>Ga0070670_100000326_pt1 | contig 40332 bp, 35 predicted proteins | sample KBSS63metaG_FD_64665 | JGI IMG/M metagenome (GOLD analysis project Ga0070670, IMG submission 64665) | Switchgrass rhizosphere microbial communities from Kellogg Biological Station, Michigan, USA - KBS S6-3 metaG | ecosystem: Host-associated > Plants > Roots > Rhizosphere > Soil ... | reverse complement strand
TTGGTAATCCGGTTCTTCTCGCGCTTCATGACGATGAAGCGCTTGCCGTAGAAGGTGAAGGCCTGGCGCTCCTCGGGAATGGTCATCGATTCGTGGATCACCAGGCCGGCGATCGTCGTTGCCTCCTCGTCCGGCAGGTTCCAGTCGAGCGCCCGGTTGAGGTCGCGGATCGGCACGACGCCATCGACGACGATCGAACCGTCCGCCTCCTGCCGCACGCCCGAAATGTCGAGATCGTGCTCGTCGGCGATGTCGCCGACGATTTCCTCCAGAATATCCTCGAGAGTGACGATGCCCTGCACTTCGCCATATTCGTCGACGACGACGGCGAAATGCTGCTTGCGCCGCAGGAAGGCGTTCAGCTGATCCTCGAGGTTGGTGCTGTCGGGCACGAACCAGGGCTTCTGCGCGATCCTGGCGATATCGAGGTTTTCCGGCTCGACATTCGGCTCGGCCAGCGCCCGCAGCAGGTCCTTGGCATGGACGACGCCGATGATATTGTCCGTCGTTCCGCGCCACAAAGGCATGCGGGTGTAGGGGCTCTCTAGCATGGCGCGCACGACGACCTCAGGCGGATCGTCGGCATTGATCGCCCGCATCGCCGTCCGGTGAACCATGATGTCTGAAAGCTCGAGCTCGCTGAGATCGAGGACGCCACCGAGACGGTCACGGTCGGCCTTCACCACCGAGCCCTCGCGGTGGAGGAAATCGACGGCACCGCGCAGCTCCTCATGCGCCGACAGCATCGACACTTCCTTGGACAGGTTGACGCCGAACAGCGCCAGGATGTGGCGGACGATCGTGTTGACGACGCTCGACAGCGGACCGACGATGGTGACGAAGATCTTCACCAGCGGCGCGACGGTAAGCGCAAAGCGGTCCGGCGCAGAGATCGCCCAGCTCTTCGGCAGAACCTCGGCGAAGATGACGAGAATGACCGTCATCGCGAGCGTGGCGATGGCAACGCCGGAATTGCCGAACAGCCCGAGAAACAGGCTGGTGGCGATCGACGACGACAGGATGTTGGCGAGATTGTTGCCGATCAAGAGCGCGCCGATCAGCCGGTCGCGGCGCTCGATCAGTCCGTTGACGACGCCGGCGCGGATCTCGCCATTGGCTTCCAGCGTGTGCATGCGGCTGCGCGAGGCGGCCGTCAGCGCCGTCTCGGAACCGGAAAAGAAGGCCGAGAAAAGGACAAGCGCGACGATGGAGACGATCTCCTGCCAATATGCAGCGAGAGTGCCGAGCGTGCCTTCTATGGTCATTGCGGGTGCTTTTCCTTGAGGAAGCTCAGGACTTCCGATGGGGGAACATCGTCGGCGACGAAGGACTGTCCGACCCCGTGGGTGAGGATGAAGGTCAGCTTGCCGCTCTTCACCTTCTTGTCCTGGCCGATGGCTTTCATCAGCATCTCGGCTGGCGGCAGCGCGCCCGGAATATCGCTCATCCGCGTCGGCAGGCCGACTGTCTTCAGGTGCGCCTCGACGCGGACGGCGTCGTCCGGGCTTGCAAGGTTCATCCGGGCGGAAAACTGATGGGCCAGCACCATGCCGATTGCCACGCCCTCGCCATGCACCAGCCGGCTGCTGTCGTATTCGGTCGCCGCTTCCAGCGCGTGGCCGAAGGTGTGGCCGAGGTTGAGCAGGGCCCGCGCGCCGTTTTCGTGTTCGTCGGCGACCACCACCTCGGACTTCGCCTGGCAGCTCGCCGCAATCGCCTCGATGCGCGACGGACCGCCGGCAAAGACGTCGCGCCAGTTGGTTTCGAGCCAGGCGAAGAAATCCGGCTTGTCGATCAGCCCGTATTTCGCCACTTCGGCGTAGCCGGCGCGAAACTCCCGTTCGCTCAGCGTGTTGAGCACGTCGCTGTCGGCCAGCACCAGATCGGCCTGGTGGAAGACGCCGACGAGGTTCTTGCCCTGCCGCGTGTTGATGCCGGTCTTGCCGCCGACCGAGGAATCGACCTGCGACAGCAGCGAGGTCGGCACCTGCACGAAGCGCACGCCGCGCCGGACGATCCCGGCTGCAAAGCCGGCGAGATCGCCGATGACGCCGCCGCCGAGCGCGATCACCATGTCGTTGCGCTCGACCCGGGCTTCCAGAACGGCGTCGCAGACATCAATCAGGTGCTCGAAGCTCTTGGTCTTCTCGCCGGCCGGCAGCACCAGGTTGGCGACCGTGATACCGGCCGTCTCGAGGCTGGCCGTGAGGGCTGCGAGATAGAGCGGCCCGACATTCTCATCGGTGATGATGGCAGCCCGGCGGCCCTTCAGCCGTTCCGCAATCTCCGCGCCGGCCCGCGCAATAAGCCCAGGGCCGATCAGGATATCGTAGGCCCGTTCGCCGAGCGGCACATGGACGAGACGTTCGGATGTCGGCATGGTGGCAGTCATGATGCTTCACTTTCCTGGCTTGTCCGGACGATCGCCTCCAGTACGTCCCTGGCAATGACGTCCTTGTGGACATCCCGGGACAGCACGGTCAGGTCGGCCTCCGCATAGATCGGGTAGCGGGCCTTCATCAGACCTTCGAGCGTGCCCTTCGGGTTCTCGGTCTTCAGCAGCGGCCGCGTATCCCTCTTGTTGACGCGATCCCACAGCACATCGAGATCGGCCTTCAGCCAGACGGACAGGCCCTTGCGCTTGATATGCCAGCGGGTGCGATCGTTGACGAAGGCGCCGCCGCCGGTCGAGACGACCCGCGGACCGCCCTTCAACAGCCGCTTGATCACCCGCGTTTCCAGCGACCGAAACTCTTCCTCGCCATAGGCCGTAAACAATTCGGCGATGCTCATGCGCGACACGCGCTCGATTTCGGCATCCGCATCGACGAAGGGAATTCCAAGATGGGTGGCAAGCAGCTTGCCGATGGAGGTTTTACCGGCGCCCATCAGACCGACCAGAATAAGGTTGCGCGGACCGAGCGCCGCTCGGGCTCTGTCTTTGAGGCTTTGCGCAAGGGTTAGAACAGGTTCAGTCATCGGGCCATTCATAAATTGTTTGCAAAGGGTATCGTCAAATGCGCCCATAGCGTCAAGTCGCCGCACTATAAACACCTCTGCAATACATCTTCGCTAACGGTTGCTTGGCCGAAATGATTTAAGCTCCCCCTGCAACATCGCTCAGGAGACCGCATGCCCACATTGTTTCGCTTCCTCGTTTTCTGCGTGGTGGTAGCGGGGGCGGTCTATGGATCAATGTGGGCGCTGGCGATCCTCGTCGAGCCAAAGCCGCGCGACATCACCATCCGCATCCCGGCCGAAAAGCTCAATCCGCCGTCAACGGGCACGATCAAGCCATGAGGGATCTCGGGCGCGCCCATATGGAGTCATTCCTCGAGATGATGAGCGCCGAGCGCGGCGCTGCGGCCAATACGCTGGCGTCCTACCACCACGATCTCGACGATCTCCAAGGATTCCTGAAGGCCCGCTCCGTAGGGATCACCGAGGCCGCTTCGGCCGACCTCGCCGCTTATCTCGCAGGACTTTCCAACCAGGGCTTCAAGGCCTCGTCCCAGGCCCGCCGTCTGTCGGCCATGCGCCAGTTCTACAAATTCCTCTATGCCGAGGGACTGCGCACCGACGACCCCACCGGCATCCTCGACGCGCCGAAGAAGGGTCGCTCGCTGCCGAAGATCATGGGCGTCGACGAGGTCAGCCGCCTGCTCGCCCAGGCGGAAACCGAAGCCGAGCAGGAAGGCCCCAACCAGCTGCAGCGCATGCGCATGCTGGCGCTGCTGGAATTGCTCTATGCGACGGGCATGCGCGTCAGCGAACTCGTTTCGCTGTCGGCCAAGGTGCTCGACCATGAAGGCCGGTTCCTGATGATCCGCGGCAAGGGCAACAAGGAGCGGATGGTGCCGCTGTCGCACTCGGCGATCATTGCCATGAAGGCCTACGGCCGGATGCGACTGGCGCTCGAAGCCGCGGCCAAGGAGCCGCCGCCGGAAAGCCCATGGCTGTTTCCGTCCTCGTCGAAGGAAGGCTATCTGCCGCGCCAGGTCTTTGCCCGCGACCTCAAGGATCTGGCCATTCGCGCCGGCCTGACGCCATCGATGATCTCGCCGCACGTGCTGCGCCACGCCTTTGCCAGCCATCTTCTTGCCAATGGCGCCGATCTGCGCGTCGTGCAGGAACTGCTTGGCCATTCAGACATTTCCACGACACAAATATATACCCATGTGCTGGAAGAACGCCTTCACCAACTGGTGCAAACGCATCACCCCCTTGCCAAACAGGCGAAAAAGCAGGATTAGGACCGGCAACAAAGGCTGGAGCCTGAAAAACCCGCCCGCGCAAAAGGAACGGAAACGCCCCTCATGCACCAATATCTCGATTTCGAAAAGCCCATCTCCGACCTCGAAGGCAAGATCCATGAGCTTAAAAAGCTCGCCCTCGAAGACGAGAGCATCGATACGTCGGACGAGGTCGGCAGGCTCGAGGGACGGGTCCACGAGGCAACCCTCGAGATCTATTCCAAGCTCAACGCCTGGCAGAAGACGCAGGTCGCGCGCCATCCGCAGCGTCCGCACTTCATCGATTACTCCTCGGCCCTGTTCGAAGAGTTCACGCCGCTCGCCGGCGACCGCAAGTTTTCCGAGGACGCCGCCATCCAGGCCGGCCTCGCCCGCTTCCGCGGCCAGCCTGTCGCCGTCATCGGCCAGGAAAAGGGCAGCGACACCAAGATGCGGCTGAAGCACAATTTTGGCAGCGCCCGTCCGGAAGGCTACCGCAAGGCCATCCGCGTGCTCGAGATGGCCGACCGCTTCGGCCTGCCGGTCATCACGCTGGTCGACACTGCCGGTGCCTATCCCGGCGTCGGTGCCGAAGAACGCGGCCAGGCGGAAGCCATCGCGCGCTCGACGGAAATGTGCCTCGGCCTGAAAGTGCCGATCATTTCGGTGATCGTCGGTGAAGGCGGCTCCGGCGGTGCCATCGCCATTGCCACCGGCAATCGCATCTACATGCTGGAGCATTCGATCTACAGCGTCATCTCGCCCGAAGGCGCTGCCTCTATCCTCTGGCGCGATTCCGCCCGCGCCAAGGAAGCGGCGACCAACATGAAGATCACGGCCGAGGACCTGAAGGCCTTCGGCGTCATCGACGGCATCATTCCCGAACCGCTCGGCGGCGCCCACCGCGATCCGCAGACGGCGATCGCTGCGACCGGCAATGTGATTGCCGCTGCGCTCGGCGAATTCACGGGTATTTCCGGCGAACAGGTGCGCAACGAACGCCGCCAGAAATTCCTCGCCATGGGCCGCAATCTCTAGCCTATACGCGCGGCGTCGCCTCCTTCGGGCGTCGAGGCCGCCGAATGGGGCCAAACCTTGGCCACAATAATGTTATCCAACAACCTCTTGGCAAAGAAATGCTTGCCTGGGGGCACTGGCCGATGCATAGGCTGGTAAGGAATCGTCAAGCATAATTGCCTATGAATTGGTTTCGTTGATGGGGTTGCGATAGGGGTCGGTGGACAATTATCGCGTCTAGGGCTTAGTCAGACATGCGCATACGTTACCTTGCCTCTCTCTCGCTGATGGCGCTGGCACTTGCCGGCTGCAACGATACGTTGGACTCCGCCACCGCGATCGACCTCTCAAAGGTCAAGAACAAGGTCGAACAGCCGCTTCCCGACCGCATCGTCGCCGAGATGGCCAAGAAGGGCATGGATCGCAATTCGCCGATCATGATCCGCATCCTCAAGGAAGAGGGTGTGATGGAGATCTGGAAGGCGAAGACCGACAACCGCTTCGACAAGATCGCCGACTACAAGATCTGCGCCTGGTCGGGCCGCCTTGGCCCGAAGGTCAAGGAAGGCGACCGGCAGGCGCCCGAAGGCTTCTACAACCTCACGCCGGCCAACCTGAACCCGAACTCCAAATATTACCTCGCCATCAACACCGGCTTCCCCAACAAGTACGACAGCGCCAACGGCCGCAGCGGCGTCAACCTGATGATCCACGGCGCCTGCTCGTCCTCCGGCTGCTATTCGATGACGGACCAGCAGGTGCTGGAAATCTACGCCTTTGCCCGCGACGCCTTCAAGGGCGGCCAGAAGACCATCCAGCTCGAGGCCTTCCCGTTCCGCATGACGGCCGAAAACATGGTACGCCATCGCCTCAGCTCGAATATCGACTTCTGGAAGATGCTGAAGGCCGGCTACGACGATTTCGAGGTGACCAAGCGGCCGCCTGAGGTCGAGGTCTGCGAAAAGAAATATGTCTTCAACCAGCAGGCCGACGGCCCGTTCAACGCCAGCGGCAAATGCCCTGCCATGACGACCCCGCCGGCGCTGCAGTCGGCACTTGTGGCCTACAACAAGAGCTACAAGCTCGACTACGACAAGGCGATGAGCAAATACAGCGATACCGCCTGGTACGATCCGACCGAGGCCGAGCGCAAGGCCGTCGTCGCCAAGCAGCGTGCCGGCCATGACCTCGCCTACGCCCCGACAGGCTCGGCGCTCGCCGCCGGCAAGATCATGAAGGTCACCGAACTCGAGACGCTGATGGCCCGGCAGTCGAACCTGCCGACGACATCGCCGACCGTCATGGCCGGCATGCCGTCGGGCATCCACACGGCCAAGGCCAACATCGCCCAACTGCCACTGACAACGGCGACCATCGCAACGGCAACGCCGGTCCCCGCCCCGACCGCGGTCGCTGTCACGCTGCCGGCGACCGTACCGGTGCCGGCCGAAAATCCGCTCGCCTACACCCAGGTGCCGGTCGAGAGCGCCCAGAACCAGCCTTCCGACAAGAAGGCGCCCTTCTGGAAATTCTGGTCGAAGAGTGAGTAGTCCAGACGCCGGGGCCTATGATCTGCGCGGACTGAAATGTCCGCTTCCCGTGCTGAAGACCAAGAAGCGGCTGGCGTCGCTCGCTGTGGGCGCGACGCTCACGGTGGAGACCAGCGACCCGCTCGCCGTCATCGATATCCCGCATTTCTGCAACGAGAACGGCCACGCGCTCATTGAGAGCACGAAGACGTCAGACGGCCATCGCTTCGTGATCCGCAAGGCCTGAGCGAAAGGCCGTCAGACGGAAGCGTACAGATTCGCCCCCGCCCCGCGACCGCCTCAGAGACGCATGCCGGGGATAGCCAGCGGATTGTTCTCCAGCGCCTCACGGTCCGGCGTATCGATGCGCGGCTTGCCGAGGAAGGCGTCGAACAGGTCTTTCACGAAAGCCTCCGGCAGGTCCTTGGTGATCAGCACCATGCGCGTGCGCCGGTCGGCCGGATCGGGCCAGGCGGGAAGCCGCACCGGCGCGTGAAAGATGTTCTGCACGCCATGCAGCACCACCGGCCGCTCCGGACGGTCGGACAGCGCCACGATTGCCTTCATCCGCAGCAATTTCTCGCCATGGGCGGAGCGCAGCAGATCGATGAACATCTCGAGCGCCATCGGATCGATGGGTTTGCTCTCGACGATCGAGAAGGAGCGGATCGACGCGTCGTGGCGATTGACGTCGTGGCCATCCTGATGATCGTGGGCATGGTGATGGTGATGCCCATGGCTGTGCTCATGATGATGCTCATCATCGTGATCGTGATGATGGTCGTGCCCATGGGCGTCGGCCGCCATCTCATCCTTCAGCCATCGGCCGACATCGGCAATCTTCGAACCCGGATCGTAGAGCCCATTGACCAGGATGGCGACGCGGCCGGCAGCCTCGCTGTCGCCATCGACGATTTCGGCCCGGGGATTGAGCAGCCGCAGCCGCGCCTCCAGCTCGGAAAATGGCGCAGCCCCCTCCATCGCAGCCTTGGAGATGACCAGCCGGTCGGCGACAGCCACCTGCTTGCGCGCCTCTTCGTGATTGTCGAGCGTCCGCAGACCATTGACCGCATCGACAACGGTCACCATGCCGTCGAGATCGAAACTCTCGGCAATGATCGGATTGCCCATGATCGCCTGCATGACAGGGGCCGGATCGGCAAGTCCCGTCGTCTCGACGACGATACGGCGCAGCGGCCGGCTGCGGCCGGTCTGCATCCGGTCCATCAGCATCGCCAGCGTGTCGACCAGTTCGCCGCGCACGGTGCAGCAGAGGCAGCCGTCCGACAGCTCGATGATCGCATCGCCGGAGCTTTCGACCAGCAGATGGTCGATGCCGACATCGCCGAATTCGTTGATAACGACGGCCGTGTCGCGCATCTCCGGGTCCTTGAGGATGCGGTTAAGAAGCGTCGACTTGCCGGCGCCGAGAAAGCCGGTGAGGATGGACACCGGCACCTTGTCAGGCCTGCTGTTCATGATTGGAATTCCGTCTAATTCGTTGGGCGCGGCTGCGGCACCGGGATGCCGGCGACATCGCCGAGGCCAGGCTGCGCGCTGTCCTGCGCTGAAGCCTTGTCGGCCGCAGCATCCGGGCCGCCGATCAGACCGGCATAGGTGAAGATCGGCTCCCGGGTTCTCTCATGGATATAGGGAGAAAGGATCTTCATCCGGCCGGTCGGGTCGCGGGTCTCGCTGCGCATCTGCGCGCCCTTGGCGCTGCAGATCTCATTGGTGACATCGGCCACCTGATCCTGGCCGGGGCCATAGGGCTTCAGTGTCTGCAGCGTGTCGTTGCCGGGAAGCTGCGTGGTGAAGCCTTTTTCCAGCATGTCCGCCGACATATCGGCGCGCTCCGCCAGGCTGTTGGTGCCGAGCACGACGGACACCAGCGTCCTGCCGTTGCGCGTGGCTGATGCGATCTGGTTGAAGCCCGAGGCACAGATGAAGCCGGTCTTCATGCCGTCGGCGCCATTGTAGCGACCGATCAGGAGATTGATGTTCGGCACCTGCTTCACGCCATTGGTAAAGCCCTCGAGCGCGAAGTAGCCGGCATATTGCGGAAACTCGCGGCGCAGCGCGACGGTGACGATAGCAAGGTCACGGGCCGTCGTGTACTGGCCCTTGCCCGGCAGGCCGTTCGGATTGATGAAATGCGAGCTGGTCATCCCGAGACGCGCCGCTTCCGCATTCATCTTGGCAACGAAGCCCTGTTCCGAGCCGCCGACGGTTTCGGCGATCGCCATGGCCAGGTCGTTGGCCGATTTCACCAGCATCATCTTCAACGCGCTGTCGAGCGTCATCTTCTGGCCGGGCTTGAAGTACATTTTCGCCGCCGGCTGGGCCGCGGCATGCTTCGACATCACGACAGGCGTGTCGAGGCTGATCTGGCCGGCCTGAATGGCACGAAAGGTCGTATAGACCGTCATCAGCTTGGTCAGCGACGCCGGATACCATTTGCGGAACGCCTCTTGGTGCTCCAGCACGCGGCCGGTGCTGACATCGACCAGCATGTACGGATTGGCTGAGGCCACCGAAGCGCCGCTCAGGAAGACCGCCGTGACGGCCGCACCGAGGGGCAAAAGTCGCAGGGCGGCAAACAAGGAATTCTGCTTTGTCGGCACAGTCTGTCCTTCAATGTCCGGAATTTTCTCGAACGCGGGATTTATTTAACCTATATGGCTATGAGATGGCAAAGGCGATCGGCGGTTTATTTCCGTTGTCCCACGCCACAGCAAAAGATTGATCAGCAGGAAAGTCCACTATGCCTATCTTGAACAGAGCAGCGGAACTGCAGGACGAAGTCACTGAATGGCGCCGCCACATCCACGCCCATCCGGGACTTCTCTATGCGGTCGAGGAAACGGCTGCCTTTGTCGCTGAGAAGCTGAAAGCATTCGGCGTCGACGAAATCGTCACCGGCATCGGCCGCACCGGCGTTGTCGGCATCATCAAGGGCCGCGGCGAAGGCCGCACCGTCGGCTTGCGCGCCGACATGGATGCGCTGCCGATGACCGAGATCTCCGGCAAGCCCTGGGCCTCGAAAACAGCAGGCAAGATGCATGCCTGCGGCCATGACGGGCACACCGCCATGCTGCTCGGCGCTGCGAAATACCTCGCCGAAACGCGCAATTTCACCGGCAACGTCGCCGTCATCTTTCAGCCGGCCGAAGAAGGCGGCGCCGGCGGCAAGCTGATGGTCGAGGACGGCATGATGGACCGGTTCAAGATCGCCGAAGTCTACGGCATGCACAACATGCCGGGCATTCCCGTCGGCCAATTCGCCATCCGCAAGGGTGCGATCATGGCGGCAACCGACGAGTTCAGCATCGTCGTCAAGGGCCGCGGCGGCCATGCCGCGATGCCGCACACGACGATCGACCCGATCGCCATCGGCGCCCAGATCGTCACCAACCTGCAGATGATCGCGTCCCGCAACGTCGATCCGCTCGGCTCGGCCGTCGTCTCCGTCACCAAGTTCAACGCCGGCTTCGCCCAGAACGCCATCGCCAACGAGGCAACGCTCGCCGGCACCGTGCGCACCCTGGATGCAGCCGTGCGCGACCTCGCCGAGCAGCGCCTGCGTCAGGTCGTTGCCGGCATCATCGCCGCCCACGGCGCCGAGGCCGAGGTGAGGTACAATCGCAATTATCCGGTGACGTTCAACCACGCCGACCAGACGGATTATGCGGCCGAGGCCGCCCGCTCCATCGCCGGCGACGCCAATGTCAATGCCGAGGTCGATCCGATGATGGGGGGCGAGGATTTCTCCTACATGCTCAACGCCCGTCCCGGCGCCTTCCTGTTTCTCGGCAACGGCGACACGGCAGGCCTGCACAATGCCGCCTACGACTTCAACGACGAGGCGATTGCCCACGGCATCTCCTTCTGGGTCCGGCTTGCCGAACAGCGCCTCGGCGCCTAGTCCAACGCCAGGCGCACAACGACCGCAGCGCCGCCGACGACCGGGCGGCCATCGCCCTGTGCCTCCGGAGCTCGATCCGGCCCAACCGATTTAAACCTACTCGCAGTCGGCATTGATCAAAATCAATGCCGACTGCGACTTCCGTTCTAGTCTGCAGGGAATGGACGACGACAGCAGGCAAGATCTGCCTGTCGATCGCCCTGACAGATATTTCGGAGGACGAAGCAATGCAGGCAAAGAACGTGATGACCACCAAGGTCGTCTCCATCCCCCCGACCGCAAGCGTGCGCAGCGCCGCCCTTTCGATGACTGCCCATAACATCAGCGGTCTACCCGTCGTCGACGACGGCCGCATCGTCGGCATCGTCACCGAGGGCGACCTTTTGCGCCGCGTGGCGCTGCGGCCGACGGAACCGGTGCACAATGGCGACGCGCAGGACGAGCGCCAGGCCCTGACCGAATATGTGCTCACCCACGGCTGGTCGGTAGCGGACGCCATGTGCGGCGAGATCGTCACCGTTGGCCCCGATACCGATGTCCGGGAAATCGCCGGCATCATGCTCTCCCGGCGGATCAAGCGCGTGCCCGTTGTCGACAAGGGGCAGCTCATCGGCATTATCAGCCGCTGCGACCTGCTCGGCATGATCATCGATGCGCCGTTCGACATCGTCGCTTCTGGTGACGAAAGTATTCGGCTTGCCATCGCCACCCGGCTGCGGGGCGACCTCGGCATCGATCCCGAGCGTGTCGACCTCAAGGTATCGGATGCGCGCGTCTCCGTCGGCGGACGTCTGGAGACAAATCTCCAGAAGAAGGCCGTCCGCGCGCTTGTCGAAAGCGTTCGCGGCGTCGCCGCCTATGTCGACAACACCACCCTGCCAGATTGATCTACCCGGATCGGCCCGTCGAGAAACGCCATGAACAAATCCCAGAGACTGAACAAGCCCCTCCAGACCGTGTCGCGCGGCGTCTTCGCCAACGACGTTCTGGGGATCATGCAACGCGAGAACGTCAGCACCGTCCTGGTGGTCGAAGGCGGCGTCGTCATCGGCACGGTGACAGACCGCGACATCGCCATGAAATGCCTGCTTTCGGGCAAGCTTCCCGGCGCCATCACGGCCTTCGACGTCATGACGCTGCAGCCGAACGGATGTATCGGCAAAGCCATGCGCCAGGCGGAACTGCATATCATGGAATAGCGGCCGATCACCCCATGCGACCCCTCCCCTGCAGCGAACGCCGAAGGCTGATTTCGGCAAAAGATGAGTTGCGAGCAAGGCGAGGCTGCGTTATTGGAGACCGAGGCTAAATGCCTATGTCCACGTAGCTCAGTAGGATAGAGCACAGGATTCCTGGTTGCATTAATTGGGGGCTACAGCTGAAAGGCTTTAGTCGATCTGCTCAAAGTCGGGGAACGCTTCGCTGGTCTTCCAGCATGCCAATCCCGAGCCAAGCTTCGGAGAAATCCGTTGAAGGTGTAGAGACTGGATGGGCAGCACCTAAGGGCCTTAAGCCTATGGTGAAGGGACAGTCCAGACCACGAACGTCTTCGGACGGCGGCTAAAGCCGAAGTGGTATGAATCCTGGGGTCGGAGGTTCGAATCCTCTCGTGGACACCATTTTCCTATTTTTTACCTTTAAAACAATAACTTAGAAAGCCACCGCCTGGCCTTAAATCAGCATGCGATCGGGTGAACCCGGCTGACACGTTGTGACATTTGCGCAACCGGGCTGCACGATGCGCCCGTTGCGGGGCGCTCTCCACGTGATCGTTATTGCTACATTTCGTCGCTGCGATATTCTCGTGATCAGTGAGATTCGCTGCTTTCAGGCGGAAATGTCCCGCGATGGGGTCCCACGGCGATTGGTATTCTGTTCTTTCCCACCAGTCCCAAACATTTGGATTGATCATGAACATTCGGACACTGCTGTTGGGCTCGGTTGCGGCTCTCTCCATGGTCTCCGGCGCGCGCGCGGCTGACGCCATCGTTGCTGCCGAACCGGAACCTCTTGAATATGTTCGCATCTGCGACGCTTATGGTGCCGGCTATTTCTACATTCCCGGCTCTGAAACCTGCCTGAAGATCGGCGGCATGGTCCGCACCGAAGGCGAATGGAAGGATGCCTACCAGCCCGACCACAAGATCGGCACCTTCTGGCATACCCGCGTCGAGCTCAACGTCGATACGGCGACCGATACCGAGTACGGCGCCCTGAAGACCGAGATGGTCTACCGCTTCGAATCGTCGGAAGGCATCAACACCAACAAGGTGCTGTTTGCCAATATGAGCATCGGCGGCTTCCTGGTCGGCAAGGCTGACTCGCAGTTTTCGTCCTATCCGGGCTATGCCGGCGACATCATCCAGGACGACGTCATCTCCTACGGCCCCGGACCGATCAACACCGAGCTGAACCAGCTGACCTACACCTACGAGCCGGGCAACGGCTTCACCGCGATGGTCTCGCTGGAAGATTCGCAGTCGGCTTCCGATGCCGACTATGACAGCGGCTACGTGCAGAGCAACGGCCGCAGCTGGCAGGTCTCGAAGGCCGACCATTACACGCCCGACGTCGTCGCCGGTCTTGGCTACAAGTCTGGCATGTGGGGCATCAAGGTCGTCGGCGGCTATGATTCGATCGTCGAGGAAGGCGCCATCAAGGCCCGTATCGACGCCGATTTCGGCACCTTCTCGGCCTTCCTGATGGGCGGCTGGAACACGGACGGCGACAAGCTCAACAAGTACGCCTCCGGCTACGTCACCGACGGCGCTTGCCCGGCGAACAGGGAAGAGCTGTGCGGCTGGGGTGACTGGGCTGTCTGGGGCGGCGTCAACGTTGCGATCAACGACAAGCTGAAGGGCAACGTGCAGCTGGCCTACACCGACTCGAAGATCTTCGCGGCTGCAGCCAACCTGCAATACAAGCCGGTCGGCGGCTTCACCATCGAGCCGGAAGTCGAATACACCAACTGGGATTCGACCAACAGCGACACCTGGGCCGGCATCCTGCGCTTCCAGAGGAGCTTCTGATCCGACCGGATTCAGCTATAGTCGATACCAGGGCCCGGATTCCGGGCCCTTTTCTTTGTTTATTCCCTGTCGAGTGGTTTGATCGAGATCCCCATGCTGCGTCGGTTCTTTTCCTATTACGCACCTTATAAAAAGCTCTTCTTCCTCGATTTCGGCTGCGCGGTGCTGGCAGGCCTGCTCGAGCTCGGCTTTCCGCTGGCAACCAAGCTGTTCATCGACACGCTGTTGCCGGGCCAGGACTGGGGCCTGATCGCCGGCGTCGCAGCCCTGCTGCTCGTTGTCTACGTGGTCAACACCGGGCTGATGGCGGTGGTCAACTACTGGGGGCATGCGCTCGGCATCGGCATCGAGACCGACATGCGCCGCCAGGCTTTCGACCATATCCAGAAGCTCAGCTTCCGCTATTTCGACAACAACAAGACCGGCCACCTGATCACCCACGTCACCAAGGATCTCGAGGAGGTCGGCGAGGTCGCCCATCACGGTCCCGAAGATGTCTTCATCGCCATCATGACCTTTGTCGGCGCCTTCATCCTGATGTTCACGGTGCATTGGAAACTGGCGCTGCTGACGACAGCCATCGTCCCGGTCATGACCTGGATGGTCAGCCGCTACGGCGCCAGGATGACCGAGAACTGGCGCAAGCTGTTCGGCCAGGTCGGCGAATTCAACGCCCGGGTCGGAGAGAGCGTAGGCGGCATCCGCGTCGTCAAGGCCTTTGCCAACGAGGACCACGAGCGCGCGCTGTTTGCCGTCAACAACGAGGGCTACAGGGCGACCAAGCTGAATGCCTATGCCTATATGACGGCGAGCATCACCCTCTCCTACTTCGGCACCCGCTTCGTCCAGCTCGTCGTGATGATTGCCGGCACCTATTTCGTCATCCACGGCGAACTCAGCTATGGCGGCTTCGTCGGCTTTCTGCTGCTGGTCAACGTCTTCTTCCGCCCGATCGACAAGATCACCTCGGTGCTCGAGAGCTATCCGAAGGGGATTGCCGGATTCAAGCGCTTCACCACGCTGATCGATACGGCGCCCGACATCGCCGACCGTCCCGGTGCCGTCGCGGTCGCGCATCTGAAGGGCGACATCGCCTATAAGGACGTCAGCTTCGGCTACGATGCCAACGGCAAAATCCTCGACGGGCTGAACCTGTCCATCAGGGCCGGCGAGACCATCGCCTTCGTCGGACCCTCTGGTGCCGGGAAGACAACGATCTGCTCGCTGCTGCCGCGCTTCTACGAGGTCGATAGCGGCACCATCAGCATCGATGGGATCGATATCCGCGACATGACACAGGCCTCGCTTCGGGCCCAGATCGGTATCGTTGCCCAGGACGTCTTCCTGTTCGGCGGAACGATCCGCGAAAACATCGCCTATGGCCGGCTCGGCGCCAGCGACGAGGAGATCCTGGAGGCGCTGCGGCGGGCGGCACTTGCGGACTTCGTGCTGTCGCTGCCGGACGGCCTGTCGACCCGCGTCGGCGAACGCGGCGTCAAGCTTTCGGGCGGACAGAAACAGCGGCTGGCGATTGCCCGCATCTTCCTCAAGAACCCGCCGATCCTGATCCTCGACGAAGCCACCTCGGCGCTCGACACGGCGACGGAATATGCCATCCAGCAATCGCTGGCGGCGCTGTCGGAGGGACGCACGACCCTTGTCGTCGCCCACCGGCTTGCTACCATCCGCAATGCCGACCGGATCATCGTCGTCGGCCCCTCCGGTATCGTCGAGGACGGCACGCACCACGAGCTTCTGACCCGAAAGGGCGCTTATGCTGAGCTGCACGATGCGCAGTTCGGCGCCCTTCGCTAAACGCTCACGCGAGAATCCCGTCCCGCAACGACCCCGTGGCGCGGCCTTCAGCCCCTCGGCAAATGAAACAGCTGCGGCTTGTTCGAGACGAAGACGTCGGCTTCCGCGGCGGCGGCAAGAAAGGCCTCGCGGGCACTGTCCGGGGGCAACTTTTCCATCATCACCTGCCCGAACACCCGAAGCGCCTGGAAATAGGCCTCTCCATCGGTGACCGGCCAGTAGCGCGACAGCAGGTTCATCGCCTGCCTGGTCGAGCTGATGACCATGTACATGCCGATCTTGTCGCGCTCGACGTAACAACTTTCAGACCACTGCTTATCCGCGAGCGTCATTGTGCTCTCCCAGAAGCATTGACCCCTATAAGTCAACCAGGGGTCGAAGCGTTCCATCGATACAAACATTCTTTGCAACAGCACTACCGTCCGAGATCATCTCCTGAGGATGCCGATCTCGGGAGCTTACCCGATATAGGAAGCCGCTGCCTCTTCGCCAGGGGCCATGGCAGGGGCCGCCTGCCCGCCGCCGTGAGGCCATGACGCGTGCTTCGTACCCCTGCGGGACGTGATCCGAGCGAAATCGCGCCGAATCTTCACCCACCGGTCTTTCCTTCCGAGGTCACCTGCATAGTTAAGCCAAGTGGCCGCAAGGCATTTTAAGACGCAAGGAGTCGGGGACAATGGGTTCATCTGTTTTGATTGGTATTCTGATCACCTTTTTGGTGATCATTCTAGTGCTTTGGCTCGTTCAGCGCCTGCCAATCGAGGCGCGCATGCGCCAGATCGTGCAGATCATCGTGATCATCATCGGCATCATTTCGCTGCTGAAGTATCTGGCCGTATTCTAGGCATCAAGCAAGCGACGGATGCGGCAGGCTCGCATCCGTCGCCGCCTGCAATCAGCGCCCGCCGAGCGACGGGCTAAAGACCATCAGGCTGAGAATTTCGAACAGCACCTGGGCGCCCGCCTGGGCCGTATTGGTGGTCGTGTCATATTGCGGCGCCACCTCGACGACATCGCCTCCCACCAGATTGATGCCTTTCAGGCCCCGGATGAGTTCGAGCACCTCGCGCGTCGTCAGGCCGCCGATCTCAGGTGTGCCGGTACCCGGCGCGAAGCTCGGATCGAGGCTGTCGATATCGAAGGACAGATAGGTCGGCCCATCGCCGACAATCGCCCGTGCCTTCTCGATGATCGCCGGAATGCCGAGACCGGTGACCTCCTCCGAATGGATGACGGTCATGCCGGACTCGAAGGAAAACTCCCAGAGATATTCGGCCGACCCGCGAATGCCGATCTGCACCGTCCGTGTCGGATCGAGAACGCCGTCGAGCACGGCATTGCGGAACGGCCCCGCATGGTGAAACTTGGTCTGGTCGAAGGGGCCGCTGGTGTCGCAATGGGCATCGATGTGGATCATCCCGACCGGCCTGTTTTTGCCGACCGCCTTGAGGATGGGATGGCTGATCGAATGATCGCCGCCGACCGATAGCGGCAGCACCCCGGCATCGACGATCTGGTTGATGCGCTTCTCGATGTCGTCATGCGACAATTCGAGCCGGTAGCGGCTCTGGAACGGCACGTCGCCGATGTCGGCCACCCTTATATCGAAGACCGGCGCGGTCCCCAGAACATGGTTATAGGGCCCGATGCGCTCGATGGTGCGCAAGGCGCGCGGTCCGAAACGCGAACCCGGACGGTTGGTGACCCCGAGATCCATGGGGATGCCGAGGATCGCCACCTGCAGATTGCCGAAATCGGGATCTTCGGCCGCCACCGGCATGGAGGGCGCGCTGACGAAGGTCGGCAGCCCGGAATAGGGCGCCAGGCGCGTGCCGCTTTTCGAAAAGATCTTCTCGCCGACCTTCCGGAATGCCTCGTCAAAAATCGCGCCGCCTGCGGCATCGCTGAATTTCGCCCGCAGCGCCTCCAGCTTCGTCTTGTCCCAGCTCATCGCCGCTTCCCCTGCTTGCTGTTGTCCTGACGGATTTTGCCGACAGACCGGTTGAGAATGCCGGCGCACTCGTTGTAGCAATAGAAAAACGAGAAAGCCAACATGACCCGCGCCGAAGCCAATCCCCTCATCACCCGCCTGTCGCCGCCGCCGATCCCCTCGGTCCATGCCTGGGGCAGGGCCTATGATGGCAGCCGCGGCCCGATGATCGACCTGTCGCAGGCGGTGCCGGGCTATCCGACCCATCCTGAGATGCTGCGGCTGCTGGGTGAAGCGGCCGCCTCGCCTGACATGACAGGTTATGGACCGATCGAGGGCGAACCCGTGCTGCGAAAGGCCTATGCGGACCATGTCGGCGCGGTCTACGAGGCGGACATCGGCTCCGAGCACATCCATATTACCGCCGGCTGCAACCAGGCCTTCATGTCTGTCGCGATCGCCGTCGCGGCGTCGGGCGACACCATTGCGCTCACCGATCCCTATTACTTCAATCACCAGACGACCCTGTCGATGCTCGGCATCGACTATAGCCTGGTGCGCTGCGATGCCGCCAACGGCTTCCTGCCCGATCTCGCATCGGCCGAAACGGCCTTGGTCGCCGGCGCGCGGGCACTGGTGGTAGTCACCCCCAACAACCCGACCGGCGCCGTCTATCCGAAAGGCCTGCTGCATGCGCTCTTCAGGCTCTGCCAAAGCCACGGCGCCTGGCTGATCGTCGACGAAACCTACCGCGATTTCCTGCCGGAGGGCGACGCCCGGCCGCATGCACTTCTCTCCGAGCCCGGCTGGGAAGAGACGCTGGTGCTGCTCTACAGCTTCTCGAAATCCTTCTGCATCCCGGGCCACCGGCTGGGCGCCATCACCGCCGGACCTGCCCTGGTCGCGGAAATCGCCAAGGTGATGGACAACATGCAGATCTGCGCGCCCCGCGCGCCGCAGACGGCCGTTGCCTCGGCCTTGCCCATCCTTGCCGACTGGCGCGCCGGCAATCGCCGCGAAATCGCCCATCGTGCCGAGGTGCTACGCCAGGTGTTCGCCGATTTGCCGGAGTGGGAAATCGGCGCCATCGGCGCCTATTTCGCCTTCGTCCGCCACCCCTTCGCCGGACAATCGTCGGCGGCGGTGGCCGAGCGGCTAGCGAGGCAGGCAGGCGTCGTCTGCATCCCCGGCAGCTATTTCGGCGCGGATCAGGAAAACTACCTGCGCCTCGCCTTCGCCAATGCCGATGCCGCCTCCATCGCCCTGCTCACGGACCGCCTACGCTGATCCCACACTTCGTTGAGCGCTCCCGCGGCGGGGCTGCTGCAGCAAGCAACCCGCCGACCCTGGCAGGTCCAACGACAGATACCCGATGCCCGGCACATTTTTTGCATCCCAGGACTTTTGCATTGACTCGCCCGGACTGCCCATATCTATTTGTATAGTCATAAGCGGATCGTAGAAATCCCGCTAAGGGAACAAACACATTCACCTCCTCCGCCAGGAGGATGAAAACTGGAGAGAAATCATGAAGACCAATTCCCTGCTCAAGGGCCTCTTGGGCGCTGCCTTCCTGCTCGGCGCGACGCTGTCGGCACAGGCGGCCGATACGCTCGCCGCCGTCAAGGCCGCCGGCACCATGAAGGTCGGCACCGAGACTGCCTTCGCCCCCTTCGACTTCATCGACGCCGGTGAGCATGTCGGCCTCAACGTCGACCTCTTCGCTGAAATCGGCAAGGAACTCGGCGTCAAGATCGAGTGGGTCACGCTCCCCTGGGACGGCGTCTTCCCGGCGCTGGAAGCCGGCAAGTTCGACGTCGTCGCCGGTCCTGCGACCATCACCAAGAAGCGCCTCGAGCACTATCGCTTCACCCCGCCGATCGCAGAAGCCAGCATCGCCATCCTGAAGAAGGCCGGCGACAAGAAGATCGTGAAGCCGGAAGACATCGCCGGCACCAAGATCGGCGTCGGCAAGGCCACGTCGCAGCTCGACCAGCTGAAGGAATACTCGGCAACCCTGCCAAAGCCGGTTGACGTACGCGAATACGTCTCCTTCAACGACGCCTATGCCGACCTCGCCGCCGGCCGTATCGAAGGCGTCGCCAACTCGCTGCCGAACATCGCTTTCGTCGCCAAGCAGCGCGAAGGCGTCTTCGAAGTGGTCACGCCGACCTTCGGCAAGAAGTCCTATTTCGGCTTCATCGGCCTGAAGGATGCCGACCACGCGCCGCTGATGGACGCCATCGACGCCGCTCTTCTGAAGATCAAGGCCGACGGCCGCATGGCGACGCTGCAGAAGAAGTGGTTCGGCGCCAGCTTCGACACGCCCGATGCCGTCAAGGACCCGGCATTCTGATCTGATCGTCACCATGACGACAGCGCCCCGGCTTGCCGCCGGGGCGCTGGTCGAGACCATATCGGGTCTTACTGACTGCCAGCCGAGCGAATTGCGAACATGTCCTTCAAACTCTTCGAACTGCTTTTGCAAGCGTCGATCTACACGGTCGCGATCAGCGTCGCGTCGATCCTGATCGGCTTTCTGCTCGCCCTGTTCATCTCGGCCATGATGCTGTCGGGCCGGCGCCTCTTCATCTTGCCCGCCCAACTTTTCATCAGTTTCTTCCGCGGCGTGCCCCTCCTGGTGCAGCTGCTGCTGATCTACAATCTGCTGCCGGCGATCGGCATCAACGTGCCGAGCATCGTTGCCGCCATCATCGGCATGTCGCTGTCGACGGCGGCCTATCAGGCGGAAAACCTGCGCGGCGGCTTTGCAAGCGTGCCGCGCGGCCTGATCGAATGCGCCGAAATGGTCGGCCTGACGCCGGCCCAGATATTCCGCCGCATCAAGGCCCCGATCGCCATGCGGCTCACCTTCCCGGCCCTCGTCAACGAGGCGATCCTGCTGTTGAAGGCCTCGTCGCTCGTCTCCGTGGTCGGCATCATCGAATTGACCCGGATGGCCCAGGATCTCTCCGCCAGCACCTTCCTGCCGCTGCAGATCTTCGCATCCGCCGGCCTGATCTACCTGATCATTAACTGGATCGTGGCGCTGGCAGGCGGCGCGATCGAGCGCTCGCTGCCGGGAGCGCCGCGATGAGCTTCGATATCCACGTCATCATCGACCAGTGGCCGGCCATCGTCAGCGGCGGCCTCGTCACCATCCTCATCTGGATCCTCGGCACCATCGCAGCCGCCATCCTTGGCTTTCTCGTCGCCGTCGCGCGCCGTTACGGCGGCCGCGCGGTCGACGCTGTCCTCGGCCTCGTCGTCGCCGTGCTGCGCGGCACGCCCTTCCTCATCCAGATCTTTCTGGTCTATTACGGCGGCCCGTTCATCGGCCTGTCGCTCGATCCGATCCCGGCCGGCCTGATGGGCCTGTCGATCTACGGCGCTGCCTATTACAGCGAGATCTTCCGCTCCGGCTTTGCCGCCGTGCCGACAGGCCATATCGAGGCTGGCGAATGCGTCGGCATGAGCCAGGGCCAGATCATCCGCCGCATTCTCCTGCCCGAAATGATCATGCTGGTGCTGCCGCCGTCGCTAAATATGACCATCATCCTGATGAAGGAGACGGCGGTGCTGTCGATCATCACCGTGCCCGAGCTGACGGCGACGCTGAGCGCCATCGGCTCGCAGCAATATGCCTTCGTCGAAGCGCTGTTCGTGCTTGCCGTCTTCTATTGGATCCTGGTCGAAGCCACCGGCTGGCTCGGCCATCTCGCCGAAACGAAACTCACCAGATTCAGGTTTTTCAACGCATGAGTATCCCCGCGATCGCAGTTAGGAACCTGGTCAAGAAGTTCGGCAATACAACCGTGCTGCATGGCATCGACCTCGAGATCCCTCAAGGGCAGGTCTCCTGCCTGATCGGCCCCTCCGGCTCCGGCAAGAGCACACTGCTGCGCTGCATGGCCTTCCTCGAGGAAGCGACACAGGGCACCATCACCATCGACGGCGAGGTGCTCGGCTTTTCCGAGAGCGCACAGGGTGTGCGCGAGCGCCTGCCGGCATCAACCAACCGCGCCATTCGCAGCCGCATCGGCATGGTGTTCCAGCAGTTCAATCTCTGGCCGCACATGACCGCGCTCGGCAATGTCAGCGAGGCGCTGAAGACAGTGCACAAAATGAGCCGTAGGGATGCGGAGGCCCGCGCCATGGAGCAGCTCGTCAAGGTGGGCCTGGAAAACCGCGCCGGCCACTATCCGTCGCAGCTGTCGGGCGGCCAGCAGCAGCGCGTCGCCATCGCCCGGGCGCTGGCGCTGAAGCCGAAGATCATGCTGTTCGACGAACCGACCTCCTCGCTCGATCCGGAACTGACCGGCGAAGTGCTGAACGTCATGCGCGATCTCGCCGCAGAAGGCATGACCATGGTCGTCGTCTCCCACGAGATCGGCTTTGCCGCCACCGTCGGCCAGCAGATGACCTTCCTCGACCATGGCAAGATCCTGTTCAGCGGCACCCCGCAAGAGGTCTTCGCCAAACCCCGCCATCCCCGCCTCGAGCAGTTCCTCGACACCTACCTCGACCGCGGCGCCTCGACGCTGCTTTAGGCGGCAGCGGAGGTAATTTCGTCCGCTCCGTTCGCTCTCACCCCGCTGTTGTGAGATCGCCGGTGAACCCGGTTTTGTCTTCCTCCCGGAATTATGCCTATAAGTTTCGCTCGACGACAGATCGACGACGCGCCGAGGGGTAATTTCATGCTGCAACGACTGATCGACGGCGGACCGGTGACGCGCACGGTGTCCCTGCCGCGCGGCCGGCATCGACTGCATGCCATGCCGACCAGCGCCGGCTACGAGATCCGGCAGGACGAAGTCTATGACTGGGACGGTCGCAAGCGCGGCCAGACGCCCTTCACCGTCCTGCAGCACACCATCGGCGGCGAGGGACGGCTGCGCTACGAGAACCGCAACCACCGCGTCGGTGCCGGCGATACTTTGCTGGTCCTGGTGCCGCACAACCACCGCTACTGGCTCGAGAAGAACGGCCGCTGGGAGTATTTCTGGATCTCGATGAATGGCGAGGAGGCGCTGCGCATCCACCGGCTGGTGCTCGCCGCCGCTGGCCCGGTGCTGAAGCTGCAGCAAACCACCATCGACCTCCTGGCGGACTGCAGCCTGCAGTTGGTTCACGAGGCCAACACGCCGGCCAGGGCCTCCGCCATCGCCTATTCAGCGGCCATGGCGCTCTATGACGACGTCTTCAGCTCCCATGGCGTGACCGCCGACCAGAGCGCCATGCAGGCCGTGATCGACCACATCCACGCTAACCTCGACAAGCCATTGCCCGTCCACGAGCTGGCCGAGGTGAGCGGCCTCAGCCGCGCCCATTTCTCCCGCGTCTTTGCCGAAAGCGAGGGCCTGCCGCCGGCCGAGTTCGTGCTGCAGCAGCGCATGCAGCGCGCGGCCAAGCTTCTGACCAAGACCGCCTTCCTTCCGGTGAAGGAGGTGGCCATCATGTCGGGCTTCGACGACGCCAATTATTTCTCGAAGGCCTTCCGCCGCGTCTACGGCATCAATCCGACCGAGTTCCGCACGACAGGCATGTATGCCTCGCTGCGCGCCACGCCGCCCGTCGCCCAGAACAAGCCCTGAGGCCGAACGGTTCAGCCGACCCGGATCTGGTTGTCTATCGATGCGACACCCGGAACCGCCGCCGCCACCTCTGCGGCGCGCGCGACTTCCTCGTCCGTGGCAACGATGCCGCTGAGCACGATCGTATCGCCCTCCGCCGTCACCAGCACGTCGGCGGCGTCGATACCGCCCGAGACTGCCAAGGCGTCGGCGACGCTCACCTCGAGTGTGGCGCGGTTCTTGTTTTCGATTTCGATTTCCGGCTCGCTGCCGAAAAATTCGCGGGGTTTGGAAACCATGACGTCTCTCCTCCTGTTGCTGGGATGAAACGCCGACACGGATGGAATGGTTCAGTCAGGGGCTTCGGACGCCCTTCCGGGGCGCTTTCAGACTACCACTTGATATTGTAGCGCATCCGCACATCGCCTGAACGCGTCGCAGAAAGCGGGTCCGCCATCGAGGCGGTGAGATTGAGATGCGGCGCGATCGGCTGGTTGAATGCCACCGTGCCGGTGAGGCTGCCGGTGGCGCTCGTCACCGTGCTGCTCGCCGACAGTGCGGTGCCGGCCCAGGGATAGGTCATCGTCAGCGCTTGGGTAAGATCGACCGAGGCCGGCACGCCACTGGTCGTCGCATAGTTGATGTTGAGCGAGCGCGACGCCTGCAGGTCGAGATCCTGGGAATAGATCCACTTCTTCGACTGGCTGAGGGATACGCCGCCATTGCCGCGCAGCGTGTCGATGCGAATGACCAGCGCGCGGCTGTCCTTCCCGGCAAGCGTGTTCCTGCTATCGGTGACCTTGCCCCAAAGCGTCGCCAGTTCGGAGCCGCTCATCAGCTTGCCGCCCTGCTCGGTGCTCAGCCCGAGATCGGCACCGGCGCTCGCCTCGACTGCCAAGGGAAGACGCACGCCGACCGTTGTCTGATAGACCCGCGGCGCCACCCGGACCGGCGTCCAGATCAGCGCGCCATCGGCCATGGCCGGCTCGCATAGCAGGCTGGTGCCGAGAAAGGACCCGAGGGACGCGATGAGAAAAACCGACTTGGCCATGGATTATCTCCAGGGTTTGCACAGAAACAGGCGGACACCGTCCGCAATGACTTGCAACCGAATATCGGCGGATGCCGCGGTTCGGGTACGCTTTTTTGGAGAGGGCAAGGGCCCGGACGATCAGATCGTCGCCGGCGAAAGTGCCGGACAGCTTTTTGAGGGAAGCCGTATGGTGGGATGATCCCATCCACCCAGAGGCTTGTAAACCCCTGCACGAAAGTTTTATGCTGCACCGCACACTTGCCGCCCCGAACCTTCCACGCTAGAGCCGTGCAAGACGTGGGAATGAGGCACATATTCAACCATGACAACGGACATGCAGGCGCCACGCCGGCTGACGGTTCTGGGCTCGACCGGTTCCATCGGCCAGAACACCCTCGATGTCATCGCCCATCTGGGCGGACGCGCGGCTTTTGAGGTCAAGGCGTTGACCGGCAATGGCAACGTCGCTCTTCTCGCTGAACAGGCCAGGGCAACGGGTGCCTCCCTCGCCGTGACCGCCAGTGACACGCATTACCTTGCCCTGAAGGAGGCGCTGTCCGGTTCGGGTATCGCTGTCGCCGCTGGCCGCAGCGGCCTGATGGAAGCTGCCGAAATGGACTCCGACTGGGTCATGGCCGCCATCGTCGGCACGGCCGGCCTGGCGCCGACGCTGGCCGCCGCCCGCCGCGGCGCCGATATCGCGCTTGCCAACAAGGAATGCCTCGTCTCTGCCGGCGACCTCTTCGTCACAGCGGTGAGGCAGGGCGGAGGCCGGCTGCTGCCTGTCGACAGCGAGCACAACGCGATCTTCCAGGTGCTGGAGGAAAACCAGCGCCACGCCCTGGAGCGGATCATCATCACCGCCTCCGGCGGCCCGTTCCGCACCTTCAGCCTCGACGAGATGGCCGATGTCACGGTCGAAACCGCCCGCGCCCACCCGAACTGGTCGATGGGCCTGAAGATCTCGATCGACAGCGCCTCGATGTTCAACAAGGCGCTGGAAATGATCGAGGCCCGCCATCTGTTCGATCTGACGCCCGAGCAGATCGAGGTCGTCGTGCATCCGCAATCGGTGGTCCATTCGATGGTCGGCTATGCCGATGGCTCGGTGCTGGCCCAGCTCGGCGCTCCCGACATGCGGACCGCTATCGGCTACGCCCTCTCCTATCCGCGCCGGTCGCATCTGCCAGTCGAGCGGCTGGATTTCACCCGCCTGTCCCGGCTCGACTTCGAGGTGCCGGATGAGGTGCGTTTTCCGGCACTTCGCCTTGCCCGGCTGGCGATGACCCGCGGCGGTGTGCAGGGGGCGGTGCTGAACGGCGCCAAGGAAATGGCGCTCGAAGCCTTCATCGACGGCCGGACCGGTTTCCTGACGATGGCAAGGGTGGCGGAAGAGGTCATGGACCGGCTGGCCCACCTGCCGGCGGCGTCCACCATGGATGATGTCTTTGCCGCAGACGAAGAAGCCCGGCGACTGGCGACCGGGCTCCTGAACTAATCAGCTGTCAGACGATACCGCGCCTCAGGCAACGGCGCGGGCGAGCGCACAACGGGCCCAGAGCGACTGCACCGCCTCGACCAGATGGGCGATGTCGGCATCGCTGTGGAGCGGCGTCGGGGTGATGCGCAGGCGCTCGGTCTTCTTCGGCACGGTCGGATAGTTGATCGGCTGGACATAGACGTCGAAGCTGTCGAGCAGGATATCCGAGATCCATTTACACTTGGCCGCATCGCCGACAAGGATCGGAACGATATGGCTCGGGTTCGGCAGATGCGGAATGCCGGCAGCATCGAGCATGGCGCGCAGCTTGCGGACGCGATCCTGGTGACGGGCGCGTTCGAAACTGCTGGTCTTCAGGTGCTGGATCGAGGCGACGGCACCGGCAGCAAGGGCCGGCGGGATGGACGTCGTGAAGATGAAGCCCGAGGCAAACGAGCGGATGAAATCGCAAAGTGCTGTCGATGCGGCGATATAGCCGCCCATGACGCCGAAGGCCTTGCCGAGCGTTCCCTCGATGACGGTCAAGCGATCCATCAGACCTTCGCGTTCGGCAATGCCGCCGCCGCGCGTGCCGTACATGCCGACGGCATGCACTTCGTCGAGATAGGTCATGGCGCCGTACTTGTCGGCAAGGTCGCAGATTTCCTTGATTGGCGCGATATCGCCATCCATTGAATAGACGGATTCGAAGGCGATCATCTTCGGGGCCTTGGGATCGGCGGAGGCAAGCTTGGCTTCCAGATCCTTGAGGTCGTTGTGGCGCCAGATCACCCGGTCGCATTTCGCATAACGGATGCCCTCGATCATCGAGGCATGGTTCAGCGAATCCGAGAAGATGATCATGCCGGGGATGCGCGAGCCGAGCGTGCCAAGCGCAGCCCAGTTCGAGACATAGCCCGAGGTGAAGACCAGCGCCGATTCCTTGCCGTGAAGGTCGGCCAGTTCGCGTTCGAGAAGAACGTGGTAGTGGGTGGTTCCAGAAATATTCCGGGTGCCTCCCGCACCCGCGCCACAGTGGTCGATCGCCTCCTTCATGGCTTCGACCACCTTCGGGTGCTGGCCCATGCCGAGATAGTCGTTCGAACACCAGACGGTCACGTCGCGGGGGCCGTCAGGCGTATGGCGGGTGGCGCGCGGAAAATTGCCGCGATGGCGCTCCAGGTCGGCAAACACGCGATAGCGCCCTTCCTGATGCAGCCCGTCCAGTTCACCCTTAAAAAATGCTTCGAAGTCCATCATTTTCTCCAGTGCCGTGTCTGATGTGTAGGACGGTTACACGGCACGTCAATCCTCACCGCACGATTGCGGCAAATGGCCATAGTTTGGAATTACTCGAAAGAGAAAATAACCCATCGTCCGGCATTTGCAATTGATCCATGGCAACTCTTTAGTGACGTATTGTCACGGGCCTATATTAAATTAAAGTAAAATACCACCTACCGCCGACAGCAGCGCAGGCCGACGAAGCCAGCCTGTGATCTCCCGCTAGAAAAGCGCTCTTAAAAATCTTTGCGTGTCCATGGACAAACACACTTTACCCTATATTTTGATTATATAGCGAGCTTCAAGACGGCGTCGACGCCGCGTTAGACCGATGGGGACGGCCTGCCGTATAACGGCGTATGAACGTGGAGAGAAACATGAAGAAAGTCTTAGCCTTCGTCTTGATCGGCTTGTCGATTGCAAGCTGCACACAGACGGAACAGGGTGCCGGCATCGGTGCTGCCTCCGGCGCGCTGATCGGCGCCGCCGCAACGGGCAATATCCGCGGCGCGGCCATTGGCGGCGCCATCGGCGGTCTGACCGGCGCGGCCATCGGCAGCGTCGCCGAACAGCCTGGACAATGCTATTATCGCGACCGCTATGGTCGCCGCTACATCGATGACTGCCCGCGCGGCGGTTATCGCGACGACGGCTACTGAGCCATCTCGAGTGGCGGGTTCCGGACAGGATCCGGGCCCCGCACCCGTCTTCTTTGCCATCCAGCGTATATTATTAAAATGCTACACATGGCAAATTTTAGCAGCTATGGTGGGATGCGTTAACCGTTGGAGACGCAAAGCTGGCTCAATTGTAGTAACCGTAAAGCGGCGTATGTACATCAGACGAACCGGCCCGGGGATTGGTTTTGCGTATCGACGAGCAGGCACCGTTATTGCGGTCGCAGCCTGCATATCCGTGACTCCCGCCTTTGTGGGTGAAGCCTTCGCCTTCAAGCTCTTCGGCATCAATTTCTTCGGCAAGGACGATGACACCAAGGACGCGGTCGCCGACCCCGTAAGCTATTCCGTCACGCTGAATACCGGCCCTGCCGACAAGGACCTGGCATCGGCGCTGGAGCAAAGTTCGATGCTGGTCGCCGACAAGGACAAGGCTGTCTCGGGCGACCTCGGCGTCGTCATCAAGGCGCGCGACGATCGCGACCGGCTGCTGGCCTCCCTTTACGAGAACGCCCGCTACGGCGCCGTCGTGGTCATCACCGTTAACGGCACCGACATCGACAAGCTGCCGCCGCAGCCGACTTTCCCGCGCGGAAAGCCTGTTCCGATCGTTGTGACGGTCGATCCCGGCCCGATTTTCAAGCTTGGCAAGATCCGCCTGGAAGACGATGCCGCCAAGTTGGACGCTGCCAGTTACGGGCTGACGCCCGGAGGCGCCGCCGGCTCGGTCGTCATCATCAAGGCTGCCGACAAGATGGTCGCCGACCTCAAGAACGAAGGCCGACCGCTGGCAAGAGTGTCGAGACGCGACGTCGTTGCCGACCATGCGACCAATACGGTCGATGTGACCCTCGCAGCAGAGAGCGGCCCGGTCGCCAATATCGGCAACATCACGGTCACGGGCGAGAAGCGCCTCAACCCGACCTTCGTCCAGCGCTACTCGCGCATCAACAAGGGCGACCGCTATTCGCCTGACGCATTGAAGAAGGCGGCCGAGCGGCTGCGCAAGCTGGGCGCTATCGGCAGCGCGACCTTGCATCAGCCCGACAAGCTCGCTCCGGATGGCACGCTGCCGCTCGAACTCGAGATTTCCGAGGCGAAGCGCCATTACTTCGGCGTCGGCGCACAATATTCGACCACCGATGGATTTGGCCTGCAGGGCTACTGGGGCGACCGCAACCTGTTCGGCCAGGCCGAATCGCTGCGCATCGAAGGCACCGTCTCGCGCCTCGGCGAGACCACCAACTACCAGGACCTCGATTACGAGGCGGGCATCATCTACACCAAGCCCGCCGCCGTGCTCGCCGCCGGCACCTTCACGGCCAGCCTGAAGGCGCTGAGCTCGAATCCGGACAACTACAGCGCCCGCACGATCACCGCCGATGCCGGCTACGCCTATGAGCTCAGCGACTACGACACCGCCCTGGCAAGCGCCCGCATCACCTATGAAGACAGCACCACCGATGCCTTCGGCGACCAGCAGTTCCTGACCTTCTCGATCCCGCTGCAATATATCCGCGACACGCGCGACAACAAGCTCGATCCGACCGAGGGTTACCGGGCAAGCGTCGACGCACAGCCGAGCTACGAGGCCTTGGGCGGCACCATCTTCACCTCGATCGAAGGCTCGATTTCAGGCTACAAGGGCATCGGCTCCGACGACAATGTCATCTTTGCCGGCAAGCTGGCGGCCGGCTCGCTGCTGGGCGCCAACGATATTTCCGACATTCCGACAACCCGCCGCTTCTTTGCCGGCGGCGGCGGCTCGGTGCGCGGTTATGCCTATCAGGAAATCACCGCCTACAACGATAAGAACCAGGCGGTCGGCGGCAGTTCCTACGCCACCGCATCGCTCGAAGCGCGCGTGAAAGTCACGAAGACCATCGGCCTGGTGCCGTTCGTCGACGTCGGCAGCGTCACCAGCGGCGTCGTTCCGGACTTTTCCGACCTTCGTATCGGTGCCGGCGTCGGGCTGCGCTACGCCACGCCTTTCGGTCCCATCCGGCTGGACGTCGCGGTTCCTTTGAACAAGTACCAGGGCAGCGCGTCCTACGGCATCTATGCCGGTATCGGGCAATCCTTTTAAACAGGCAGCGGGAGACACGCTTTCCTGTCTGGCACGAAGTGGGGTAAAGTCGCTCTGATGAGCACCTTGATAAGAGTTTTGAGCGGCCTGACCAAGCTCGTCGGCATCGTGCTCGTTGCCTTCGTCGCGATCGCCGTCGCGCTGGTGCTGGCGATCGGCTTTGCGCCTGGTGTCACCCGCTTTGCCGTCGATGAAGTCGCCAAGCTTGCCTCGACCCCAGACCGCACGATCACCGTGACGGACCCTTCCGGCCTATTGACCGGCAGGCTGCGGGCTGCCGACATCACGCTTTCCGACACGACGGGGGTCTTTGCCCACATCTCAGATCTTTCGATCGACTGGTCTCCCCTCGCCCTCCTCAACGGCACGTTCCACGCCGAACGAATCGCCGCCGCCAAGGTCGAGATCGCCCATGCGCCGGTCGCGACCGCCGAGGAAGTGCCGCAACCCACCCAGGCGACGCGCCAGGCCTTCACTCTGCCGGTCGCCGTCACCATTGATGCCTTCAACCTGCCCGACATCCGCCTGAGCCAGCAGCTGGCCGGTAAGAACTTTGCGCTCGCGGCATCGGGCAGCGTGCGGGCGGAGGCGAACAGCATGGCGCTGAAGCTGACCGCCAACCGCCAGGATGTGCCGGAAGCCAGGCTTTCCGCCGACGTGGTCTATGCCCCCGACGAAAACCGACTGCAGTTGAAGGCCAATCTCGCCGAGCCCGAAGGCGGCGTGCTGGCCGCCATGTTGCGCCTGCCCGGCAACCCGGCGATGACCATCGACCTTTCCGGCCAGGGACCGCTCTCGGACTGGAGCGGCAAGCTGCAGGCCGCGCTGAACGGCCAGCCGACGGCAACGATCGAGGGCCGGCACATCCTTGCCGCCGACGGTATCCGCCGCATCACCGTCAAGGGCGGCGGCAAGGTCGATTCGCTGCTGCCCCCGAACTTCCGGCCGCTGTTTGCCGGACAGACCAACATCGATGTCGCCGCGGCCTTCGACGGCAAGGGCAAGATCGACATCCAGACGGGTAATCTCGCCACCGGCAGCGTCGTGCTCGCCGCCTCCGGCACGATCGACCCTGCCGGCAACAACAGCCTCAACGCCAACCTGATCGGCACCTCCGGCCCCGTCGACTTCCGCTGGCCGCTGGCCGATGGTGAGGCGCGCGCCCTGATTTCCCGGGTCGACCTGGCGCTGACGGGTGCTGCACAGTCGGCGAAGATCGAGGCGCGGGCGCAGCTGGACAGCGCCAGCGTGCCGCAGGGCCGTCTCGGCAAGATCGACCTCACCGCCAAGAGCGAGGACTTCAATCTCGCGGCAAGCTCCGGTCCCCTCCTTGTCAACCTGGCGATTGGCGAGACCTCCTTTGCCAACCCAGATCTCGACCGCGCCGTGCGTGGCCCGGTGACCCTGTCGGCGCCGCTGCAACTGTCTTCCGGCAATATCGGCTTCAATGGTTCGGCGCTGCAGAGTGCCGGCATCGGCGGCACGCTGAACGGCCGCTACACCTTCAGCTCGCAATCGCTGAACGGCAATTTCAAATTGCAGATGGAGCCGACCGCGCTGCCGGATGCGGTGGCGGCAAAGGTCGATTCTCCCCTGTCGCTGGAAGCGCAGGTTGCCGGCACCATTCCGTCGAAAATCAATCTTTCCAATTTGCACCTGAAGACCGCCACGGCCGAACTCAACGGCAATCTGGCGCTTGCCAACCAGACCCTGACGGCTGACCTTACCGGCCGCCTGCTGAACCTCTCCAAGCTGCTGCAAACGGCCGATGGCCAGGCGGATTTCGCCCTCAAGGCATCAGGGCCGCTCTCGACGCTCAACGTCGATGCCAGCCTCAAGGCCATCAATGTCAAGCTGGCGGGCCGCTTGCTGGACACGCTCGATGTCTCCGTCAAGGGCGTCGCCGATCCGAAGGCACCGTCCGGCACTGTCAACGCGACAGGCTCGATGGACGGCAAGCCGATCAGCATCAGCGCCAATGCCACCTCGAGGGATGGCGTCACCGACATACCCGGCCTGGACGTCGAAATCGGCGGCAACAGCCTGAACGGCTGGCTGACACTTTCCCCCAGCTTTCAACCGGCCGGCGCCATCACCTTCGATCTGCCGGACATCGGCCTGCTGGCGGCGCTCGCCGGCCAGCGCGCCGACGGCGATCTCAGGGGCGACGTCAAGATCGACAACGACAACGGCAAGACCTCGCTTGTCGTCAATGCCTCTGGCAAGGGGCTGAGGCGCGACGATCTCGCCGTTGTCAAGCCGGAGATCGGCCTCACCATCAGCGACCTCAAGGCCTTCTCGGCGAATGGCAGCGTCCGCGCCGGCGAGATTGCCTCGGGCACGAACCGCATTGTCTCCCCGGCTCTGACCTTCCGGCAGCAAGGCAACCGCACCGATTTCGACCTCAAGGCCAACTATGACGACAAGCCCTTGACGGCCGCCGGCAATGTCGAGACGGGCGACGGCCGGACCGTCGTCAGCCTCGACAGCTTTGCCGCCACACCGCGTGCCATACCGGTGAAACTGAGCGCGCCGACCAAGGTGACGATCAAGGACGGCACCGTGGCGCTGGAAGGCCTTACCATCCAGACCGGCAGCGGCTCGATCACCGTCACCGGCAGCGCCGGCGATACGCTGAACATCCAGGCCAAGATCATCAACCTGCCTGCAAGCCTTGCCAATACCTTCGTGCCGAGCCTCGACGCAGAAGGCGCCATCTCCGGAACGGCGAAGGTAACCGGCAAGCCCGCCGCGCCGGATGTCGCCTTCCAGGCGGACTGGGCCAACGCCGCCACCAGCCAGACGAAATCAGCCGGCATCGGCGCGCTCGGGGTCAAGACCACAGGGCGTTTCGCCGACAACAAGGTGACCATCGACCTGGCGCTGACAGGCCCATCGGGCCTCACTCTCAATGGTGGCGGCAGCGTCGAGGTGGCCGGCAGCAAGGCGCTCGCCATGAAGTTCGACGGCACCGTTCCCTTCGAGGTTCTGGGCGCACAGCTCGCATCCCAGGGGCTCGTCGCCAATGGCGCGGCGAGGATAAACCTGCAGATCGGCGGCACCACCGCCGCGCCCTCCTTCGGCGGCAGTGTCAACGTCAGCGGCGCCAAGATCACCGACGTCCGCCGCAATCTCGGCGCAACGGGCATCACCGCAACAGTGACCCTGGACGGCCAGCAGGCCCGCCTCTCGAATGTCAGCGCCACGTTGACGAGCGGCGGCACTGTCTCGGCCAGCGGCACCATCGGCATATCGGGCGACTTCCCCGCCGATATCCTCATCAAGCTCAACAATGCCACCTATGTCGACGGCACGCTGGTGACCGCGACCGTTGACGGCACCCTCGGCGTCAAGGGGCCGATCGTGACAGCGCCTGTTCTCAGCGGCCGGCTGAACCTGCGCAAGGCGTCGATCACGGTGCCGGAGAAGCTGCCTGCCTCCCTGTCGGAGATCAACATCCGCCACAAGAACGCGCCGCGCGCCGTCACTGCCCAGTTCAAGAAAGACAGGGCCCAGGGGACGAGAGAAAAGTCGACCAGCCTCGGTCTGGACCTGCAGCTCGACGCACCTTCGCAGATCTTCGTGCGCGGGCGTGGCATCGACGCCGAGCTCGGTGGCAGCGTCATCATCAAGGGCACCGCGGCAGCGCCAGCCGTCACAGGCGGCTTCACCATGCGCCGTGGCCGTATGACCATTCTCAGCCGCCGCCTGGATTTCACCGACAAGAGCCGTATCAGCTTTGCCGGCGACCTGACGCCGACGCTCGACATGGAAGCCAGCTCGACCGCCAGCTCGACCACCGTCACGGTCAACGTTACGGGCGTTGCCACCGATCCGACCATTGGCTTCTCCTCCTCGCCGGCCCTGCCGCAGGACGAGGTGCTGGCGCAGCTGATCTTCGGCCAGTCGATGGCGAAGCTCTCGCCTGTCCAGATCGCCCAGCTGGCCGATGCCGCCAGCCAGCTCGCCGGCGGCCGCTCGACCTCGCTGTTCGAAGGCCTGCGCAACCAGCTCGGCGTCGACGATCTCGACGTCACCACGGATTCCAAGGGCCAGGCTCAGGTGGGTGTCGGTCGCTATATCAACAAGCGCACCTATCTCGAACTGCAGCAAGGGACCGGCAATTCGACCAAGGCCGTCATCAACCTCGATGTCGGGCGCGGCGTCAAGCTGCAGGGCTCAGCCGGCTCGAACGGGGCCGGCGGCGCCGGGATCGTCTACGAACACGAATACGATTGACCTCAGGCGCTGGCCGGCGCCGAAGGAGAAAGACTTTGCCGCGGCCGCAACGCTTCCTGCGAAGGGTTAGAACCCGGTCTTGCTGGTCTTCAGCAGAATATTCGATTCCGTCGTGTTGATACCGTCGATCAGCCGGATGCGGCGCAGCGTCTCGTCAAAGCCGACAAGATCATGGCTCTCCAGCTCCGCGATGAAGTCCCATTTGCCGTTGGTGCTGTGCAGCGCCCTCACCTGCGGCAGTCCGCGCAGTTGATCCGCCACCCGGTCGGCAAGCCGGCCCAACACCTCGATCATGACGATGGCCCGGACGCCGGCCGCTCGCCCCTCGTGGCCGGTGCGGATGGTAAAGCCGGTGATGGTGCCGTTTTCGACGAGCCGGTCGATGCGGGCAGCGACAGTCGCGCGCGACGCACCGGTGGCCGCCGCCAGCGAGGAGACGGAGGTGCGCGAGTTATGCCGGAGTGCACTCAGTAGATCCCGGTCCAGATCATCCATGGTCCTGTCACTTTGCTATGTCATACTTCTCAACTTGTGCAATCATACGCCTAAACCGACACTTTTCCACCTTTTTGCTGTCATCGCCGCAGGCCATACTGCCGATGCAAATTCCGGAGCCGCTTCATGAACACCAACCCGACCGCCGTGACGCTGATTGGCGTACCCCTCGAAGAAGGCTCCGGCCGCCGCGGCGCCGCCATGGGTCCTACGGCGCTCAGGATCGCCGGCATCGACAGGATGCTGACGGATCTCGGCCATTCGGTCGTCGACAGCGGCGACCTGCACCCAGCGCCCGCCGCCGATCTACCGGATCATCCAAAAGCCCATCATCTGAAGATCGTCGGCGCCTTCACCCGCGATCTGGAAGCGCGCGTCCACGACGTCGCCGCAGCCGGCGGTTTCCCGCTGATCCTCGGCGGCGACCATGCCCTGTCGATGGGCAGCGTGTCCGGCATGGCCCGCCATGCGGCCGCCGTCGGCCGGCCGCTGTTCGTGTTGTGGCTCGATGCCCATGCCGATTTCAATTCGCCCGAGACTTCGCCGTCAGGCAATATCCACGGCATGCCGGTCGCCTTCTTCTGCGGCGAGGCCGAGTTCGCCGACATCTTGCCGGCCAATCGTCCTTTCGTCGACCCGCGCAATGTCTACCAAGTCGGCATACGCTCGGTTGACCCGCATGAGCGCGACGAGATCCATGAGCACGGTGTCAACGTCTTCGACATGCGCGCCATCGACGAACAGGGGGTTGCTGCGATCATCAGCAACATCCTGGCGACGGTCGCCAATGCCAATGGGCTGCTGCATGTCAGCTTCGACGTCGATTTCCTCGATCCCGATGTGGCGCCGGGCGTCGGCACCACGGTTCCGGGTGGCGCCACTTACCGCGAGGCGCATCTGGTGATGGAAATGCTGTCTGACAGCGGCCTCGTCTCGTCGCTCGACCTCGTCGAACTCAACCCCTTTCTCGATGATCGCGGCAAGAGCGCCCGCGTTCTCGTCGAGCTGACGGCCAGCCTGTTCGGCCGCCGCATCTTCGACCGCCCGACCCGCGCCGCATAACGCCAGAGGAGGAATGTCCGTGACCCTGTCCGCCAATCTCATCGCCACCGAGCAGCGGCTTGGCGCCCACAACTACAAGCCGCTCGACGTCGTGCTGGCGCGGGGTGAAGGGGTCTATGTCTGGGACACCGACGGCAATCGCTACCTCGATTGCCTCTCGGCCTATTCCGCCGTCAACCAGGGCCACTGCCACCCGAAGATTCTGGCCGCCATGACCGAGCAGGCGGCCAAGCTGACGCTGACCTCGCGCGCCTTCCGCAACGACCAGCTGGCCTATCTCTATGAGGAGCTGGCGGCGCTGACCGGCTCGCACAAGATATTGCCGATGAATTCCGGCGCCGAGGCTGTCGAGACGGCCGTCAAGGCCGTCCGCAAATGGGGCTACGAGGTCAAGGGCGTCGCCGAGAACCGTGCCGAGATCATTGTCTGCTCGGAAAACTTCCACGGCCGCACGCTCGGCATCATCAGTTTCTCGACCGATCCGGATGCCCGCAACGGCTTCGGTCCCTACGCCCCCGGCTTCGTCACCGTCCCGTTCGGCGACGCCGATGCGCTGGCCGCCGCCATCACCGAAAACACCGTCGCCGTTCTGATCGAGCCGATCCAGGGCGAGGCCGGCGTCATCATCCCGCCGGCAGGCTATTTCACCCGCGTCCGCGAGCTCTGCACCGCGCACAACGTCACGCTGATCCTCGACGAGATCCAGACCGGCCTTGGGCGCACCGGCAGATTGCTGGCCGAGGAACACGAGGGCATCGAGGCCGACGTGACGCTGATCGGCAAGGCGCTGTCGGGCGGGTTTTATCCCGTGTCGGCCGTGCTCTCCAATTCGGAAGTGCTTGGCGTCCTGAAGCCTGGCCAGCACGGCTCGACCTTTGGCGGCAACCCGCTGGCCTGTGCGGTCGCCCGGGCTGCGCTCAAGGCGCTAACGGAAGAGGGCATGATAGAGAACGCCGCTGTCATGGGCGACCGCTTCCTCGAGGGCCTGCGCACAATCCGCTCCAACATCGTCAGGGAGGTGCGCGGCCGCGGCTTGATGATGGCAATAGAATTGGAACCTGAAGCCGGCGGCGCGCGGGCCTATTGCGACGCGCTCAGGGCGCTCGGTATCCTTGCCAAGGACACCCACGGCCACACCATTCGCCTGGCACCGCCGCTGGTCATCACCGCCGATCAGGTCGATTGGGCCGTGGAAAGAATAGCCCGCGTTCTCGCCTAACGGGTACGCCGGGGGGGTGCATTCAGAACCAGACAAATGATTAAATTAAACCCCCTAAAACTCGATGGGGGTGGGCGTTGTTAAGGATTTTCTTAATAACTGTAGGATTATACAGTCTAACTGGGCAGCGGGATAACTTCTCGAGCATGATGTGACTGCCAGCCGAAGTATCGGCATGTAAAAAAATCATTAAGCATGCAAGTCGCCGAACAAAGCGCCCGTTGAGACGGAAATATCTGGTAGAGAGTGTCTCTGACACATCTCCCTTCTGTTCGCATCGTTATTCGCCTTGGGGTTTGACGACGTTGCAACAGCGGGAGAATAATATGTCCTTGATGTCGATTGGATTTGGAACTGACGCGAAGGCGATTAACGCAGCCTTGATGAACTCGCAGGCGGTGATCGAATTCGATCTGACGGGAAAGGTCATCACGGCCAATGCCAATTTCTGCGATGCGCTCGGTTACAAGCTCACCGAGATCGTCGGCAAGCACCACAGCATGTTCTGCGAACCGGACTATGCCGCTTCCGCTGCCTATCGCGAGTTCTGGGCAAATCTTGGCGCCGGCAAATTCAACGCGGGCGAATACAAGCGCCTCGCCAAGGGTGGCCGCGAGGTCTGGCTGCAGGCGAGCTACAATCCGATCCTGTCGCATGGCAAACCCTACAAGGTCGTCAAGTTCGCCAGCGACGTGACGAGCGCAAAGCTCGCTGCCGCCGATGCCCAGGGCAAGATCGAAGCCGTCTCCCGTGTCCAGGCCGTCATTGAATTCACGCCCGCCGGCGAGGTGCTGACGGCCAACGAAAACTTCCTGTCGCTGCTCGGCTATAGCCTCGACGAGATCCGTGGCCGCCATCATCGGATATTTTGCGACCCGGCCTATATCGCTACGCCGGCCTACACGGCCTTCTGGGAAAAGCTGGCTGGCGGCGAGTTAGTTGCCGAGGAATTCATGCGCGTCGGAAAGGGTGGCAGGATCGTCTGGATCCAGGCCTCCTACAACCCGATCCGCGATATGAGCGGCAAGGTCTTCAAGGTCGTCAAGTTCGCCACCGACGTGACCGAGCGTGTCCGCGCGGTAAGCGAGCTTGCCTCGGGCCTGACTGCGCTGTCGAACGGCGACCTGATGTCGCGCATCGACAAACCATTCATGCCGACGCTTGAAGCGGTCCGTGTCGATTTCAATCACTCGCTCGAGAAGCTCGGATCTGCCATGCGCCTCGTGGCCGAGAACGCCAACGGCATCGCCGCCGGGGCCGGCCAAGTTCGCATCGCTTCCGATGAACTTTCCAGGCGCACCGAACAACAGGCGGCAGCCGTGGAAGAGACGGCAGCAGCGCTTGAAGAAATTACCCAGACCGTCGCCGATAGCGCCCGCCGGGCCGAAGAGGCATCCAATCTTGTGGCTCAGACACGCGGCGGCGCCGAACTATCGGGATCTGTGGTTCGCAACGCCGTCGAGGCGATGGGGGAGATCGACAAGTCATCGCGCGAAATCAGCAACATCATCAGCGTCATCGACGACATTGCCTTCCAGACCAACCTTCTGGCGCTGAATGCCGGCGTCGAGGCCGCCCGCGCCGGTGAGGCCGGCAAGGGCTTCGCTGTCGTTGCCCAGGAGGTGCGCGAACTGGCGCAGCGCTCTGCCAAGGCGGCAAAGGAAATCAAGACGCTGATCACCACCTCCGCCACCCAGGTCAAGAATGGCGTCGCGCTGGTCGACCAGACCGGTCGCGCATTGCAGACAATCGTCGGCCAGGTGGGCGAGATCGACACCAACGTTGCCGCCATTGTCGTGGCAGCTCGGGAACAGGCAACGGGCCTGAAGGAAATCAACACTGCCGTCAACTCGATGGACCAGAACACCCAGCAGAATGCCGCTATGGTCGAGGAAACCACGGCGGCCAGCAATAGCCTGGCCGACGAGGCCGACAGCCTGCGCGAGTTGCTGACGCAATTTAGATTTGAGAAACCTTCTTCCGCTAATATTCAACAAAGGCGACCTGATGCCCGGCACGCGGCACAGGTGGCTCCGGCTCCAAGGGCCAAGGCTGTCCGCGCTGGTCGCGGCGGGGCTGCCGTTGCTCTTGCACATGAAAATTGGGAAGAATTCTGATGGCAACGATCACCACCACCAGCTTCAGCGGCGACATGCTTGAGATCATTGCCTTCAGGCTTCATGATCAGGAGTTCTGCGTCAAGACCACCACCATCCGCGAGATTCGCGGCTGGGCGCCATCAACGCCGATCCCCCATTCGCCGGCGGACGTCATCGGCGTCATGAACCTGCGCGGCTCGGTCATTCCGATCATCGACCTTGCCTACAAGCTCGGCATGAGCAGCACCATTGCCAACGAGCGTAGCGCCATCGTCGTCGCCGAGGTCCATAACATGGTTATCGGCATGCTGGTCGACCGCGTTTCCGACATTCTCACCATCGGCTCGAATCAGGTGCAGCCGGTTCCGGAAGTCACCGCCTCCTTCGACCGGGCGTTCTGCGAGGGCATCATTGCCTCGGAAAACGGAATGATCTGCTTCCTGAACCTCGCAAAGATGTTCAAGGAGCAAGACGGCGAAGATCTCGCCGCCTGATTTCAAGCCATCGTTGGCGACAACAAACCGCTCCAGCCTGGGGCGGTTTTTTTGTCTCTTCCAACCAGGCAGCGCACTCCAGTCCGCGCACCGTCAAGTAGCAACAAAGGTCATATCGCTTATTTAGCATATACGATTACTTAATGAAGTCGGTAATATAATGTCATCTGCAGCGACGGGAGCTGCGGGTAGCATCGTCGTCGGACTGGTTGTCACAGGTTCTTCCCGAGCCGCACGCCCTTTGTTCGTCTTGTCGACTCCCCTGACTTTGGGTGATAGCCGCGCTGGCTCGACCGGCGCGCAGGAGGGGGACGCTTATGAGCTTTAGCCTGAAATCGGATGCCCACCACATCCTTGTTGCGATGTCCAAATCCCAGGCGATGATCGAGTTCGACCTGACCGGCAAGATCCTGCGGGCAAACGACAACTTCTGCAAGCCGCTCGGCTATCAGGAAAGCGAAATCGTCGGCAAGCATCACAGCCTGTTCTGCGATCCCGACTATGTGGCGACCCAGGCCTATCGGGACTTCTGGTTGCGCCTCGGCCGCGGCGAGTTCGATTCCGCCGTCTACAAGCGGATCGGCAAGAGCGGCCAGGACGTCTGGATCCAGGCAAGCTACAATCCGGTCACGAAGGGCGGAAAGCCCTATAAGATCATCAAAATCGCCTCCGATATCACGGCTGCCAAGACGGCAGCCATCGAGGATGCCGGCAAACTCGCCGCTATCTCGCGCTCCCAGGCCGTCATCGAATTCACGCCAACAGGCGAGGTCCTCAGCGCCAACGACAATTTCTGCACCGCTTTCGGCTATGCCCCGGGCGAGATCGTCGGCAAGCACCACAGCCTGTTCTGCGAACCGAGCTATGTGCGCACGGAAGACTATAAGGATTTCTGGCGCAGGCTCGCCGCCGGCGAATTCATTGCCAACGAATTCGTTCGTTATGGAAAGGACGGCCGCGAGGTCTGGATCCAGGCAGCCTACAATCCGATTCTGGATGCCAACGGCAAGGTCAGCAAGGTCGTCAAATACGCAACCGACGTGACGACCCGCATGAGCGCCATTGCCAAGCTCGGCGAGAGCATGAAGGCGTTGGCGCAGCGCGACCTGACCCA
>Ga0070670_100000322_pt1 | contig 40720 bp, 43 predicted proteins | sample KBSS63metaG_FD_64665 | JGI IMG/M metagenome (GOLD analysis project Ga0070670, IMG submission 64665) | Switchgrass rhizosphere microbial communities from Kellogg Biological Station, Michigan, USA - KBS S6-3 metaG | ecosystem: Host-associated > Plants > Roots > Rhizosphere > Soil ... | reverse complement strand
GGTACAGGTAGACGAACGGACGGATGAGGTCGCCGGGCAACTGGGTCAGCACATAGGCGCCGAGCACACCGCCGGCGATGCCCGGCAGCGCCAGGCGCAGGAACAGACGCTTGTCGACGTTGCCCAGCGCCAGGTGCGACAGGCCCGAGGCGCCGGTGGTGAAGATCTCGGCGTTGTGCACGCTGGCGCTCACCGCGGCCGGCGGCAGGCCCATGCTTAGCAGGACCGACGAGGACACCAGGCCGAAGGCCATGCCCAGCGCGCCATCGACCAGCTGGGCGGCCAGGCCGACCAGCACGAACCAGTAGAACGTCTCGCTCAGGACCATCGCGCCGGTCCGCGGCCGCCGCTAGCGCGGCGTGCCGTCGTCAGCGCCGCGCTCAACGCGCGCCGTACAGCACCACGGTCTTGCCGCGGGCGTGCAGGATGCCGTCGACCTGCAGCTTTTTCAGCACCCGGCCGGCCATCTCGCGCGAGCAGCCGACCAGCCGTGCCAGCTCCTGGCGCGACACGCGCAACTGCATGCCCTGCGGGTGGCTCATCGCCTCCGGCTCCTGCGCCAGGTCGTGCAGGGTGCGCACGATGCGGTCGGTGACGTCCAGGAACGCCAGCCGGCTGGCCTTGCGCGAGGTGTCGAGCAGGCGCTTGGACAGCTGCACGCCGATCGCGTACAGCACCCGCGGCGCATCGGCCGACAGCGAGCCCAGGAACAACTGGTGCAGGCGCTCGTAGCTGATCTCGGCCAGTTCGCAGGGCGTGCGCGTGCGCAGGATCACCTCGCGCTGGTCCGACTCGATGAACAGGCCCATTTCGCCGACGAACTCGCCGCTGCCGAAATAGCCCAGCACCAACTCGCGGTCGTCATCTTCCTCGGCGATGATGCTGACCGAGCCGCTGACCACGTAGTACAGGGTGCCGGCCGGATCGCCGGGCCGGAACACGTCGGTCCGCGCCGGATAGCGCCGACGGTGGCTATGCGCCAGGAAGCGGTCGATGGTGGCCGTGTCCAACGTCAGAGGACTTGGAGCGATGCGCACAGGGGTTGCGGTGGAGGTGTTTCCAGGACTCATGGCGGCTTCGCTACTGCGTAATTCCCGAAGCTTAACGGGACGCGTTGCCTGCGGCAAACCAGCGCCGGCTCCGGCGTTTCGCCAGGCGCGCGTTTGGCCCATAATTGATGCCCTTTCTCCCCCGCCCATCTTTTAGAGGATCCGCCGTGGTCAAGCCGTTGCCTCGCCTGAGGCTGCAAGGTTTCAACAACCTCACCAAGGCGTTGAGCTTCAACATCTACGACGTCTGCTACGCGGTGTCCGAAGAGGAGCGCCAGCGCTACATCGAGTACATCGACGAGCAGTACGACGCCGACCGCCTGACCGAGATCCTCACCGACGTGGCCGAGATCATCGGCGCCAACATCCTCAACATCGCCCGCCAGGACTACGATCCGCAGGGCGCGTCGGTGACCATCCTGATCTCCGAAGAGCCGGTGATCGACAAGAAGCTGGCCGGCAAGGAGATCATCTCCGACGCGGTGGTCGCGCACATGGACAAGAGCCACATCACCGTCCACACCTACCCGGAAACCCATCCGCAGCACGGCATTGCGACCTTCCGCGCCGACATCGACGTCGCCACCTGCGGGGTGATCTCGCCGCTGAAGGCGCTCAACTACCTGATCGAGCGGCTGGAATCGGACATCGTGATCATGGATTACCGCGTGCGCGGCTTCACCCGCGACGTGAAGGGCAAGAAGCACTACATCGACCACAAGATCAACTCGATCCAGAACTTCCTGGCCAAGAACATCAAGTCGCGCTACGAGATGTTCGACGTCAACGTCTACCAGGAGAACATCTTCCACACCAAGATGCACCTGAAGGACTTCGACCTGGACCAGTACCTGTTCGAGGAAAAGGCCAAGAACCTCTCGTTCAAGGAGCGCATGCGGATCGAGGCGCTGCTCAAGCGCGAGATCGAGGAACTGTTCCACGGTCGCAATCTGGCCGAGTAGTCCATCACACTCGGCGGGACGGCCCGCCCGCGGCGCCTTGCGCTGCGACCCCTGCCGACGGCGGCCCGATGTGCAGACATCGGGCCGTTTTCGTTTTCATTTGTCTACGGAGAAAGACAATGCCATGGATCTATCTGTTGCTCGCCGGCCTGTTCGAGATCGGCTTCGCCCTCGGCCTCAAGTACAGCGAAGGCTTCACCCGGCCGTGGCCGACGCTGGGCACGCTGGCCGGCGCCGGCATCAGCCTGTGGTTGCTGACCCAGGCGTTGAAGGACATCCCGCTGGGGACGGCGTATGCGATCTGGACCGGCATCGGCGCCCTGGGCACGGCCGCGCTGGGCATCGCACTGTTCGGCGACAGCGCCTCGCCGGCGCGGCTGGCCTGCATCGGCCTGATCGTGACCGGGGTGATCGGCCTGAAACTGGTTCAGTCCTGAGTGCCGGCAATCGGGCGTGCAGGACACCTGCCGCAAGTCCCTGTAGGAGCGGCTTCAGCCGCGACAGACGCCCTGATGACATCTCCGGCATTGGCATGCCGCGACGCGCAAATGTCGCCTCGGCCCGCGGCTCAGGCCGTGGCGGCCCGACGCGGGCGCAGCACGCGCCCGATCAGCACCTGGTGCGCGGCCGCGGCCAGCAGCGCGGCGATGGACAGCGCGATCGCCAGGCGGGTGATCACGCCGCCGAGATTGCCGGCATGCTGCAACTGGTCGAGGCGGCCGAAGCGCGACGGGTCGGCGTTGGCGTAGGCGATCTCCACCGTCGCGCCGTCCAGCAGCAGCGGCCCGGCCTCGGCGGCGCTGGTCTCGAACGCGCCGCGGTGCAGCCGGCCCCGGCTCTCGAACACATAGTGGAAGCGGTAGCGCGACAGCGGTTCGGCATGCGCGCCGAACGCGCCGTCGGCGATCACCGGCACCGTCGCCACCGAGTGGTCGCGCAGGATCGCGCTGGCATGGCGGTAGTCGCCGAGCAGGTGGAAGAGCAGCGCACCCCCGCCGAGTGCGAACAGGCTCGCGAACAGCAGGCGCGAGAGCCAGCGGGTCCGAGGCGAGGGCAGGGGGCGGTAGCGTGCGGGCATATCGGTCTGGAAGGCGGCGCAGTGCGATGGCGCGGTGCGGTGATGCGGCGGATCGGGCGGCGCCGGAATGGGTACGCCGATCGCTGAACGGGTGGGCGGACGCGGCAATCAGTCAGCGTTCGTTCACTTTAACCTGGATTCCGCGCTAATGCCAGCGCGCTGGCGCGCGCGGGTTGGACGCATGCTCACAGCCGGTAGGCGACCGCCTTCATCAACCGCGACGCCGCCGCCATCAGCGACGGGATCGGCGCCGGCAGGCGCCGTGCGCCGGCCTGCTCGGCATGGTCGGCATGGCGCGCCTCGTCGGCCTTCATCACCCGCAGCACGTCGCGGCTGCGCAGGTCGGCCGGCGGCAGCGTCTGCAGGTGTTCGTCCAGGTGCGCCTCGACCTGGCGCTCGGTCTCCACCACGAAGCCGAGGTTCCAGCCGTCGCCGCGCAGCCCGGCCAGGGTGCCGATGGCGTAGCTGCCGGCGTACCAGACCGGGTTGAACAGGCTCGGCCGGCTGTCCAGCTCGCGCAGCCGCGCCGCGCACCAGGCCAGGTGGTCGGTCTCTTCCTGGGCCGCCTCCAGCAGGTGCGCGCGCGTGGACGGATCGCGTGCGACCGCGGCCTGGCCGAAATACAGGCCCTGCGCGCAGACCTCGCCGACATGGTTGATGCGCATCAGCCCGGCGGCGTGGCGGCGTTCGTCCGCTGCCAGCACCACGTCGGCGGTCGCCGCGGCCGGGTAGGGGCGCTGCGCCGGCGGGTCGCCGAAGACCGTTTCCAGTGCGCGCTGGGCCTCGATCAGGACGCGGTCGAGCGGGGTGTGCAGGCGGGGAGCCGTCATCGCGGGGCCGTGGGCGGTGGGGGACACGGGATTTTCCCCGCGGGTCGCCGCGATGCCAAGCGCTGCGGCCGGATGTTGTCGCCGGGGCCGGGCCCGCTTGCATGCGGCGGCGCGGCCGCGTAGAATTTCGCCTCTTGCGTTTTCGCAATTCACAACGCGTGGCAAAGTTCAGGCAGCGACCCTGCAGGAATCCGCCCGACCAACCGAGTCTTTCAATGAGCACCTTCACTGCTAAGTCCGAGACCGTCCAGCGCGACTGGTATCTCGTCGACGCCGCCGGCAAAACGCTGGGCCGGCTTTCCTCCGAACTGGCCCGCCGCCTGCGCGGCAAGCACAAGCCGGTCTACACCCCGCATGTCGATACCGGCGATTACCTGGTGGTGATCAACGCCGAGAAGATCGCGGTCACCGGCAACAAGCTCAAGGACAAGAAGTATCACCGCTTCACCGGCTACATCGGCAACCTGAAGACCGAGAGCCTGGAGCAGGCGCTGGAGCGCCATCCCGAGCGCGTGATCGAAATCGCGGTCAAGGGCATGCTGCCGAAGGGCCCGCTGGGTCGCGCCATGTACCGCAAGCTCAAGGTCTACAAGGGCTCCGAGCACCCGCACACCGCCCAGCAGCCGCAAGTTCTGGATATCTAATCATGGCGATCTCGCAAAACTACGGCACTGGCCGCCGCAAGTCCTCCACCGCCCGCGTGTTCCTGCGCAAGGGCACCGGCAACATCACCGTCAACAACCGTCCGCTGGACGAGTTCTTCGGCCGTGAGACCGCGCGCATGATCGTGCGCCAGCCGCTGGAGCTGACCAAGAACACCGAAAGCTTCGACATCTTCGTCACCGCCGCCGGCGGCGGCACCACCGGCCAGGCCGGTGCGATCCGCCTGGGCATCGCCCGCGCGCTGGTCGAGTACGACGAAACCCTGAAGACCGAGCTGCGCAAGGCCGGGTTCATGACCCGCGACGCGCGCGAAGTCGAGCGCAAGAAGGTCGGTCTGCACAAGGCCCGCCGCGCCACCCAGTTCTCCAAGCGCTGATCCACCGCGCCTGGGGCGGAATCCTTCGGGATTCCCCTGGGATCCGCAAAAGCCCGGCTTCGGCCGGGCTTTTGTCGTTTTGGGGTCGGTCGCGCGTCGTAGTGCTGAACGTGGAATGGACATGTGGTCGCCTGACGATAGCGGCGAGCCAAGTCAAGCCGAGTCGGGCGCGGCGTCTGGCGGCTCGCATCCTCGGATGCCGGTCCATGGCTGGCGGGGCGGTGTGAGCGGCGTAGTGCCACTCGTCAGCCTGGTGCTGCGGCGGAGTGCATGCGGCTCGTATCGAGTCGAGGGTGGCCAAGGGAGGTGCGGGCGTCGAAGTTCGTGGCCGCGACGGCGCCGATCAAGGCTTTTCATCCACCGCCGTGCGTGATGCATCTGGTGAAAAGCCCCCTTGGAGTCCAAGGGGGCGCGCCGACAGGCGCGGGGATGTGGAAGCGGAAGGCTGGGGCCCGCACCTTGCGCAGCAAGGTGTGGGGCGCAGGCGCACAGCGCCCGCGAACCCGCGCCAAATCACAAAAAAAGGCCGATCTTTCGATCGGCCTTTTTTTGTGATTTGGCTGCCCCGGATGGATTCGAACCACCGAATGCCTGAGTCAGAGTCAGGTGCCTTACCGCTTGGCGACGGGGCAATGTCGCGGACTGCAATTATCGCACGCCTGTGGCGTGGATACCATGGTGGCTATGGGTGGACTCGAACCACCGACCCCAGCATTATGAGTGCTGTGCTCTAACCGGCTGAGCTACATAGCCTTGGTGAACCGCCAATTCTTATGGCAAACCGGGCGGCTGTCAATGGGGTTGCGCCATGCTTGTGGGCCAGGCGCGGCCATGGCAGAGTCGGAGCCAGTAGATTTTCAGGAGTCCGCATCGTGATCGATCCGGACGGCTATCGACCGAACGTGGGCATCGTGCTGATGCGGCCGGACGGTCAGGTGTTCTGGGCACGTCGCGTGCGCCGGGACGGCTGGCAGTTCCCGCAAGGCGGCATGAATACCGACGAAACCCCGGTCGAGGCCATGTACCGCGAATTGCGCGAAGAGACCGGGCTGTTGCCCGAGCACGTCCAGGTGCTCGGCGCCACGCCCGGCTGGCTGCGCTATCGGCTGCCCAGCCGCGCCATCCGCCGCAACGAACGCCAGGTCTGCATCGGCCAGAAGCAGGTCTGGTTCCTGTTGCAGATGCAGTGCGACGAAAGCCAGCTGAATCTGGAACTGACCGAGACCCCGGAGTTCGATCACTGGCGCTGGGTCGATTTCTGGTATCCGGTGGAGCACGTGGTGCTGTTCAAGCGCGGCGTCTACGCGCGGGCGCTGCGCCACCTGGCGCCGCTGGCGCAGCGCATCGCCGGGCCGGGCATCCGCTCCATGCCGGCCGTGGCGCAGGAGGCGTGGATGCCGGGCAACACCGCCGGGCACGAGCGCCCGCGCAAGCGCCCACGCAAGCGCGGCGGGCCCTGGGCGGCGCGGATTAATAACGATTAACGGACGGAATTGACAACCATTCTCACTTTGGTTTGAATGGGCGCTGGCGCAGTCCGCGCCGCCCGCCGCCTACGCCATCGTGTACGTCTGCATCTGCAATGGGGTCACCGATCGCCAGATCCGCGAAGCTGCCGACGCCGGCTGCCGCACCGTGTCCGAACTGACCATGCGCACCGGTTGCGGGGCCACCTGCGGCTCGTGCCTGGACATGGCCGGCGACCTGCTGGAGCGCGCCCTGCTGCGCGACTTGCCGTTGCCCGTGCTGGGCGGCATGGCCCGCGCCGCCTGAGGCCGCGCGCGCTGTGCGCATGCACAGCGGGATGATCACGATTCGCGTTCCTTCACCGCCGCGGCCGATTCGCTAGAGTCTGCGCTTTCCACGCATCAGCGAGCACTGCGATGAAAGGCGACAGCAAGGTCATCGAGTTCCTCAACAAGGTCCTCTACAACGAGTTGACCGCGATCAACCAGTACTTCCTGCACGCCAAGATGCTGAAGAACTGGGGCCTGAAGGAACTGGCCGAACACGAGTACAAGGAATCGATCGACGAGATGAAGCACGCCGACAAGCTGGCGGACCGCATCCTGTTCCTCGAGGGGCTGCCCAACTTCCAGGCGCTGGGCAAGCTGCGCATCGGCGAGAATCCCAAGGAAATCCTCGAGTGCGACCTGGCCCTGGAGCAGGACGGCACCACCACCTTGCGCGAAGGCATCGCCTACGCCGAGTCGATCCAGGACTACGTCAGCCGCCAACTGCTGGCCGACATCCTGGAGTCGGAGGAGGAGCACATCGATTGGCTGGAGACCCAGCTCGACCTGATCGCGCGGATCGGCGAGCCGAACTACCTGCTGACCAAGCTCGAGGATTGAGCCCGGTGCGCGCTGGCGCTGCGCCGAACAGGCGTCCCGCGTCGCGGCGCGAGCACGCCGACGCGCGGCGTCGATCCAGGTGCCGCCCGTTTCCAGGCGACCCTCGTTTTCTGTAGGAGCGGCTTCAGCCGCGTCAGGATCTGACAGGATCCGTCGCGGCTGAAGCCGCTCCTACAGGAGCATCGAGACCGTTGCGGACGTCCTGTGCCATCGACACTCGCACTGCACGGCGTCGATGACCCAGGCACCGGCGCCGGCGACAGGGCACACCAGGGGCGCCCGCCGGCAGCAGATGCCAGGAACACGGGACACGCCCCAATGCCACGCGTCGCCTACGGCGTGGCGCGTTCGGCGGCGTCGTGCAGGGTGGTGCGGTAGCCCTTCAGTGCCAGCCGCGCGCGCGCGAATTCGGCGATGACCAGCGCCACCGCCACCGCGGGACGCTCCAGTTGATGGGCGCGCACGCCCGCCTCGATGCGCAGGGCCGCGGCCGACAGCGCCAGCGCGCCGACATTGGCGGCCGAGGACTTCAGCGTGTGGGCCGCCTCGCGCAACGGTTCCAGTTGCGGGACCGCGGCGGCCTGTTCCAAGCGCTGGATCAGCTGCGGCGCGTCGCCCAGGAAGAGTTCGACGATCTGCGCGGTGGTCGCGCTGCCGGCGAGTTCGCGCAATTCGTCGAGCACGGCGATGTCCAGCACCGGCAACGGCGTCGGCGGGAGCGGCTCGGCGTACGGCGCCGCGCTGGTGCTGGTCGCGGCCGGCGCCGGGCCGCTGTCCGCAGCAAGCGGCGCGGGCGCAGGCGCAGGCACAGGCACAGGTACAGGTACAGGTACAGGTACAGGTACAGTCCCCTGCGCGGTCGCCTGCGCGTTCGTCGGTGCAGCGGCGCTGGCGGCAGCCGCGTCGCCTTGCGGCGGCGCGGTCCCGGCATTGGCGGCGCGATGCGGCAGCCAGCGCTGCAGGCAGGCGGCCAGCAGGTCGCGGTTCACCGGCTTGGACAGGTAATCGTCCATGCCCGCGTCCAGGCAACGCTGGCGGTCGCCGGCCATCGCATTGGCGGTCATCGCCACGATCGGCATCCGTTCGCGCCCGGCCGCCGCCTCGGACTGACGCCATTGGCGCGTGGCGGCGTACCCGTCCAGCACCGGCATCTGGCAGTCCATCAGCACCAGGTCGTAGTGGTTCGCGGCCAGTTGCGCCAGCGCCGCGGCGCCGTCGGTGGCGTGGTCGCTGCGGTAGCCGAGCAACTCCAGCAGCTTCTGCGCGACCATCAGGTTGACCGGGTTGTCCTCGACCAGCAGCAGGCGGCAATCGGCGCTGGGCGAGGCCGGTCCGGCAGTGGCCTGTTCCACGTCCGCCGTCGCCGGCAGTGGCGCCGGCGCCGCCGCGTCGGCCGCGGGCGCCGGCATCGCCTGCGCGCTGGCGAGATCGGGCGCGGCGAACGCGAGCATGCTGCGCACGTCCAGGTCCGCCGCCTGTCGCGGCAGCAGCGCGCCGTGGGCACGGATCTCCTCGGGGATCTCCACCTCGCCGTACAGCCAGATCAGGCGCGGCGTGTGCGGCGCCGGCAGCCGCATCACCGCACGGTGCAGCGCGCGTGCGCTGTTGCGCAGGCCGTCGAGGTCGCCGATCACCAGGTCGTAGCGGACCGCGGCGGCGGTGCCGTCGCGCAGCCGCTCCAGCGCTTCCTGGGTCGAGTCGAGCTTGCTCAGTTGCACGCCCCAACCGGGCAGCAGCAGTTTCAGCCGCTGGTACAGGCGCTGGTCGGCGCCGACCAGCAGCGCGTGTTGCCGCGGCAGGGCGCCCTGCGTCTGCGGCAGGTCGCCGATCACCTTCAGCAGCGGGATCTCGAACCAGAAGGTGGCGCCCTGGTCGCTGCCCGATTCCACCCCGATGCGTCCGCCCATCAGGTCCACGATGCGCTTGCAGATCGCCAGGCCGAGCCCGGTGCCGCCGTACAGGCGGGTGGTGGAGGCGTCGGCCTGGGTGAAGGAGCGGAACAGACGTTCCTGCTGCTCGGCGCTGATGCCGATGCCGGTGTCGCGCACCTCGAACCGCAGCAGGTGCTGCGCCGGGGTCTCGCCGAGGCGGCGGATGCGCAGGTCCACGCCGCCGCGGGCGGTGAACTTGATCGCGTTGCCGATCAGGTTGCCCAGCACCTGGCGCAGCCGCAGCGGGTCGCCGCGCACCGGCAGGCGCACCGCCGGGTCCAGTTGCAGCGCCACGCGCAGGCCCTTGGCCTCGGCCGGGCGCTGCATCAGCTGCAGCACGCCGTCGAGCAGTTCGCGCAGGTTGAAGGTGGTGATCTCCAGCTCCAGCCGGTTCGCTTCCAGCTTGGAGTAGTCGAGGATGTCGTCGACGATGCGCAGCAACTGCAGCGAGGAGTCGTTGGCGGCGCGCAGCATCTCGCGCTGGTCGTCGCCGAGCTGGCCGCGCGCGATCAGTTCCAGCATCGGGATGATACCGTTGAGCGGGGTGCGGATCTCATGGCTCATCGTGGCCAGGAACTCGCCCTTGGCCATCACCGCCGCCTCGGCCGCCTGCTTGGCCTGCACCAGTTCGCGTTCCAGCCGCTCGCGTAGGTGCACGTCGCGCTGCAGGGCGTCGCGTTCGCTTTCGGCCAGCGCCGCGCGCGCCAGCGCCGCGTCCAGCGCGCGCGCCTGCTGCCGCGCGCGCCAGGCGGCGAGCGCGGCCAGCAGCACTGCGGCGCCGATGCAGGCCGGCGCCAGCAGCGGCCAGGGCGGCGGCGCCAGTCCCGGCACCGCCAGCAACGCGCCGGCGACCGCCAGCGCCGCGCTCGACGCGGCCAGCCAGGGCAGGGGCCGGCGCCGGCGTGCGGGCATCGCTACAGCACCGCGTTCTGGAAGTCGAAGTTCAGTTCGTGGCCGACCGACTGCACCAGGTTGCCCTGGATGAAATCGACCCCCCCCATCCACATCGCCGCGGCGGCCTGCGCTTCCTCGATCTGCTGGCCGATGATCAGCAGCCCGGCGCGGTGCGCCAGGTCGATGGTGGCGCGCAGCTGATCGCGCAGCGCGGCATCGGCATGCGCGTTGGCGAAGCGCGCCGACAGGCGCAGGTAGCCCAGCGGCAGTTGCGCCAGCAAGGCCTCGTGCTCGGCGCCGGGTTCGAACTGGCTGAGGCAGAACTGCACGCCCAGCGGCATCAGCCGCGCGCAGAACTGCTGCAGCGTGACCGTGTGGATCAGCGCATCGTCCAGGCGCAGGTCGATCACCAGCGAGGTGCCGGTGATGCCGCGGCGGCCGATCGCCTCGACCAGCCAGTCGGCGAAGGCGCCGCGCGCCAGCGTGCGCGCGGACTGCGAGACGAACAGGCGCAGCGGCGGCTGCGCGTGCTGGTACAGGTGCAGCAGGCCAAGCGCATGGTCCAGCACCTGCTGGTCGAGGTCGGCGATGCGCCCGCCGGCCTCGGCCGCGGGCAGCACCTGCCCGGCCGACAGCAGGGTGCCGTCGCGCTGGCGCAGGCGCAGCAGCACCTGGTACTGCGCGGTGTCGCCGCCGGCGACGGCGACGATCGGCTGGTAGGCCGGTTCCAACTGGCCTTCGAACATGGCGATGCGGCCCAGGTCCTCGTCCTCGCGCGGCGGCGCGTACGCGGCCACGCCCTGCGGGTGCAGGCGTGCCTGCAGCGCGGTACGCTCGACCGCCTCCAGGGCGCTGCCGGCGTCCTCGAAGCCTTGCGCCAGGTCGGCGTAGCCGATCGCGCAACGCAGGTGCACGGCGTCGTCCTCGCGCAGCGGGAAGGCATGGCTGGACAGGGCCTCGCGCAGGCTCTGCGCGCGCTGCGCCAAGGCGTCCGCGGCGTCGTCCCGGGCCAGCAGCAGGAAGCTGTTGTCGTTGAGCCTGGCCAGTGGCTGCGGCGCGGTGACGCTGGCCAGGCGGCGTCCGGCCTGGGTCATCAGGCGTTCGAACGCGGCATAGCCATAGCGCTCGCGCAGGCCCAGGGCGCTGGCGATCTCGATGAAGAACAGGCCGCCGCCAGCGTGCGCGTGCAGCGTTTCGCCGAGCAGCTTCAGCACGTGGCTGCGGGTCGGCAGCCCGGTCTCGGGATTGTTCAGCGGCGCGCTGTCGCTGGCGTTCTGCTGCGCCTGCTGGCGCGCGCGGCGGATGCGGTTGGAGACCGCGGCGATCAGGTGCCGCGGGCGGATCGGCTTGGTCAGGAAATCGTCGGCGCCGCTGTCGAGCACTTCGTACTGCAGTTCCGGGTCGGGGTCGCCGGTCAGGAACACGATCGGCAGCAACTGGTGCTGCGGCTGCTGGCGGATCAGCGCGGTCAGGCGCATGCCGTCCAGGCCCGGCATGTGCAGATCCATCAGGATCAGGTCGGGGCGGTATTCGGCGATCGCCTGCTGCACGCCCTCCGCGCGCATTTCCATCTGCGCCTGCATGCCGGCGCCGTGCAGCACGCTCTGCGCGAACAGGGCCTGCGAACGGTCGTCCTCGACGATCAGGACCCGGTAGGGCGCCTCCAGCGGCGGCCCGCCAGCGTCGTCGCCGGCCGGCTCCGGCGCGGGCTCGAGATGGCTGGCCTGGTCGGTGACCGCGGCGACCGCGGCCGAGGCCTCCTGCGTGTTCGCCGGCAGCTCCGGCGCCGGTACCGGCGGCTCGGGCGCGGCGTCGGCGACCCAGCGGCGCCAGTACTGCGGAGGCGGGGTTTCGGCACGGACGTTGCGCGAGCGCGGCTCGTCGCGACTGGAAAGCGGTGCGGTGTCTCTGGCGGCCATCGCGTCTTGATCCTGGTGCACGGGCATTATGCGATGAAGTTCACGAAGACGGCGAGCCGTCCACGGGCGGCCTGGCGATGCCGGTGCCCGTCGGCACCGCCAGCAGGCGGCGCATCCCGCGCCACAGCAGGCGCCACACCCACCACACCAGCAGCGCGCCCAGCACGCTGACCGTCAGCACCACGCCCAACGCCAGCCACGGGTGCGCCAGGGCCAGGGCCAACGCCGCCAGCACCAGCGAATCCTCGGTCAGCGAGGCGATCCAGTTGCTGGCCGGTTCCGGCGAGGTGTTCAGCAAGGCGCGCGAACCGGACTTCAGCACATGGCTGGTCAGGGCGACGCCAGCGCCGGTGGCCAGCGCGCCGGCACCGAGTTCGCCATCCGGCGACAGCGCGGCGGCGGCCAGGAAGGCGCCGGCGGGAATCCGGGTCAGGGTCTGCAGCAGGTCCCAGCCGGAGTCCACGCCGGGAATCTTGTCGGCGAAGAACTCAGCCACGGCCAGCGCGCCGGAGGTGCCCAGCACCCACCACGACTCGGTCGCCTGCAGCGCCGGCGGCAGCTCCAGCCAGCCGAGCAGGCCGGCCACGCCGACCCCGAACACGGTCAGATAGACGCGGATGCCGGCCAGCCAGGCCAGCAGGATGCCGATGACGAAGAGGTGGGCGTCGGTCATGGGGCGCTCCTGCGCGCGCGGGTGGCGGCCACTATCGGCCAAGCGTGCGGCGAAGGCCAGCCTGCCGGCGGCCGCCGCCGCGGGCGGTCCGGCGCCGGTCAGGCGCGTGGCTTACACTAGCTGGCCGGCCGAACCCCCGCGAGGATCGACGCCGCCGCCCTGGCGGCGCGGCTTTGACGATGAACCGACCCGTCCCCCGTTTCCAGATCGTGCCCAACGGTGCCGTGCCGGTCCGCGGTCGCGGCCTGTGGCTGCTGATCGCCGTGGTGTGGCTGCTGTCGCTGGCCGGGACCTGGTGGCTGGCCAGTCGCCAAGCCGCGCCGGCACTGGGCTCGGTCCGGGCGCAACTGCACGCGGCCGAGGCGAAGCTGCAGGCGCAGCAGCGCCAGATCGACACGCTGAACCAGCGCCAGGCCACCCTGGCGCGCTCGGACCAGATCAGCCGCGCCGCCAACAACGCGGTGCAGAGTTCGCTGGCCGAGCGCGACGAGGAGATCGCCGGCCTGCGCGCCGACGTGGCGTTCTACGAGCGCCTGGTCGGCGCGACCAGCCAGCGCAAGGGGCTGACCGTGCACTCGGCGGAGTTCTCGGCCGAGGCGGGCGGCACCTGGCACTACAACGTGGTGCTGACCCAGAACCTCAACCGCGGCGCGATCAGCCAGGGCCAGATGCGCCTGGCGGTGGAAGGCGTGCGCGGCGGCAAGCTGACCACCGTCGGCTGGGACGAACTGCACCAGAAGAGCGGCGTGCCGGGCCAGGACTATTCGTTCCGGTATTTCCAGCAGTTGGACGGCAGCGTGATCCTGCCCAAGGATTTCACCCCGCAACGGGTGCGAGTATCGCTGTCCGGCGGGGGGGCGCCGGTCACGCAGAGTTTCGATTGGACACTGGCCGGCAACGGCAAAGGGGAGTAAGCAGCTTATGTTCGGAAACAAGAACGGCCGCAACAGCGGCCAGACCGTGGTCGATACCCTGATCGGCGCGCAGGTGGTGATCCGCGGCGACCTGGTGTTCAGCGGCGGCCTGTACGTGGAAGGGCGCATCCTCGGCAAGGTGCTGGCCGAGGATGGGGCGCCGGCCACGCTGACCCTGTCCGAGCACGGCAGCATCGAGGGCGAGGTGCGCGCGCCGATCGTGGTCATCAACGGCCAGTTGATCGGCGACGTGCACGCCGCCGAGCGCGTGGAACTGGCGCCGAAGGCGCGGGTGCAGGGCAACGTGCACTATCAGGTGGTGGAGATGAACGCCGGCGCGCAGCTGACCGGGCGGTTGATCCACGTCGGCAGCATGGCCGCGCTGGCGCCGCCGGAGCACCCGCACGAAGAGCCGCAGGCCGAGCCGGCGCAGCGCGTGCTGGCCAAGGCGGAGGCTTGATTCGCCCCGCGGCCGCCCCCATCCTGCTGCCATGAGTACCCTCGTTTCCCTGCCCAGTGCCGCGCCCGCGCCCGACTACCAGTCGCTGGAGCGGCCGCTGAACTTCACCCACGCCGCCGCGGCCAAGGTGCGCGAGCTGATCCGCGAGGAAGGCAACGACGCGCTGGCCCTGCGCGTGTACATCCAGGGCGGCGGCTGTTCCGGCTTCCAGTACGGCTTCGAGTTCGACGAGAACCGCGCCGAGGACGATCTGTCGGTGCGGACCGACGAGGTCACCCTGCTGGTCGATCCGCTGAGCCTGCAGTACCTGATGGGCGCGGAAGTGGATTACAGCGAAGGCCTGCACGGCGCGCAGTTCGTGATCCGCAACCCCAACGCCAAGACCACCTGCGGCTGCGGCAGCAGCTTCAGCGTGTAGACACGCTGCGGCTTGCCGGACGCGCGGTTTGCCGGCACCCTGCGCCGCATGTCCGAGCTGACGCCGTCCACTTCCTTCGTCTTCACCGACGCGGTCATCGACCGCGCCGATGCGCTGCGCAACGATCCCGCGGCCTTGCGCCGCGCCTGGCCGCAGGCGCGCGTGCTGCTGCTCGATGCCGACGGCCACGCCTACGCCGATGCGCAGGGCCAGTTGCTGGCGCCGACCGGCGCCACGCTGGGCGACGCCGCCGCGCAGGCGATCTTCCTCGGCCTGCGCGACGGTGCGGCCTGGTTCGCGCTGGCCGCCGCCGCGCTCGACGCGCAATTCGACCCGCCGCAGCGCATCGACCTGCGCCGCGCCGCGGCCGAGTGGCCGGCCGCCGCTTCCGGGCTGTTCGCCTACGCGCGCGGCATGCTGCACTGGCAGTCGCGCACCCGCTTCTGCGGCGTCTGCGGCGGCGCCATCGCGTTCGGCCGTGGCGGCTTTCTCGGCACCTGCACGCAGTGCGCCAGCGAACACTATCCGCGCGTGGACCCGGCGGTGATCGTGGCGGTCAGCGATGGCCGCCGGCTGCTGCTGGGCCGCCAGGCGAGTTGGCCGGCGCGGCGCTATTCGGTGATCGCCGGCTTCGTCGAGCCGGGCGAATCGCTGGAGCAGACGGTGGCGCGCGAGGTGGCCGAGGAAACCCAGGTACGGGTGCGGCCCGGCAGTTGCCGCTACTACGGCGCGCAGCCGTGGCCGTTTCCCGGCGCGCTGATGCTCGGCTTCCGCGCGCTGGCCGAACCGGATGCGCCGCAGGTGGATGGCGAACTGGAGGACGCGCGCTGGTTCGAGCGCGAGGAGATCGGCGCGGCGCTGCAGCGCGCGGCCACGCTCGGCGATGGCGCCGACGATGGCCACGGCTTGCGCCTGCCGCCGCGGATCTCGATCGCGCGGGCGCTGGTGATGGACTGGTATCGCCGCGACGGCGACCACGCGTAGGCCGCGCCGACCCGGCGCCGCCGCTGCCTGCGCACCCGCTTCAACACGGTCCCGGAGGACCTGCATGTTCACTACTCTCGTCGCTGTGATCGTTGCGCTGGTGCTGGGCCATGTCGCGCCCGGCATGGTGGCCTCGCTGCGCCGGTTCGACGCCTATGGCGACTGGCTGGCGTGGCTGGACGCGCATGCCGGCGAGGGCAGCGCCTGGCGCGGCCGCTACGGCATCGCGCTGGCGCTGCTGCCGGCGTTGCTGCTGGTGGCGCTGCTGCAGTGGCTGCTGGCCGCGCCGCACCTGGGCCTGCTGGCGCTGCTGTTCGGCGTGCTGGTGCTGGCCTTCAGTTGGGGGCCGCGCGATCTGGACAGCGACGTGGAGGCGGTGATCGAGGCCGACGACCTCGCCGCGCGGCGCCTGGCGATCGCGCACCTGCAGGCCGACGGCCTGCAGGTGCGGGAGGATCCGGCGGGCCTGGTCGAGGCGGTGGCGTTCAGCGCGTTGCGGCGCTGGTTCGCGCCGCTGTTCTGGTTCCTGTTGCTGGGGCCGTTCGGCGCGCTCGGGTATCGCCTGCTGGCGCTCGCCGCGGTCGGGCCGTACGCGCCGCGGTTGCCGCTGGGCACCGCCGCCGGCGCGCGCGTCGTGCTGGCGGCGATGGAATGGCCGGTGGCGCAGCTGATGACCTTCTCGCTGGCGCTGGTCGGCAATTTCGAAAGCGTGTTCGGTGCCTGGCGCGCGGCCGGTGGCAATCGCTGGCGGCTCGATGGCGGCTTCCTCGGCCCGGTCGCCTGCGCCAGCGTGCGCGGCGAACTCGATGCCGAGGCGCACGACTACAGCGATGCCGGCATGCTGGTGCCGGCATTGCGCAGCCTGCCGGAACTGCGCGATGCGATGAGCCAGATCTGGCGGGTGCTGCTGCTGTGGCTGGTGGTGCTGGCGCTGCTGGTGATCGCCGGCTGGGTCAGCTGAGGCCGGTGCGGCCGGCTCTGCCGCGCATGCGCCGCGGCGTGGGTCAGTCCTTGGCCGCGAAGCGCGCTGCGTAGGCCGCCACGTGCTGCGGGAACGCCTGCGCATAGCGTGCATGGTCGACGCACAGCACCGTGACCTCCAGCCCGCTCTCGCCGAGGTCCGCCGCCAGGTCGCCGATGGCGATGGTGGCACAGGCCAGCGCTGTCCCGTCCGTCGTGCGTGCCGACAACTGCAGCTCGTCCAGGGCCATGCCTTGCGCCGCGACCACGCGCGGTTGAATGGTGCGATAGGCCGGCGTCGGGATGAAGCGGCCGAAGGCCATGCCCATCGGCGGATCGCCGGACTCCAGGTCGGACCAACCGATCAGCAGGTCATGGCTGTAGATGCCGAAGCGCGGCATCGCCGTCAGTGCGGCGCCAGCAGCGTGAACGGGAACCACGGCAGGTTGCGCGCGATCCAGTAGCCGGGCAGCGCGACCAGCCAGAAGTTCGGGCGCGAGACGACCCCGACCACCGGCGCGAACCAGGCCGCGCGCCAGCCGGCCTTCCAGGCGATCAGCCCCGGCAGCAGGGCCAGGCCCAGCATCGCCCCGGGATTCATCGCGAACGCCGCGACCGGATCCAGGTGCACCAGCGCATGCAGCGCGCGGGTCATGCCGCAGCCCGGGCAGTAGTAGCCGGTGAGCGCATGGAACATGCACGGCGCGAACGGGTTGTTCGCGGCGTTGGGATCGAAGCGGTACAACAGGGTGGCGCCGCCGGCCGCGAATGCGGCGGCGGCGCCCAGGCACGCCCGTTGTTGCCAGGCGCGCATGCCGATCAGCCCGTCTGCTGGATCTGCCGCATGTAGTCCATGTACCCCTGCATGCCGCCGGTGGCGAACATGACGATGTTGATCAGCAGGCCGATGATGGCCAGTGCCGTGGTCACCCAGCACCAGATCTTGGCGTTGTTGGAGGCGCGCTGCGCGCCGTCCAGGTCGCCCTGGTTGAGCAGGCCGTTGACCTTGCTGGAGAACACGATGGCGACGATGCCGGTGATCAGCGCCGGGCAGCACAGGCAGAAGCCGAGCACGGTGGAGATGATCGCCCAGGCCAGGTGGTTGGGGATCGCGCCGGGCACGGGGGCGGGCGGGGGCGTGACGGGGCTGACGGTGCTCATGTGGATCTCCTTGAGGGGTGATGCGCGGGGCGTGGGGGGAAGTCTAGACGAGGTGCCGGCCGCGCCTCCATCGCGCGGCTGGCGCGGCGGCGCTCAGGGCGGCGCCAGCAGCGTGAACGGGTACCACGGCAGGTTGCGCAGCACGGCGTAACCGAGCAGCAGCCACAGCCACAGGCGCGGATCGGCGAGGATCTTCAGCAGCGGCGCCAGCGGGCGCATGCGCAGTCCGGCGGCGTTGAGCGCCATCACGGCCAGCAGCGGCAGCGCCACCACCAGCAGCGGATTGGTCGCCAGCGCATGGGCCAGGTCCAGATGGACCAGGGCGTGCAGGCAGCGGGTGCTGCCGCAACCGGGGCAGTACAGCCCGGTGAGGGTGTAGAACGGGCAGGCCGGCAACGGATTGCCCGGCACGTTGGGGTCGACCCGGCGCAGCACCAGTGCCGCCACGGCGCCGGCGGCGCTCAGCGCGGCCAGCGGCAGCCAGCGGGGCAAGGGACGGTTGCGCCAATGCATCGGAGGACAGGAACGTGCGCGATCGAGGAGGGCCGCCGCGGCACGCGGCCGCGGCGGTCCGGCGCGATCAGTACGACGTGGACTGCTGCATCATGCCCAGGCCGCCGAGGACGAAGAACAGGATCAGATACGCCACCAACGCCACGACAGCGCCGATCACCGAGTAGATCGCCCACTTCTTGGCCTTGTCGGCCGACTCGCGGGCACCGGCGACGTCGCCGGCGGCGAGCTTGGTGTTGACCTGGGAGGCGAACACGATCGAGACGATGCCCAGCGGCAGGCAGCAGAACAGCGTGCTCAGGATCGCCCAGACGAGGTTGTTGGACACTTGCGGTGCGGTGGTATTCATCCGTGTTAACTCCGGTTGCGTGGTGGAACGTGGAAAAACGTGAAGCTGCGTGTCAGTGCTGGAGCAGGCTGCCGAGGATCGCCATCCCGCCGAACAGCAGGAACCACAGGGCGACCAGGATCGGCACGGAGATCGCCGACCACAGCGCCCACAGGCCGGCCTTGCGCGAAGCCTCCTGGGCGCCGGCGACATCGCCGGCGGCGCGCTTGCCGTCCACCTGCGAGGCGTAGACGATCGACACCACGCCCAGCGGCAGGCAGCAGAACAGCGTGGACAGGATCGCCCACACCAGATTGTTGGGGACGTAGATACCCGCGCCGTTAGGCGGTAGTGGAGGCAAAACCTGACTCACTGATCGACCCTTGAAATGGACGCCGCTGCAGCATGCAGGCGTCTCCCCGGCGCCTAATCTACCTGAAGCGGCGTGCGCAGGCACCCAGTGCGTGTCAGGCCGCGTCCCCGCGCAACTGCCGCACCTGCGCTTCCAGCCGCTCGGCGCTGGCCTCGGCGGCGGGTACCGGCGGCCCGGCGAGCACCTCCACGTGCGCGCGGAAGCGGCCATGCTGGTCCACATGTTGCGTAGCGCCATCGGCTGCAGGGCGATGCCGATCATCGCGGCAAGCACCATGAACAGCGAGTTCTGCAGGTCGAGCATGAACGCGCTGATGCCGAACGCGCCCAGCGGCACCAGGCCGATCTCGCCGGTGCGTCCGGACAGCTTCTCGCCCAGCAGCGAGCCGATGCCGATCTGTTGGCAAAACCTATTCGGGAGGGCTATAAATATGAGCCTAAAATGGCTGGTCTAATTTATCTTGCGACCGTTATGTCTAACATGCAGTCGGAGGCGCATGAGCCAAATTTTACGGATTATAAAATAACATCTATTTTTATAAAACTGCGAGGGCATGGTCGGCGTTGATTTAACTTATTGAAACTATATCCTTGGGCATGCATATTATTCCTTGCTGCCAGAGATTGATGTCGCTCAGTATTGAGTGATGAAGGAAGGTGGTTTTATTGAGCGCTCTGATAAGTGCAGTTAAATTTCCAGGGCTGCAGGCCGACATAGAGCAGTGGATGCATGTGTCGTTTTTCTAAAATATTAAAAAATGACTGGCGGGGATTGGCGTCCAACGTCTTTGCAATTCTATTTGTCTTTATTTTGCATGGTTTCTTTGCCTTGTTTTTGATTTCCCGCCCCGTTTCTCTACCACCGCATGTCGATACCGAACGGACTGCGTTGAGGATTATTCCGAGAGTTCCTTCGGAAGTCCCTAAGCAGGATGTCGAAAAAGGCATGGTTAACGCCGCCAAAGGGCCACCGGCGGCAAGCTCGCATCGCGCGGCAAGGAAGGCGCCTGAGGTGAAATCAATCGACGCTGGCATCCCTTTGCACGAAGTCCCAGAAACCTCAGTGGCAGAATCGTCGCGCCCGCTTGAATTGTCGTTGCCCCCTGAGGCTGCTATTGGTAATGGAGCAGAGCATACAGGCGCCGCCGATTTCAGGCCCAAGATCATGCGGCATCATGGCGATGATCCGGAGTTTTCTTCTCCGCCAGAACGATTCCGTATGCGTCCCAATTTGCCGCCGCGAGACGTTATTGCTGCTGTCTCGAAGTTTATCGGTCTTTGGCCCCCTGGCTACACGATCGATCCATGTGCTATCAGCAAGGAAGATGTCGACTCGCTCAGAGGTTCGGTTTCAGGAAGTGAGCGTGCGCAGTTGGAGGACGCATTGAGAAAAGAAAATCAGACCTGTCGATAACTGTCTTGCAGTCAAGCGCATGCACTGGTTTTGCTTGAGTAGGCACGCTTTCAGATACTTGCGCGAACGAGGCTGCAGGCGAACGTCGTACTTTGTGTCACTGGTAGAGCGATCGACGCCATTTCGGGATTGCATGTATCAATGGCGGTTCTTCAGCATTGAGCATTCGTGCTGTTCTTTTCCCTCGGTGATGTGCTGTTCTGGTTCAGGCCAGGGTTTCAGGCCGCGTCCCCGCGCAACTGCCGCACCTGCGCTTCCAGCCGCTCGGCGCTGGCCTCGGCGGCGGGTACCGGCGGCCCGGCGAGCACCTCCACGTGCGCGCGGAAGCGGCGCGGCACGCGCATGCGCCGCAAGCGCGAGTCGCGCTTGCTCCACATGCTGGTCCACATGTTGCGCAGCGCCATCGGCACCACCAGCACCGCGCGGCGCGCGACGATCTTCTCCATGCCGGACTTGAAGGGCGCGATCTCGCCGTCCTTGGTCAGCGCGCCTTCCGGGAAGATGCAGACCAGTTCGCCCTCGGCCAGCGCGGCGTCGATCTCGTCGAAGGCGCGCTGCATCAGCGCCGGGTCCTCGCGCGCGCCGGCGATCGGGATCGCCTTGGCGGTGCGGAAGATCCAGCGCATCACCGGGATGTTGAAGATGCGGTAGTACATGACGAAGCGCACCGGCCGCGGGATCGACGCGGCCAGCACCAGCGCGTCCATGTAGCTGACGTGGTTGCACACGATCAGTGCGGCGCCTTCGTCGGGCACGTGGCGTTCGATGCCGTGCAGGCGCAGCCGGTACAGCGCGCGCACCATCACCCAGCTGAGGAAGCGCATCAGGAATTCGGGGACGATGCTGAAGATCCACAGCGCCACCACGGTGTTGGCGATGGCCAGCGCCAGGAACACCTGCGGGATGCTCAACCCCGGCATCGGGATGCGCGTGCCGAACACGGTCAGCTGCTTCATCTGCAGGGCGATGCCGATCATCGCGGCGAGCACGATGAACAGCGAGTTCTGGATGTTGAGCCCGGCGATGACGCGCGACAGTTCCGCCTTCGGCGTACGGCTCTGGATCAGCGCGAACAGCGGCACCACGAACAGGCCGGTGCACAGGCCGATGCCGACCAGGTCGAGCATGATCCGCCAGCTGCCGGCCTGGTGCACGAACTGGCCGATGCCCAGCCCGGCCTGCAGCGCGCCGCCGGGGCGGGCGAAGTACAGGTCGAGCATGAACGCGCTGATGCCGAACGCGCCCAGCGGCACCAGGCCGATCTCGACGGTGCGTCCGGACAGCTTCTCGCACAGCAGCGAGCCGGTGCCGGTGCCGATCGAGAACAGCGCCAGGGCGAAGATGTACAGGTCCTGCGCGCCGCCCAGGTTGAGTTCGGCGTAGGTCGGCAACTGCGCGGTCAGCACGGTGCCGATGAACCAGAACCAGGACACGCCGAGGATGGCGTTGCGCACCGCCAGCTGGCGCCGGGTCAGGCGCATGATCGCCAGCGATTCGGGCAGCGGATTCCAGTTGATCTTGAGCTCGGGCGCGCCGGCGTCGACCTTGGGGATGCAGCGCGCCACCAGGTTGCCGGTGACCGCCAGCGCGACCACCGCGGTGGCCGCGGCCACCGGTCCGTGGCTGCCGGCGATCTGGAAGATCAGCCCGCCCAGGATCATGCCGCACAGGATCGAGATCGAGGTGCCCATCTCGACCAGGCCGTTGCCGCCGGTCAGTTCCTCCGGCTTCAGCACCGAGGGCAGGATCGAGTACTTCACCGGGCCGAACAGGGTCGATTGCAGGCCGGTGCAGAACAACGCGACCAGCAGCAGCACCATGTTCTCGGTCACGAACCCGACCGCGGCCAGCGACATGATCGCGATTTCCATGGTGGTGGTGATGACCACCAGCCGCGATTTCTCCAGCTTCTCGGCGATCTGCCCGGCCAGCGCGGAGAACAGGAAGTACGGAAGGATGAACAGCGCCGGCGCCAGGTTGGTGTACAGCGTGCGCTGCTCGGGGGTGACGCCGAGGTAGAACAGCAGGCCGATGATCGCCTGCCGGTAGACGTTGTCGTTGAATGCGCCCAATCCCTGGACCACGAAGAACGGCAGGAAGCGACGCTGCTTCAGCAGGGCGAACTGGCTATGGCCGGACATGCAGGCTCCTTTGCGAACGCGCGCAGCCTAGCAGGTTCGCTGCGTGGCGGATGCGGTGCCGGTGGGGCGGGGTGTTGCCGGGCCCGGCCGGCGTCGGTGCTGCGGTGTGCGGGTGTGCGTGCGTTGACGATGTGCAGGGGCGGCATCGGGGCGGGCTTCGTTCGTCGCGGCTGAAGCCGCTCCTACAGGGCGCGCCAGCGAGGTGGAGCCCCGGCGCCGCGCGGCTCGCTACTCGGTTGCGCCGGCGTCGGCCCGGCCCTGCCGCAGCAGCGCGATCAGGGCGCGCGCGGCCGGGGTCGGGTCCGCGCGCCAGGTGGCGTAGGTCAGGAAGCGGAAGCGTTCGCGCAGCGCGATCACCGCCACGCCGGCCATCGCCGCGGCCATGGTCTGCGGCACGATCGCCAGGCCCAGGTCGGCGACCACCAACTGGCGCTGCAGGTCGGCATGGGTGACCTCGTACTGCAGTCGCTGGCGCAGGCCGGCCTCGGCGAAGGCGCGGTCGATGATGCCGCGCACGCCGGCGCCGGGGATCAGCCCGGCCATCGGCGTGTCCTCCAGTTCGTGCAGCGCCACCTCGGTCTGCGCGGCGAAGCGGTTGCCGGGCGCTGCGATCAGCGCCAGCGGCTCCTCGTGCAGCAACAGGCGCTGCTCGGGCAGCGCGATGTGCGGGCCGACGCCGACCAGGGCCACGTCGAGCCGGCCCTCGCCCAGGTCGAGCAACAGCGCATCGCTCATGCCGGTGCGCAGGTGCACGTCGACCGCGCTGTGCGCGTCGCGGAAGCGGCGCAGCAGCGCCGGCACCTGCACCGTGGTCAGCGAGGAGATCTGGCCGATGTGCAGCCGGCCGCGCACGGTGCCCAACGCCTGCGCCATCTCCTCGTGCAGGCGCTCGGCCGCGCGCAGGGTCTCGCGGGCGTTGTGCAGGAACACCTCGCCGGCGGCGGTGGTGCGCACCTGGCGGGCGCCGCGGTCGAACAGGCGCGCGCCCAGCGCCTCCTCGATCTTGGCGATCTGGTGGCTCAGCGCCGATTGCACCGTGTGGCAGCGGCGCGCGGCGGCGGTGAAGCTGCCTTCCTCGGCGACCGCGACCGCGAATTCGAGCTGGCGCAGGGTCAGCATGGCATCTAGAAACAAGATGGATGAGGTGAAAACAATACATTGGAACGATCGATGGCGCCGGACCAGACTGGCGCCCTTCTTCCTGACCCTCCTGGATTCGACGATGGACACGTCCCCGCATCCCCCGCTGCACCGTGGCCTGGTCCTGCTGATGGTCGCCGCCACCGGCCTGGCGGTGGCCAGCAACTACTACGCGCAGCCCCTGCTGGAAGTGCTGGCGCAGACCTTCGAGATCGACGTGCGCCGTGCCGGCGCGGTGGTCACCACCGCGCAACTGGCCTATGCCGCCGGGCTGCTGTTGCTGGTGCCGCTGGGCGACCGCTTCGAGCGCCGCAGCCTGATCGTCGGGCTGTATGCGCTCAGCGCGGTCGGGCTGCTGATCAGCGCCGCCTCCAACAGTTTCGGGGTGTTGCTGCTCGGCACCCTGGTCACCGGCATGAGTTCGGTGGCCGCGCAGATCCTGGTGCCGTTCGCCGCCACGCTGGCCGCGCCGCACGAGCGTGGCCGGGTGGTCGGCACGGTGATGAGCGGCCTGCTGCTGGGCATCCTGCTGGCGCGCACGGCGTCCGGGCTGCTGGCCGGCGCCGGCGGTTGGCATGCCGTGTACTGGGTGGCCGCGGCGCTGATCCTGCTGGTGGCGGCGCTGCTGTGGCGCGCGCTGCCGCGGCATCCGGGCAATCCGCGGCTGTCCTATCCGCACCTGATCGGGTCGGTGCTGGCGCTGCTGCGCGACGAGCCGGTGCTGCGCGCGCGCGCGGTGCTGGGCGGGCTGATCTTCGCCGGCTTCAGCATCTTCTGGACCACGCTGGCGTTCCTGCTGTCCGGACCCAGCTACGGCTACGGCACCGCCACGATCGGCCTGTTCGGCCTGATCGGCGCCGCCGGCGCGTTCGCCGCCAACCTCTCGGGCAAGCTCGCCGACCGCGGCGCCGGGCATTGGGTGGGGTGGGGCGGGTTGGCCATGCTGCTGCTGTCGTGGCTGCTGCTGGCCGCCGCGCCGCACTCGCTATGGCTGTTGATCGTCGGCGTGCTGCTGCTGGACGTGGCGGTGCAGGGCGTGCACATCGGCAACCAGCACGCGATCTACCAGCTCGATCCGACCGCGCGCAACCGCATTACCTCGGCCTACGTCACCTGCTACTTCATCGGCGGCGCGGTCGGCTCCAGTCTCGGCAGCGCGGCCTATGCCTACGCCGGCTGGAACGGGGTGGTGCTGGTCGGCGCGGCGCTGGCGCTGGCGGCGCTGCTGTGGATGGGCCTCAGCGTGCGGCCGGCAGCGCAGAAGGCGGCGCTGACGCCACTGCCGGAGCGGTGACCGCCAGCGCGGCGGCGCGCAGCTTGGGCAGCAGGCGCAGGGTGAGCGCGAGCTGGTTGCGCACCAGCCGGCGCTTGGCCTCGTCGATGCCGTCCTCGCGCTCCAGCGCCTCGGCCAGCGCGATCTCGGCCGCCTCGTCGGCGACCGGCAGCACGCGCCGCTCGCTCAGCGCGTCGGCCAGCGCGCCCAGCGCCTGCGGCAGGTAGTCGCCGGCGCGGGCGATGTCCGGATCGGTTTCCCCGGCCAGCGCCGCGCGGTGCGCGCCCAGCGCCGACAGATAGCCGAGCAGGGTGTTGGACAGGGCCAGGAAGCGGAAGCCGGCATCCAGGTTGCGGCGGTAGCGGCCGGGCTCGCGCAGCATGTTCGACAGCGCCACCGACAGCGCGGCGTCGGCGTTGTGCATGTCGCGGCGGGCGATGCGGTAGGGCAGGTCGTCGCGCATGCCGCTGCGGTATTGCTCCAGCACCTGCGCCAGGTAGCGCGCGCTGCTGGAGAGCACCGTCGCCAGCACCTGGTTGAGGCGCCGGCCCTGCCAGTCCGGCAGGATCAGGAACGAGGCGGCGGCGGCGATCGCGCAGCCGATCAGGGTGTCGAGCAGGCGCGGCCAGATCAGCATGAAGCCGTCGCCGATCAGGTTGAAGCAGAACAGCGCCATCACCGTGATCGCCGCGGTGGCGAGCATGTAGCGGTCGGTGCGGGTGACGAAGAACACCAGGGTGCCGAGCAGGGCGAACAGCAACTGCAGCTCGGTGCCAGGGAACAGTTGCATCAGCGCCCACGCCGCGCCCAGGCCGATCAGGGTGCCGGCGATGCGCTGGGCCAGGCGCAGGCGGGTGGCGCCGTAGTTGGGGCGGCACACGAAGGCGGTGGTCAGCAGGATCCAGTAGCCGTTGCTGGCGTGGATCGACTGCATGATGGCGTAGCCCAGCACCAGCGCGATCGCCATGCGCAGGCCGTGCCGGAACAGCACCGAGCCGGGCGTGAGCTGCTGGCCGAGGCGCCGCAGCATCTCGCGCAGGGTGTGCGGCGAGGAGTCGCGCAGGCGGGTGTCGAGGGTGTCGCTGGTGGTGTCCGATTGCGCGGCCTCGGCCAGGCGCCGCTCGATGCTGTGCAGGTTGGTCACCAGCAATTCCAGCGAGCCGAGCAGCCGCGCCTGCCGAGGATCGGCGCGCGCGTGCAGGAAATCCAGCGACTGGCGCAGGTCGGTGGTGGCCTGCTGGGTCTGCTCGCCGTAGTCGAACGGTTGGCGCAGCCGGATCGCCTCGCCCAGCGCCGCGCAGGCCTTGCCCTGCAGCGCCAGCAGGCGCTGGCAGCGGTACAGCACGTCGCTGTGGAAGAACGCGTCGGTCAGCGCCTCGTACGGGTAGTGCGAGGAACTGGCGCGCTCGTGGAAATCCTGCGCCATGTAGTACAGCCGGAAATACAGGCCCGACTGCACGCCGGGCCGGCCGGAACGGCCGAAGCGGCTGATGATCGCGGTCTTGGCCGCGTTCAGCGCCGCCACCACCTGTGCGTTCTGCTCGGCCAGCGCCAGCCGCCGCGCGTGCAGGTCGCTCTGCCGCACCGGCTCGAACAGGGCCGCCTTGAGCCGCAGGTAGCGGCCCAGCTCCAGGTACAGCCGCGACAGCCGCTCGCGCACCGGCCGGTTGGCGAACAGCACCGTCCACAGCACCGACAGCACCGCATACCAACTGGCGCCGAGCAGCAGCAGGGCCACGCCGTGCCAGGCGTTGCCGCCGACGTGGCCGTTCTGGTTGCCGTGGTCCAGCCCGATCATCGCGTAGATCGCCAGCGCCACCGTGGCCTGGGCGATCGAGGCGTAGCGTTCGCCGAGCGCGCCGAGCAGGGTCAGGGCGAAGGTGGACAGCGCCAGGCCGGCCGCGAACGGCCACGGATACGGGAACAGCAGCACCACCGCGGCGGCGGCGGCGGCGAAGCACAGCAGCGACAGCAGCACCGACTTGATCCGGCCCAGCCAGTTGTCGTCGGTCTCGGCGATGGCGCTGGCGATGGTGCCCAGGAAGATCGCCGGCAGCGCTTCCAATTGCTGCCGGTGCCAGCACACGCCCATCGCCACCGCCAGCGCGATGAACACGCGCAGCCCGTAGCTGGCCTTTTCGTGGGCCCACAGGCGACTCAGGCGGGATTCGATCGAGGGGGTCGGCACGGCGACACGATAGCGCACCGTCGCTGTATGCGATCCCCTCGGGATAGGAATCGGCGCGCGGGCGATCAGACCCCGAGCTGTTGCAGGCGGGCGTCCAGCAGCGCCGGGAAGCGCTTGTACCAGGTCTGGTTGAGCGGCGAAGGATGCGGCAGCGGGTGCAGCACCACGCGGCGGGCGTGGCGGCCGTCCTCGCTGCGCAGTTCCACCTCGGTTTGCGCCTGGAAGCGATCGTCGCGTTCCCAGAACGCGTCCAGCGCCGCACGCACCTCGCGCGGCTGGTCGATGCCGAACCACAGGAAGGCCTCGCGGCCGAGGGTGAGGATGGCGTGGCCGCGCCACTGTTCGAGCAGCAGGCGCCGCATCAGCGGGTGGAAGCGCCGCTTCACCGGCATCGCCCAGGCCTTGTTGCCCACCGGCTTGTACGGCACGGTGTTGAGCCAGAAGGCGACGCGGCCGGCCTTGAGCCCGGCGGCGAAATCGGGCATCGGTGCGCCGTCGTGCAGGTGCCGGTACAGCGCCTTGCGCACCAGTTGGCCGCCGCTGCCGACGAAGGGTTCGCCGTGCTCCACCTCGCTGCGGCCCGGGTCGCGGCCGAGGATGCACACCCGCGCATCGCGGCGGCCGAGGCCGATGATGGGATCGAGCGGATCCTTGCCGTGGGCGGCGTAGACCGCGGTGTCGATGCCGTCGGTCTGCGCGGCGAGCGCGCGGAATTGCTTGCGGAGTTCGGGATCCAGCGCCATGGACTTGCCCTCGAATGCCGATGGTGTCGCCTGTAGGAGCGGCTTCAGCCGCGACAGGCTTCGCCGATACATCCTGTCGCGGCTGAAGCCGCTCCTACAGAAGGGCGGTGGGCGGCCTATGCGCCGCGTTCGCGCGCGATCGCGCGCCAGCCGATGTCGCTGCGATGGAACTCGCTGGCCCAGTGGATCTGCGCCACGCCGGCATACGCGTTGCGTTGCGCCGCGGACACGCTGTCGCCCAGCGCCGCCACGCACAGCACGCGGCCGCCGGCGCTGACCACGCGGCCCTGCGCATCCAGTGCGGTGCCGGCGTGGAATACCTTGGCGCTCGCAGGCACCCGGTCCAGGCCGTCGATCGCTTCGCCGGTGACCGGCGTCTCCGGATACGGCGCCGCCGCCAGCACCACGCCCAGCGATGGGCGCGGATCCCACTGCGCCTGGGTCGCGTGCAGGCGGCCGTCGATCGCCGCGTCGACCAGGTCCAGCAGGTCCGACTGCAGGCGCAGCATCACCGGCTGCGTTTCCGGGTCGCCGAAACGCACGTTGAACTCGATCACCTTGGGCGCGCCGCTGGCGTCGATCATCAGCCCCGCGTACAGGAAGCCGGTGAACGGCACGCCGTCGGCGATCATGCCCTGCACGGTCGGCTCAACCACCTCGCGCATCACCCGCGCATGCACCTCCGGCGTGACCACCGGTGCCGGCGAGTACGCGCCCATGCCGCCGGTGTTGGGGCCGGTGTCGCCGTCGCCGACGCGCTTGTGGTCCTGGCTGGTAGCCATCGGCAGCGCGGTGGCGCCATCGACCATGGAGATGAAGCTGGCTTCCTCGCCATCGAGGAATTCCTCGATCACCACGCGCGCGCCGGCGTCGCCGAAGGCGTTGCCGGAGAGCATGTCGCGCACCGCGGCCTCGGCCTCGTCCAGGGTCATCGCCACGATCACGCCCTTGCCCGCGGCCAGGCCGTCGGCCTTGACCACGATCGGCGCGCCCTTGGCGCGCACGTAGGCCAGCGCCGCGTCCACCTCGGTATGCACCTCGTAGAACGCGGTCGGGATGCCGTGGCGCTGCAGGAACGCCTTGGCGTAGGCCTTGCTGCCTTCCAACTGCGCGGCGGCGGCGGTGGGGCCGAAGATGCGCAGCCCGGCGGCACGGAAGCGATCGACCACGCCCAGCACCAGCGGCACTTCCGGGCCGACCACGGTCAGCGCCACCGCCTCGTCCCGGGCCAGCGCGAGCAGGCCATCGAGATCGTCGACCTTGACCGCGACATTGCGGCACTTGGCCTCGGTCGCGGTGCCGGCATTGCCGGGAGCGACCAGCACGGCGCTGACGCGCGGGGACTGGGCCAGCTTCCACGCCAGGGCGTGTTCGCGGCCGCCGGAGCCGATGACGAGCAGTTTCATCGTGGGGTTCCAGAAAGCAGGGGAAGGGAGCGCGTGGGCGCGCGGCGGCGCCGCGCGGTCATTGGCAGTCTTCGCGTTGCAGCGCCTCGGGGAAGGCGTAGGTCCAGGTCTTGGGATCGAGCGTGAAGCGGTGTTCGCGCCGCACCTTGCGGTTGCCGCAGTCGACACCGGTCTCCTCCACCCGCAGCGGCCACACCCGCGCGGCGCGGTCGCTGTCGTCGAAGTGCAGCGCGAAATCGATGTTGAACTGCCGCGCGCGGCAGTCGGCGGCTGCCTCGGGCTCGTCGCAGTCCGCGCTCGCGGTGTTGTCGATGTGGCTGCGCAGGTTGCCGGCATCCACCAGGCCCTTGGGGCCGGGCAGGATCAGGGTCTGCGACTGCAAGGCATAGCCTTGCCCGAACCAGCCGTCCTCGACGCGGAAGCCGTAGAAATCGCTGCCGGCGCGCACGATGCCGACCTCGCCCGGCCGGCCCATGCTGCCGTAGGTGCCGCCGACGCGCTCGGCGGCGACGGCGAAGCGCTGCCCGTCCGGACGCAACACGTAGAAGTCGATCGTGCCCGGCTCGGGATGGCCGGCGTCGCGCAGCGCGCCGCACACGGCCAGCAGCTGCTGCCAGCCGTCGCCGCTGACCACCGGCTGTTCGGCGCAGACCTCGCGGTCCACTGCGTGCGCCTCGCCGTCCTGCGTCCATGTGTCCGGCCAACTGCCGGAGAGCTTGGCGGCGCTGCCGTAGCGCTCGACCAGGAACGCCTGCAGGCGCGCGGTGCGGCTGACGTGCGCGGTCTCGGTCGCCGCGGCCGGCGCCGGCGCGGTGGCCGGGGCGGCCGGGGCCGCAGGCGCAGGTGCGGCCTCAGGTTTGCAGCCGGCCAGCAGGAGGGTGCCGGCCAGGGCCAGCGGGGCGAACGCTTGGGTGGGCTTCATGGACATCCGTATCGCTCCAGACTCAGTGGCGGAAATGGCGCACGCCGGTGAACACCATGGCGATGCCGTGTTCGTCGGCGGCGGCGATCACTTCGGCGTCGCGCATCGAACCGCCGGGCTGGATCACCGCCTTGATGCCGGCGGCCGCGGCGGCGTCGATGCCGTCGCGGAACGGGAAGAACGCGTCGGAGGCCATCACCGAGCCTTCCACCACCAGGTTCGCGTCGGTGGCCTTGATCCCGGCGATGCGCGCCGAGTACACCCGGCTCATCTGCCCGGCGCCGACGCCGATGGTGCGCTGGTCCTTGGCGTAGACGATGGCGTTGGACTTGACGTACTTGGCCACCTTCCACGCGAACAGCAGATCGGCGAACTGCGCCTCGCTCGGCGCCAGGCGGGTCACCACCTTGAGTTCGTCGCGGCTCACCACGCGGTCGTCGGCGGTCTGCATCAGCAGGCCCGAGCCGACGCGCTTGGTGTCGATGAAGCCGCCGCCGGCCGGCGCCAGCGGGATGCGCAGCACGCGCACGTTGGCCTTCTTCCTGGCGTAGTCGAGCGCGCCTTCCTCGTAGTCCGGGGCGATCAGCACCTCGACGAACTGGCGGTCGAGGATGGCCTTGGCGGTGGCCGCGTCCAGCGTGCGGTTGAAGGCGAGGATGCCGCCGAAGGCGCTGGTCGGGTCGGTCGCGTAGGCCAGCTCGTAGGCGTCGCCGCAGCCGGCGCCGACCGCCACGCCGCAGGGATTGGCGTGCTTGACGATGACGCAGGCCGGCGCGTCGAACTGGCGCACGCATTCCCAGGCCGCATCGCTGTCGGCGATGTTGTTGTAGCTCAGTTCCTTGCCCTGCAGCTGCGCGAAGGTGGCCAGCGAGCCCGGCGCCGGATGCAGGTCGCGGTAGAACGCGGCCTGCTGGTGCGGGTTCTCGCCGTAGCGCAGGTCCATCACCTTGACGAAGTTGCCGTTGCTCTGCGCCGGGAACGGGCTGCGGCACACACCGGCGGCATTGTGTTCGACCACTGCCGACAGGTAGTTGCTGATCGCCGCGTCGTACTGGGCGACGCGGTTGAACGCGGCCACCGACAGCGCGAAGCGCTTGGCCGCCGACAGTTGGCCGTCGTTGGCTTCCAGTTCGCCCACCAGGTCGGTGTACTGCGCCGGATCCGTGGCCACCGCCACGCGCGCGAAGTTCTTCGCCGCCGAGCGCAGCATCGCCGGGCCGCCGATGTCGATGTTCTCCACCGCCGTGTCCAGCGTGCAGGCGGGATCGGCGGTGACCCGCTCGAACGGATACAGGTTCAGCACCAGCAGGTCGATCGGCACGATGCCGTGTTCGGCCATCACCGCCTCGTCGGTGCCGGCGCGGCCGAGCAGGCCGCCGTGCACCAGCGGGTGCAGGGTCTTGACCCGGCCGTCCATCATTTCCGGGAAGCCGGTCAGCTCGGACACGTCCTTCACCGCCAGCCCGGCCTCGCGCAGCGCCTTGGCGGTGCCGCCGGTGGACAGCAGCTCGACGTCGTGCGCGGCCAGTGCGCGGGCCAGGTCGATCAGGCCGGTCTTGTCGGAAACGGACAGCAATGCCCGGCGCACGGGCAGGAAATCGGAGGACATGGGGGCGAGGGCGGGGCAGCGGAACGGGCCGACATTGTAGGCGCTGGCGTCGGCCGACGCCCGGGCGGAGGCGCTGACGGGCCCGCCGATTGCGTCCGCGCCGGCCTTGGCGCAGGGTGGGCGCCCCTTTGCCGCGGAGCCGTGCATGCCGCTCAAGCAGACCTTGCAGGACGCGCTCGCCGCGCACGGCGTGCTGGGGTTCCTGGCGCGCTACGCGCACGAAGCGCGGTGCAGCGGCGACACGCGCCCCTGGCTGCGGCCGGCGCAAGCGCCGGCCTTGCGTGCGGAGGCCGACGCGGTGTGGGGCAGCGCGCCGGCGATCCTGTCCTGGTGGCTGGAGCGGCGCGAGCGCCGGCGCCTGCACGGCCTGGAGTTCAAGATCCACCTCGACGAGCGGGGCGCCTATTACGCCGACACCCTGCGCCTGTACCGCAGGCAGCCGCGCCTGCGCGAACTGCTGCAGGCGATGGCCGCGCGCGGGATGTTGTCCGCCATCGACCTGTACATCTACACGCCGGCGCTGGACGAAGGGGCGGTGCTGCTGCCCGGCGGCGGCGTCATCCGCTTCCAGCGCGCGCGTGGCGGTCCGTTCCGGGTGAGCGCGCTGGAGGGGTCGAATGCCAGCGCACAGGTGCGCGCAAGGATGCAGGCGGGAGTGCGCGGAATGCTGCAGCACGTCGGCGACGCGCGCTGGGCGCGCCGCCACGTCGACCGGCGGCTGCCGTGGGACGAGTGGCTGGGCGGCCTGGGCGTGTCGTCCATGGCCGAGTAGGCCGCGTAGGGCTGGCAGGCACCCCGGAGTCATCGCGCGCGCCGTGGCCGCGATGCATTAGGCTGTCGCCGCCCCGCCCCCGCCGCCAGGACCACGCGCGTGTCGATCTATGCCCTCAAAGGACGCTTCCAGGATCTGCTGCGCCCCGGCGTACGCGCGCTGTACCGGCTCGGCGTCACCGCCAACCAGGTGACCGTGGCTGCGGCGCTGCTGTCGCTGCTGGTCGCCGCAGCGGTGTACGCGCTGGGGCCGGCGCAGCCGCTGTGGTGCGCGCTTCTGCCGCTGTGGATGCTGCTGCGGATGGCCTTGAACGCGGTGGACGGCATGCTGGCGCGCGAGTTCGGCCAGCAGTCGAAACTGGGCGCCTACCTCAACGAACTGAGCGACGTGGTCGCCGACGCGGCGCTGTACCTGAGCCTGCTCGGCGTGCCGGGCGTGGCCGCCGGCGGGCTGTGGCTGATGGCGCTGAGCGCGGCGTTGACCGAATATGCCGGTGTGCTGGGGCTGATGGTCGGCGCCAGCCGCCGCTACGATGGGCCGATGGGCAAGAGCGACCGCGCCTTCGTGGTCGGCGTGCTGGGTGTGCTGCTGGCCGGCGGCTGGATCGGCGCGGCGACGGTCACCGGCGTCGCCATCGCGGTGGCGCTGCTGTGCGCGGCGACCGTGCTGCGCCGGGTCGCGGCCGGATTGCGCGAGGCGGCCGCGCGCGGCTGATGAGTGGGGCGCGGCCGTCGCGGTCGCGGGGACAGGAATTCACGGCGAACAGGACAACGGCAACGGATGCGGCAGGTCAACGAGAGCGAGTTCGAGAGTTTCGACGGTACCCGGCTGTTCTACCGGCACTGGCCGGCCACCGCGCCGGCGGCGCCGCCACGGGCGGTGCTGCTGCTGCACCGCGGCCACGAGCATTCCGGGCGGGTCATGCACCTGGCCGAGGAACTGGGCCTGGACGATTGCGCGCTGTTCGCGTGGGATGCGCGCGGCAACGGCCGTTCGCCCGGCGCGCGCGGCGATGCGCCCGGCTTCCCGGCGCTGGTGCGCGACCTGGACCGCTTCGTCGCGCACATCGGCGAGGTCCACGGCATCGCCGTGCAGGACATCGTCGTCATCGCGCAGAGCGTGGGCGCGGTGATCGCCAGCACCTGGGTGCACGACTACGCGCCGCCGCTGCGCGCGCTGGTGCTGGCCTCGCCGGCGTTCAAGGTCAAGCTGTACGTGCCGTTCGCGCGGCCCGGGCTGGCCCTGATGCAGAAGCTGCGCGGCAACTTCTTCGTCAACAGCTACGTCAAGCCGCAGTGGCTGACCCACGACCCGGCGCGGGTCGAGAGTTACCGCAGCGATCCGCTGATCACCCGGCCGATCTCGGTGCGGGTGTTGCTGGGCCTGTACGCGGCGGCCGACCGCGTGGTCGGCGATGCGCAGGCGATCACCGTGCCGGTGCAACTGCTGGTGTCCGGCAGCGATTTCGTGGTGCACCGTGGCCCGCAGGACCGTTTCTACGAGCGGCTGTCCTCGCCGGTGAAGGAGCGCCACCTGTTGCCCGGCTTCTTCCATGACACGCTGGGCGAGCGCGACCGCGCGCCGGCGCTGGCGCAGATCCGCCGCTTCGTGCGCGAGCGCTTCGCCGCCGCGCCGGCGCAGCCCAGCCTGCTGCAGGCGCACCGCCACGGGCCCACGTTCGAGGAGGCCGAGCGGCTGGCCTGGCCGCCGGAGACGTACAGCCTGCAGGACCTGCGCTGGCGCTGCGTGCGCGGCGGGCTGCGTTTCGGCGGCACCCTGTCCGAAGGCATCGCGCTGGGGCTGCGCACCGGCTTCGATTCCGGCAGCACGCTGGACTACATCTATCGCGACCGCGCCGCCGGACGCGGGCCACTGGGACGGATGGTCGACCGCAACTACCTGGATGCGATCGGCTGGCGCGGCATCCGCGTGCGCCGCACCCATCTGCACGAACTGCTGCGCCTGGCCATGCAGCGCCTGCGCGACGCCGGCGCGCCGGTGCGCGTGCTCGACATCGCCGCCGGCCACGGACGCTACGTGCTGGAGGCGCTGGCTGCCGGCGAGCAGCGTGCCGATGCGATCGCGCTGCGCGATTTCAGCGACTTGAACGTGGAGCGCGGGCGCGCGCTGATCGCCGAACTCGGCGCGGCCGACATCGCCCGTTTCGAGCAGGGCGACGCCTTCGACCGCGATGCGCTGGCGGCGCTGCAGCCGCGGCCGACGCTGGCGGTGGTGTCGGGCCTGTACGAATTGTTCCCCGACAACGACCAGGTGCTGCGTTCGCTGCAGGGCGTGGCCGCGGCGGTCGAACCGGGCGGCTACCTGGCCTACACCGGCCAGCCCTGGCACCCGCAGCTGGAATTCATCGCCCGCGCGCTGACCAGCCACCGCGGCGGCGCGGCCTGGGTGATGCGCCGCCGCACCCAGCAGGAGATGGACGAACTGGTGCGCGCGGCCGGCTTCCGCAAGCTCGAGCAGCGCATCGACGAGTGGGGCATCTTCACCGTGTCGCTGGCGCAGCGGATTGCGCCATGAGCGAAGCGGCGCCGCGGCCGTGGCGGCGGGCGCTGGCGTGGCTGGCGCTGCTGGGGCCGTTCTTCTTCCTCAGCTACGGCCTGGCCAATACGCTGGCCGCGCGCCGCGCCTACGTGCCGTCGCTGCCGTTCGCGTGGGAAACCCAGATCCCGTTCTGGCCGTGGACGATCGTGCCGTACTGGTCGATCGACCTGTTCTACGTGATCTCGTTCTTCGTCTGCCGCACGCGAGCCGAACTGGACACGCATGCGCGGCGGCTGCTGACCGCGCAGCTGCTGGCGGTGGGCTGTTTCCTGCTGTGGCCGCTGCGTTTCGGCTTCGAACGGCCGCCCAGCGACGGCGTGTTCGGCTGGCTGTTCGCGGTGCTGCTGGGTTTCGACAAGCCGTTCAACCAGGCGCCGTCGCTGCACATCGTGCTGCTGGTGGTGCTGTGGGTGCGCTATGCGCAGCACCTGCGCGGAATCGCGCGCGGCGCGCTGCACCTGTGGTTCGCGCTGATCGGGATCTCGGTGCTGACCACCTACCAGCACCATTTCCTGGACATTCCCACCGGCCTGGCCGCGGGCTGGCTGTGCGTGTGGCTGTGGCCGGAGCGGGTCGCGCCGCCGTGGCGCGCGCTGGCCCTGGCGCGCGATCCCGCACGTTGGCGGCTGGCGCTGGCGTACCTGCTCGGCAGCGCGGCATGCGTGGCGTTGGCCGTTGGCATCGGCGGCGCGGGCTGGTGGCTGCTGTGGCCGGCGCTGTCGCTGCTGCTGGTCGCGCTCACCTATGCGCTGCTCGGCCCGCCCGGCCTGCAGAAGCGCGCCGACGGCCACCTGAGCCTGGCCGCGCGCTGGCTGTACGCGCCGTATCTGGCGGCCGCCTGGCTCAATTCGCGCGTCTGGACCCGGCGCGATCCGGCGCCGCGCGAAATTGCCGACGGCGTCTGGCTGGGGCGCCTGCCCGGCCGCGGCGAGCGCGCGGCGTTCGCCGCGGTGGTCGACGTCTGCGCCGAGCTGTCGTTGCGCGATGCCGGGCCGCACTATCGCAGCGTGCCGATGCTGGACCTGGTCGCACCGCCGGCGGCGGCATTGCGCGACGCCGCCGCCGCGATCGAGACCGCGCGCCGCCACGGCCCGGTACTGGTGTGCTGCGCGCTGGGCTATTCGCGCAGCGCCGCCGCGGTCGCCACCTGGCTGCTGCACAGCGGTCGCGCCGCCGATCCGGATGCCGCGCTCGCGCTGCTGCGGACGCGCGCCGCGCGGGTCGTGCTGGGCCCTGCGCAGCGCGCCGCCATTGCCGCCGCGTGCGCCGCGCCGGCCGCTCCGCAGCACGCATTGGAGCTGCCGGCATGAGCACGCCGCTGGAGATGCGCACGATGGCCGCGCTGCTGCGGCAGGCAGCGCCGCTGGACCGGCTGTCGTTGGCGCTGCTCGCCGTCGCGTTGCTGCTGGGCGCGTGGTATGCCAGCGTTGGCGCCGCGCCGGCGGCGATGCTGTGCCTGCTCAGCGTGCTCGCCGGCGTGGTGCAGCGCTACTGGGCCGCGCGCGCGGGCCTGGATGCAGCGCTGCTCGACGCGGTGCTGGCCGAAGCGGAGCTGGACCAGGCCGGCAGCGATCTGGACGCCGTCCTGCACCGGCTCGGCCTGCTGCGGCGCCTGCCGCCGCCGCGCGACTGGCAGGTGCGCTGGCGCGGCATGCGCGGCCTGCTGCTGCGGCAGATCGCGAGCCTGGCGCTGCAACTGCTGGCGGTGCTGGCCGCGCTGATCGTGGCGGCAGCCGCATGAAGGAGTTCCGCACATGACCGCATCCACCGATCCGGCGCCGCTGCCCCACGCCGACCCCGCGCAGGAAGCGCTGTGGCAGCGGTTGCAGGCCTACCGTTTCGGCGACGCCGACGACGCCTTGCCGGTGTTCGTGCGCCGCGTGGCCAAGGACGCCAGGGTCTCCCTGACCGTGGCCGCGCGAGCGGTCGAGGAATACCGGCGCTTCTGCTTCCTGGCCTGCAGCGGCGGTGGCGAAGACGTCACTCCCAGCGCGCTGATCGACCAGGTCTGGCATACCCACCTCACCGATACCCGCGAATACTGGCAGCAGTTCTGCCCCCAGGTGTTGCAGACCACGCTGCATCACCGGCCCGGGCGCGGCGATGTCGCCGACGCCGAGCGCCACGCCGCGCAATACCGGGCGACGCTGGCGCGCTACCGCTGCTATTTCGGCGAACCGCCGGCGCTCTGCTGGCCGGCGCCGGACGGGGAGCGCGCCGCGCAGGCCGCGGCCTCCTACGATCTCCACGCGCGCCGTTGGAGCGGGCCGCGTGCGTCCGGCAAGGCGCTGTGGCTGTGGGCGGCGGTCACGCTGCTGCTGGGCTGGTGGCTGGGATTGGACAACCCGGCGGTCTCGCCGCTGCACTGGCGCGGCGGCTCCTTCATCCTGCTGTTCCTGGCGGGGATCGGCCTGGCCTGGGCCCTGGCCGCGCGGTTGCGGCGCGCGGTGCGTGGCCTCGGCCAGCGGCACGCGGCCAGCGTGGTCGATCACGCCGAGCTGGCGTTCCTGGCCGGCGGCAGCGAGCGCGTGGCGGACCTGCAGCTTGGCTTGCTGCAGATCTGCGGCGCGGTGCAGCTGCGGCCGACGCTGTCGACGCTGATGCGCCGCCGCAGCGATGCGACCGCGCTGCATGTCGCGGACGGCGTGGCGGTGCCGGCCTCTCTGCAGCGCGCCCTGCAGCTGGTCCGCGCCAACCCGACCTTGCCGCTGGCGCTGCAGGCGCTGCGCGATGACGCGATGCCGGTGCGCCAGGCGCTGATCGGCAAGCGCTTGCTGCTCGGGCGCGGCCAGGCCTGGTGCGCGCGCCTGCTCGGTGCCGCACCGCCGGTGGCGCTGTGGGTCGTGGGTGCGCTCAAGATCGGCATCGGCTTGCAACTGCAGCGCCCGGTCGGCTTCCTGGTCGCGGCGATGGTGGCGGTGACGCTGATCGCACTGGGCTTCCTGCTGACTCCGCCGCGGCGCAGCGTCGCCGGCGACCGGCTGCTGGCCGCGCGCGATGCGGCATGGCGCGCCGGGACGGTCCTCTCCTCCTCGACCCCGGGCACGCACCTGGCCACGCCGCTGGCGCTGGCCGGCACCGGCGTGCTGATGAGCACAGTGTGGGCGGACTATCACGCGCTGCGTTCGCCAGTGGTCGCCAGCGGCGGGAGCGGTAGCGGCAGCAGCTGCAGCACCGGCGGTGGCGATGGCGGCGGCAGCAGTTGCGGCAGCAGTTGCAGCAGTGGCTGCGGCGGTTGCGGTGGAGGTGGCGACTGATGGCCCGACCGAGCCTGGCACAACGCCGCGCGCACTGGCGCGCGCGCCTGGCGCTGGCGTTGCGCGCGCGCGGCGCAACGCCCAACGGCCTGTCCTGGACCGCCACCGGCTTCGCCACGCTGGCGGCACTGATGTTCTATTGCGCCTGGCGCGAGCCGCCGCGCGATGCGGCCGGCTTGCTGCTGCTGGCCGCGCTCGGCCTGCAGGGCCGGCTGCTGTGCAACCGCCTGGACGGGCTGATGGCGCGGCAGGCGCACATGGTCGGCCGCGCCGGCGAGGTCTACAACGAAGCGCCGGACCGGCTGTCCGATGTGGTGGTGTGCCTGGGCGTGGGCTACGGCCTGCAGCACGTGCTGAGCTGGGGCGCCGAGCTGGGCTGGGCCGCGGCCCTGATGTGCGTGGGCACCGCCTACGTGCGCATGCTCGGCCTGGCCTGCGGCGTCAGCGAGCCGGTGCAGGGCCCGATGGCGCGCGTGCAGCGCATGCGCTGGCTGTCGCTGGCCGCGCTGCTGGCGGCCCTCGCGCTGCTGCTGCAGCGCAGTGCCATCGCCGAAACCCTTCTGGTCCTGACCATGGCGCTGCTGATCGGCGGCGCGGCCGTGACCATCGTGATCCGCCTGCGCGCCATCGTGCGCGAACTGGAGTGGAGATGATCGAACGCCTGATCGCCCGCGGCTGCAGCGCCGCGATCCGCGCCCTGACCGGCGCGCGCGCGTTGTGGCGCGGCTGCGTGCCCTCGAGCGAGCGCCGCGTGTACTACGGCAACCACGCCAGCCACGGCGACTTCGTGCTGATCTGGTCGTCGCTGCCGGCGCCGCTGCGGCGCGAGGTGCGGCCGGTGGCGGCGGCCGACTACTGGCAGCGCGACGCGCTGCGCCGCTACCTGATCCATGGCGTGTTCAACGGCGTGCTGATCGAGCGCGACCCCGCGCAGCGCACGCGCGATCCGATCGACTGCCTGTGCGAGGCGGTCGACGGCGGCGGCTCGCTGATCCTGTTCCCGGAAGGCACCCGCAACACCGAGGAAGGCGTGCTGCCGTTCAAGAGCGGCATCTATCACCTGGCACGGCAACGGCCGGAGCTGGAATTCGTGCCGGTGTGGATCGACAACCTGAAACGGGTGATGCCCAAGGGCAAGTGGCTGCCGCTGCCGCTGCTGTGCACCACCACCTTCGGCGAACCGCTGCGGCTGGGCGCCGGCGAGGACAAGCAGGCCTTTCTGGAGCGCACGCGCACGGCGCTGCTGGCGTTGGCGCCGGAGCAGATGGAGGCCGCCCGATGAGCCCGATCGCCCTCAGCGACCATCTGCAGCAATCCTCGCTGCGCCAGCAGACGATCTGGCTGTTCCTGGGCATCGCCGCGGTGCTGGTGCTGGCCACGCTGATTTCCGAAACCCTGCGCTGGCGCGCGCGCGAACGCCCCAGCGCGGTGCTGGACAACCTGGTGGCGCGGATCCGCGCGTGGTGGGTGATGGCCGCGGTGGTGGCGCTGGCGTTCGTGTTCGGGCGCATTGGCGTGATCGTGCTGTTCGCGTTGGTATCGCTGTTCGCGCTGCGCGAGTTCATCACCCTGGCGCCGACCCGGCGCGGCGACTACTACGCCTTGCTGGCCGCGTTCTACATCGTGCTGCCGTGGCAGTACTGGCTGGTGTGGAGCGGCTGGTACGGGCTGTACACGCTGCTGATCCCGGTCTACGCGTTCCTGGTGCTGCCGATCCTGGCCACCATCGGCGGCGACACCACGCGCTACCTGGAGCGCACCGCCAAGGTGCAGTGGGGATTGATGATCTGCGTGTTCTGCATCTCGCACGTGCCGGCGCTGCTGAACCTGGAGATTCCCGGCTACGAGGGGCGCAACCTGTTGCTGTTCGCGTTCCTGGTGATCGTGGTGCAGTCCTCGGACGTGCTGCAGTACGTGTGGGGCAAGCTGCTCGGCAGGCACCTGATCGCGCCGAAGCTGTCGCCGTCCAAGACCGTGGAGGGTTTCGTCGGCGGCATCCTGACGGCCAGCGCGCTGGGTGCGGCGCTGTGGTGGATCACCCCGTTCTCGCCGCTGCAGGCGTTCGCGCTGGCGCTGGTGGCCAACCTGATGGGTTTCTTCGGCGGCCTGGTGATGTCGGCGATCAAGCGCGACCGCGGCATCAAGGACTGGGGCCACATGATCGAGGGCCACGGCGGCGTGCTCGACCGGCTGGACTCGGTGTGCTTCGCCGCGCCGGTGTTCTTCCACCTGATCCGCTATGGATGGGTGTGAAGGGCCGGGAGTGGGGAGTCGGGATTGGGGATTCGTACAAGCGACCCGCTTCCTGTAGGAGCGGCTTCAGCCGCGACGCCTCACCGATCACGCGTCGGGGCTGAAGCCCATGCCTTTCAACGTCTTCGAGGAGGTCCGGCCGTAAGCTTGGGTCTAGTGAAGCAATCGGAGCAGGACCATCTGGCACGTTGTCCTAGAGAAGTA
>Ga0070670_100000318_pt1 | contig 41212 bp, 38 predicted proteins | sample KBSS63metaG_FD_64665 | JGI IMG/M metagenome (GOLD analysis project Ga0070670, IMG submission 64665) | Switchgrass rhizosphere microbial communities from Kellogg Biological Station, Michigan, USA - KBS S6-3 metaG | ecosystem: Host-associated > Plants > Roots > Rhizosphere > Soil ... | reverse complement strand
CCGAATCGCGCCATCCCATGGCGACATGGAGCTCAGATTTGGGCGGCAGCTCGACATTATTAAAAAAAGTGAAGGCGAGGATATTGGCGATATCGACGCGCTTCGAAGTCGCGCCGATGGAAAGCTTTATCGGTTTATTCATAAGGAGACACGAAGCGTACGAAGGTCTAGAAGTGTAATCACGGCTTTCCGGCGTATTAGTCCGCTGATTTATCTTTCGTTCTTCGGCGGCCGGCTGTAGAGCTTGTCGATAAAGCCTGTTTTTCTAATTTCCTCGATCAGACTCGTGTCCACGACATTAGCGGGTTTAACGTTGCGCGCATTGGGATGGCCGAGAGAATCGAGAGCATTCTGGATTCCAGCCGCCTCTGGTATTGGATATTCGCGCATACTGAAGCTCAGTCGAGTGTAGATTTCCTTGGCAATAGCCGGATCTTTTATGCCTTCTTCTTCGAGAACCGAGTAAACCAGCTTGGGTTTTGTTTTGAACGCATAAATGCCCTCGATGTACGCCATGACGATTCGGCGCGCGACATCTCTTTGGTTGTGGATCAACGCCGCCGGAACAGTGACGCCGAATCGGGCGAAGTCGAGCGGCAGCTCGGAAAGGTCGGCGATGGCTCGGCAGCAGCCGCTGCTAAGAACTTTGTGCAGGCTTTCGGGGCTGACCAGCGCACCGTCCACGTGACCTGCAATGAGCGCGGTCATCCGCGTAGGCGTGTTGCCGGATTGCAATAAAGCCACATCTTTTTCGGGATCCATTTTCCAGGAGCGCAAAACCATGCGTGTGGTGAGATCGGAAGCCGAACCAAACCGGCTAACGGCGATTCGTTTGCCCTTGAGATCCTCCGGCTTATTAATATTTTTTCGCGTAACGAAAATATGCTCCAGACGATTGATGTTGACCGTGATCACTTTTGTCTCGAAGGCGCCAGAGACCGGCAGCACGAGCATTTCCGGCACACCGGAATCCGAGAGCGCAATATTGCCGCCGATCATAGCCTGGGTGAGGACACTGCCGCTGTTAAAGTAGACCGATTTCACGGTGAGGCCGTACTTCTCCCAAAGTTTTTCGATGTCCATGACGCGGCGCAAATCGGTGCTGATGCCTGAGCCGCTATAGCCGAGGATCAGCGAATTCGTCTGGCCGACTGCTGAAACTGCCGGTATCAGGGCCATCACGATTACTAGGATGCCTGTGATCATTTGCATCGATTGCTCATGGGACGAAGAACGGCTCGTACGATGCTCACAAGATGAACCTTATTGAGCTCCGCCTGAAATGTCTTTGAGAAGCTTGGCGTATTTTCGCTCGAGCGTGGCTTTGAGTTCGTCGCTGACGGCGTTGACAGGGGGAAATTTGTCGCGCCATTCGTACGGGCGTGTGGCATCAATGATCGCTCGCGAGTTGAAGCCTTTGCGCCCGGTGGAAATCGCCGGATCCAGCGGACCGCTCCAGCAGCGTCTCAGGATATCGATATTCTCGGGCTCCGAGCGGGTCGAGATGGCCCAAATCACATCGTCCGGATTATAGATATCGATATCGTCATCGACGACTACGACATAGCGACCGAGATAGGCACCAGGGCGGCATTGACTGGCGACTAGCGCCGCCTGCTTGGCATGGCCTGGGTAGCGCTGTTTGATCTTGACGATGGAAAAGAAACGATAGGCGGCCGGATTGAGCCAAACGCCACGAACATCGGGGACGCCGGCATCTTCGAGCGCGTTCCAAATCAATGCCGAGCGCCGGATCGAACGGTGAAATCCTTGATTGGCCGAAGGGCGCAGCGGCGGCTCACCACAGATAATTGGATTATTTCGATAGTACAGAGCTTTAATGCGGACCACCGGCTCGGGCCGGGTATCGCTCGCATAGTAACCCGGCCATTCGCCGAACGGGCCCTCGGGCAGATTGTCGCCGGGAAGCATTTCTCCTTCGATGGCTATTTCAGAAAAGGCTGGGATCGGTAATCCGGTGTGATGACCGCGCACGAGTTGAATGGGCTCATTCAGAACTCCGCCCGCGTAAGCAAATTCACTCATCTTGACCGGCACATCCGTGCAGCCGGCAATGAACAGCAACGGATGGTGGCCGAAGGACATCACGACGGGGCAAGGCTTTCCCATGTCGAAGTATTTTTTTCGGTGTAAGCCGCCGTGCTTGCCGGGCGAAATGTAGAGCGCGACGGCATCCTTTCCCTGGAGCATCACACGATACGTGCCGGCGTTGATCCAGCCTTCCTCGGGATCTTGGGTAATCACCAAGTCGTCGGTGCCGATGTAGCGACCGCCGTCGAGCTCATGCCAGCGCGGCACCGGGAAACTTTCCAGATCGATACTTTTTTCAACGCAATTCTCGAAGATCGGCGCGTCTTTGACGTATATGGGGTCCACCGGCTGAAAGTTTCGAATTTTCTGCCGCCACGCCTGGATGAATTCGGTAATGCCGAGTGTAGGATCGGTGCCCATCGCCAGCGCCAGTCGCTCGATGCCGTCGATCTGACTGCAAAGCACGCTGGTATCCTGGCGCGCGTCGGGAATGTTCTCGAACAATAGAGCCGGCGCATGTTTGTTTCGTTCGAGAATCATTTCGACCAAGCCGCCCATGTCCTTGTCCCAGGGGATTCCCTGAACTCTGCGCAATTGGCCGATTTTTTCGATTTCACTCAACCAGGCATGGAGATCGTGATTGGACGCAATCATAAACTTCTCAGCTCAATTATTTGTCGGCTAATTCGGCTGCGGCCCGATGCATGACGCCGTAAAGGTCGACCGCGGCAAGCGCGCAGTATTCCAGGTTGTAGCCTTCACGGCAATCGGCATAACCATCTTCCAGAATGCGCTGCATGACTAGCCTGTTGAAGCTGCCGTGTCCCATGACGCCGTCCGCATGCTCTTCGAGATCGGCTTCCTCATGGGTCGAAAAATAAACCGCCTGTTGCCGGGTGAAGCCGTATTTTTCCGTAAGTGTTTTAAACCACATGCCTGACCAATGGCCGATCGGTTCTTCGGTCAACATCGAGAACCACCACTCGGCCACCGTTCCTTCCCACATGAGCTGGCGCTTGAAATCGAGGATCGCGCGGCATTCGGGCAGCATCGGCTCGCGCAGGATTTGATCTTTAGTGAGGCCGAAGGCTTCCGCGGTTTGCAGCATCACTAGGACATGTCCCGGCGGCTGCGGATGAATGAACTCGTCGGCGATCTTACTTCCGAGCGGGCCCATCAGGTCGGGATGGCGCTTAAAAAAACCGATGTGCTTGTGATACGAGACCGAGACGAGAGTGTTGATCTCGACGGTAAAATTACCCCAGTTTTTGAAGAACAGTTTGATCGCCGATCGTGGCAGAGTGCCTTCGAGAAATTTACTCATGAACGGGCCTCGGGTCACACGTTCTTGCCAACGCTCGATAACCTTCCTGTTCAGCTGATCGATATAAGCCTTAGCGTCGGCGGAGCTCATTTTGACGCCGAGCTTGGGTGTGATCGGATTCATTCTCTTTGGTGATAACAGGGGTGACCGCCGGTCGCCCCTACATTCAATTCGTTAACGGTTAGGTACGATACAGGTTATCGATAAAGCCGCTGTCGTCGATGCGTCTTAAATAATGAAAATCCCAGAGCGCCATCGGATCGGTTTTTTCCGCCGCCCGGTCTTGCTCGATGGAGATCTCGTAGACATTGGCGATTGCGGGGATGGTTGCATAGGGTTTGGCCTGCAGGATCATCTTCAGATCTTCATAGAGGTTCGTCGCCGTTTCATCGTCGAGATCGCCCTCGGCTTTATATTTTTCTTTGATAATCTTGATCGACTCGGCGCGATGGGTCTTGAAATAGGCGATGCCCTCACAGATGCCGCGGAGCATCCGATCGACGATCTCGGCATGCTTCTCTACGAACGGCAATCCGCTGGAAACCGTGGTGAACCACACCATCGGCAGAAACGGCACTTCGATGACTTTCAGGCCGGCGCGTTTAGATAAAATATCCGCCGGCGGAGTGACGAACGCTGCGTCGGCTTCGCCGTCGCGCACCGCTTCCCAATGAAATTTGCTGCCCTTGGCTTTTTCGACGTGACATTCGTTCAGGAGACCGGCTTGTTTTATGAACAACCAGGTGTTCAAGCCCGGATGTTTGCCTTTGGTCGCGACCTTCTTGCCTTTGAGATCGGAAACTTTGTTGATGCCCGAATCGGCGCGCACGACCAGGCGATGATTCAACAGGCTCACGGTTTGGCCGAGATAAACCCATTTATCGCCAGCCGGCCGTCGAATGTACGGGGATAAATGATTGCCGCCGACGAATTCCACCGTGCCGTTGGCGACATTCTTGTGTGAGTCTTCGGAACTAATTTCGTAGTCGTAATTGACATCCAGGCCGTGTTTTTCCCACGACCCCGAGTCATGAACCACGTGCAAGAACGGTAAGTGACTGTCCGAACGGTAGGGAAAATTAACTTTGTCCATGCTGTGTTCCTCCTTTGAAAGTTTAAAGCGCCAAACTTACCCACAAGTGATTTGAAAGTTTTAACGTGGTGAAAAATCTTTCTCCGCTCTCAATTTCCATCATTTCGTATTCGATGTTTCTGTCAGCGTCAACTGTCTAGTCACTTTAGCCCCAGCTTGGGCGCCCACTTCTCCCAGATTTCCTCGCGCTTGTCGCTGCTGAACTTATTTGCCAAGGCGAATTGGTCGCGCCAAGGAAACGGTTTGCAGGCGTCGATGAGCATCCGGCTCATCGTGAAATCCCCTTTTTCGCGTTTCTCCGGCGGCAGCCGCGGATCGAGATCGGAGGTCCAGGATTTTATGATCTGCACCGACTCAGCCGGATCGACGCGCGTGCACAGCGCCCAGATGACCTGCTTTAAATCCATCGGATCAATGTCGTCGTCAACGGCGATATAGTAGCGATACATGCTGGCGCCGGTCTGCATGCCGGCCACCGCGGTGAGCGCTTGCAGCGCCTGCCCGGCGTGACGCTGCTTCAAGGAAATCACCACCATCAAAGTATGGCAGTGGCACCAGACCCCGTGTACATCAGAGATCCCCGACTGCTCTAGATGATCCCAGATACGCGCAGCATAAAGCGGAATACCGTAGCGCTCCGTGATCGGCAAAAGCGGTGGATTGCCGAGCAAGATGGGATCGTTGCGATGAAGAATCTGCTTGACGCGAACAACGCATTCCGCGCCAGTGTGGGTATAATATCCGGGCCATTCGCCGAAGGGGCCCTCCGGGTGCGACTCTTCCTCTGGCGGCGGCATCTCGCCTTCGATAACTATTTCCGACGTCGCAGGGACCGGCAGTCCGGTATACGGCGCACGAATGATTTCGAGCGGCGCGCCACGTAACGCGCCGGAATATTCGTATTCGCTGACACCCGTTTTTGCTGCCGAAGGCGCGGCTATCCACGTCGCGGGCTCGCAGCCGAGCACAATCGCGACGGGACAGGCACGCCCGGCTTGCCAATACTTGCGGGCGATCTGTTTCCCGTGTTTCTGTTCGATGATCCACAGGGTCAGGCGATCTTTGCCGACGATGCATGATCGATAGGTGCCGACATTGACCCAGGCACTCTCGGCATCTTTGAGGACCACCATGTCACCCGTGCCGATGTAACGGCCCCCATCGTGCTCGTGCCATTTTGGCGTCGGGAAAATACTTAAATCGATTCGGTCACCGGCGAGAACGTTCTCGGTGATCGGCCCTGATGAAACGTCGACGGGCGTAAATGGTTTTAGATCGCGGGTCTTGCTGCGCCAGGTTTTAAGAATTTCCAGCTTCGGTATCTCCGTAGGAAGACCGAGCGCGAGAGCGAAGCGGCGCGGTGTGGCGAGCGCGTTGGTGGTGACGCGAAAACCCTTCGGGTAGCCGACAATGCTATCGAACAGCAACAGCGGGCCTTCCTGTTCTGCCATCAACTCGGTCAAGCAGCCGATCTCCAGATTCCAGTCGGCGCCCTCGATAAGTTTCATCTCGCCGATGCGCGCCGCACCGTCAATGAAGGCTCTTAGATCAGCGAAAGCCATGACTGCTCACTTCGTTTGAAAACTCGCATTGCACGTCTAAGGTCAGATGTCATTCTGCGGCGCAGCCGAAGAAGTCCTCGCTACGCTCGGAATTTCAGATGGCAAATCTCGATGGCCAATCTGGAGCGCATCTGAGAGATGAGATTTGAAATGCCGGAAACGGCGCTGCTCTTTAGTGGGTCGCTTCATAGCAGGCGTTCATGAAGAGTGCATTCAAATCGGCGGGGGTGACCGCGCAATATTCCGCCGAATAGCCCGGACGTTCGTTGATTCCCTCCTGCAACAATCGGATCAGGACCGTCTGCGTCACGGCGCCATGTGATTTGCGATCGAGATGGTCCATGGTGTCCGCTTCGTGGTGCTTGGAAAAGTAACTCGCGTCCGCGGTCGTGAGGCCGTAGTGCATGGTCAACGCTTTAAAAAAATCCAGGCAGGAATTGCCGAACGGGCGTTCCCACAGCACGGAGAACCAATACTCCTGGATCTGACCGTCATTGAGGAGTGTTCGGTGAAAATCCGGCAACGCGCGGCAGGCCGGCAGCATCGGTGAAAGCAGGACTTCTTCTTTGCTGAGGCCCAGTGCCTTTCCTGTGCTCATGAGAATCTGAATATGACCGGGCGGTGAGGGATGACCGAATTCGTCGAGAACTTTTTGTGTATAGACTTCCATCAGGTCAACGTTCTTCACGAAGAACCAAAGGTGGCGATAAAATGCCGAAGTGTAGACGGAGTTGATCACCGGCACGAAGGAGCCCCAGTTTTTGTAAAAGAGCTGGATGGTTTGCTTCTTGAGCTTGCCAACGCGCAACTCGTTCATGAACCGTGTCTGATCCACGGTTTCCTGCCAGCGTCGATCACACTTCTGTGCCAGTTCGGCGATGAACTCCGCGGCTTGCGACTGGTTCAATTGCAACATTAAACAGCCCCCTCGAAGCTGCACTATTGCGGCAAACACCGTCACCCCTATTGCAGGCCCAGACAGCTGTCAAGCTCGCTGCCAAGACTTGCCGAAGATAAAAGAGCTACGATACAATCCAGTCCAGCTACCTTGAGGAGGAAACGATGGATGTAAAAAACCTCGATGAGATGATCGCGACCAAGAAGCGTAATATCCGTCTGTTTGGCACCGGCAATTTTCGGTCATGGATGCTTTATTTCGTTCCCGGCGACGGCACCGACATGCATTACCATACCAATCCCGAAACGTTTTTGGTTTTGTCCGGGAGTGGTGTGGTCAAGGGCTTGAAGGGAGAGGAGCGGCCGATCCGGAAAAATGAGGTGCTGTTTCTGGAGGCCAAGGACTATTACCAAATTACCAACAATGGCACCGAGCCACTGGTGCTGTTCGGCAACCGTTCGGAGGGGTTCGGCGGGCCGCATATCAAAGAGGATGGCTCGGATCGCAACGCCACGGCGTAATCGTGCGGCTTCGGCTGATTGACAACTCGCTAGGTAGTGGTTATTTTTTGCAATTATAGCTTCGACTTGAGGACGTTGCATGCCGATCTACGAATACCAATGCCAAAAATGCGGTACCTTTGAGGCGACACAAAGGATTACCGACAAACCGCTGTCAAAGTGCCCGACCTGTAAAGGAAAGGTAAAAAAACTAATTTCGAACACCTCGTTCCAATTGAAGGGAACCGGCTGGTACGTCACGGATTACGCCCGCAAGGGGCAGAATGGCGACGCGAAGTCCGACGCTAAGCCCGCGGATGGAAGCAAGGAAGCCAAGGAAAGCAAGGAAGCCAAGGGCGAAAGCAAAAAAAAGGAGACTTCACCGTCGAGCAGCGAAAAATCTTCGTCCAGTGCCTCGAGTTCGAGTTCCACGCCCGTATAACTCTCAATCAGTCACACAGACAGTCACCGGTTTGTGAATTGCGGCGCCTTTGCGGCGCCGTAGTTGTTTTTACTCTTCGACAGCTGAAATTCGCATCAATGGGTCTAGATTTGAAAATTGTTTTTCGCTATAGCTGAGACGAAATTGACCAGTAAAATTTGCTGAAGGAGGTTTTATCGATGGCTCAAACTATAGATAATATCGTCGATCCGAATGACGCCAATCTGACATCGGAAATGGTGTCGTTCCCGGGCCAAGCCGGAAACGTGAACGCGTACGTCTCCCGGCCAAAGAATGGCAACCATCTCGGTACTGTGATCGTGATTCACGAAAATCGAGGATTGGTCGGTCACATCAAGGATGTGGCACGCCGATTTGCCAAAGACGGTTTCGCGGCGATTGCGGTGGATTGCATGAGTCGGATCGGTGGCAGCGACAAATGGAATGGCAGTGATGAAGCCACCAAGGAAATTCAGAAGGTGAACGGCAGCATGGTGGCCGAGGATTTGGCGTCTGCCGTGGCTTACATGAAAAAGCAAAATTACGTGAATGGAAAATTCGGCGTCGTCGGCTACTGCTGGGGCGGCGGCCAGTCGCTAAATTTTGCCACTAAATGTAAGGACATGAACGCCGCAGTGGTCTACTACGGTCGAAATCCCGACCCGCTCGATTCCGTAAGCAACATACCCTGCCCGGTCATGGGAAACTACGCGGCGGATGACCCGAATATTATGCCCGGTGTCGAGCCACTCAAGGCGGCGATGGAAAAGGCCGGAAAAAAATTCGATAGCAAAATTTATCCCGGCGCCAAGCACGCTTTCAACAACAACACGAACGCAGATCGATACAATCCCGAGGCCGCGAAGGATGCCTGGGCGCGAACGACGAGCTTCTTCAAGGCAAATTTGAGTTAGATTCGCAGACGGGGTCGATTACGACGGCATGCGACTTTTAGGGTTGCATGCCGTTTTTATTTGATTCGAGCAGCTCCGGACGCTCGCCAATAGAAGTTCGCGCCAGCGACGGAGTAATGACGTAAGGACCTTGCAAGGTATCTTGCCAAATCTGCTTGGTCAATTCGGCGTTGCCGCCGGTCAGGACATAAGAGAGCGCGCCGCTCAGTGCGCCCATACTCATCGCAATGGCTTTGCTCGGTAAAAACCACATGTTTCCCACGGTCACGCCGACGGCGACGCCGGCCGTTTCGATGGCATCCTCGGCATGGGCGGGCGGACACCACAGATAAAGCGTCGATAGGATTGATGCGGCCGTGAACAGCTTGATCGGTCTCAGCATAAGCTAACCTCGCAGAAAAAATCTCGTCCGAATCGCATCCACGCCGTGGGTCGGATTCCAATAGCGGCGTAAGCCGAAATAATAGCAGCATGCTTCATTGTCGAGGTCGTTATTGAAGCAACGCAGTTGGCCATCTTGAAAGCGCACCCGAGCAAGGCAAGTGCCACCGGGAACCGAGGATGTCATGACTTCCATCACCACGCCCATGCCCCACTCATCATAGCGTAAGTGATTGACCTCGTCGCCGACTCTCAAGTATAGCCGCTTGCCTTCGGCGGATGTGAGAGAATTCTCGTGGCGGTGGAAGTGCTTTAGAGTCAATGCCACGTTCGGGCTATCGGCCTCGCCGCCGCAGCCGCGCTGCGCTCGACCGTTCTGTGCCGATTCGCGGTTAGCGCTATCAAACGGCGTCCGATCCTTTCGTGACAAACGGCTCTTGCCCACAAACCATCCTTGCTCAGAATCGTACTTCTATTTAACGTTGCATAACTCGTTCTTAATCTCAATCAGCGCACGCCTATAATTCCTGAAATCCCGTTCAAGAGTCAAGCTCTCGATGATGCGCGCACTTGGCTTCGCCGCTCGAGAGCTTGGACGGAGCGAAAACTAACGAGTGATAAAATCTTCGACGACATCCGCGAGCTGCTCAGGGTTGTCTTGATGCACCATGTGCCCGGCGCCGGCAATCGTGACGCGCTGGTGGTTTGCAACAGCGGCATAGCGCTCTTGCTTGTCCGTGCGGCGCATCTGACGGCTTTGTGCACCATCGATCAGAAGCACTGGCGATTGGATCCGCCGCAGGAATTCGAGAGCCTGGGCGGTATAGAAAGGTTGCGGCGCGGTCGTGCGGTGGAGCGGATCGAATTTCCAGATCCACTTGCCTCGATCGTTCTGTTTCATCGCGGCGCGAGCGATCTCCAGAGCCGTGCTCTCGCTCAGACGCGGATTAGTCTGGCGCAGCTGGCCGGCGCCCGCCGAGAGGCTCGTGTACTCGCGAAAATGTCGGCGACCGCGCTCGTGCAGCTCGGTAATCCATTTTTCCATTCTGAGGGGAGCGTCAGAAAAAGTCATGCCGACCGGTCCGATGCCTTCGATCAATACGAGCTTTTTTATGCGCTCGGGAAATGTGCCCGCATAAAGAAGTGAGATGGTCCCACCCATGGAATGGCCAATGAGCGCAAAGCTGTTGAGGCTGTGCGCTCGCACGACACAATCGAGATCGAACACATAATCGGGAAAATGATAATAACCGCCGGCGCCGATCCAGCCGCTGTCGCCGTGACCGCGGCAGTCAGGAGCAATCACCCAGAGGTTTCGTTGTCTGGTTTGCAATGCATCGACGAAAGCTCTCCAACTCTCGGCAAGATCGAGATAACCATGCACCAGAATCAGCGGCGCGCCCTCGGAGTCGCCCCATTCGAGACAGTGAATTGGTAGTCCTTGAGAGTCGAGGAATGTGTGACGCGGTGCCGACATCCACTAGAGCCGATCGATCGGAACTTCGACGAAATCGCTTTCTTCGGGAGACCATGCGAAGGCGCGAATGATTTTCACCGTGCGATTGTAAATCGAAATCACGATCTGCGCCGTATCCGGGTAGATCGGCTCGCCGAACGGACAGGCGAACGCTTTATCTTCGGCAGAAAAATAGGCGTCGTGATTAGGATGCGAATGATAAAACGCTTTGAGCTCCTGGCCGTTCGACTGAGCCTGCCGAATCACTGCTTCGAGCTCGAGAGGATCCATCGCATAAGCAATTTCCGCGGTACGGGGATACGTCTGTGGATCGAGAGCATGCAGCTTATTCTGCATATTTTTCAAGCGGTGCGCATGATCGGACCGGCCGTCAGAAAAGATCACCCCACAACACTCGTCAGGAAAGGCATCCTGCGCATGGCGGGAAATCTCTGTATAGGCTTCTTCGGTGACTCGCATCCCAGCTCCCATTGGTGAAGAGTCCTCATCGTTTTTTAGCACGACTTGTGCACGGATTGCTAAACCACTGCAGCTCTTGATTTGATTTTTCGAGTGATCAGCGACCGGAGGCTCGATCTACGGAGTGAAAAAAATTAGAACGACGGATGTTTTGATTTGAGATTGCGGTAGGCTTGAAGAACGTTTCCGGCATATTCGGACGAAAGCTCGAGATTATTCTCTAAGCGATTTTGGATCTCAGCCGGACCGAAGTTGTAGGCGGTGAGAGCCAGATTCAAATCGCGAAACTGTTTTTTTAAATCGTGCAGGTAATAAACGCCGAGGCGTATATTCACGAACGGGTTATCCAGCCATTCCGGCTTGAAAGCGGCTGCGCGCACACCCATTTCGTGCCGAAGCGCACGAGTGAGGGCGCGGCCGGTCTCCGGCATGATCTGCATGAGCCCGCGCGCGCCACTCGGTGAAACGGCGCTATCTTGAAAACCGCTTTCCACCTGGATCACCGCGGAGATCAAGAGCGCATCGAGCTTGCGTTTTGAGCTTTCCTCGAGAATCGTTTCGGCGATCCGCCAGGCTTCGGTCTCGGCTATCTCGGGCCGATGACCCTTGACGATAGAATATACTCTGACGAGATCGCGCGAACCCGGTTTTGGCGCGGGTTCCACAACGGTCGTCCTCGCTGCAGGAGCAAGTTTTTCCGGCGGAGAAAAAATCTGTTGGAAACTCAGGAGAGACGGCGCAAACAGCGCAACGACGGTTAAGAGCTTGGCGCAGGACGCGGCGCAGATTGAAGTACGAGCGAGCGTTTTTTTACGACGTTTCTCCATACTCTACCTCTCGTAAAGCTGATCTCGAAAAAAAGCAGAATGGAGCGAATCAGGAGTGAGAGTTCCTGCCTAGGTAACAGATGACCGCACGAGTGTCAACGAATTTTGCGCGAAAAATTTTGCGTTTGTCCGGGGAATTCGTTCTTATGCCCGCGTCGGACAAAGATTACTCTCCGCCCGGCGAGAAATTTTTTCTGGCGAGCTGCTTCACAAAAGAGATTAAAAAAAAAGGGCAAGGATTTTGACCTTGCCCTTCGGACGAACAAATTGCTGCGGGAGATTTTATCGACCGGTGCGAGCCAGCGAGTGCACCCAGCCATGCATCCGGCTTTTCGCATTCTGGATGTCTTTATCGTTAAACCATTTTTTTAGATCGACCCGGTCGACGGGATAAACGGGTCGCATGAAATCGCTCTCGTAACCGAATGGCACGGTGGCATCGATGCCCATACCGCCTTCGAACATCGTGTTGGACGCGGTCCATTCGCGCTCACCGGCGGTCATGCGTTCGGCAGGCATAAATGTCTGGCCGCGGCCGCCGGGAAGCGGATTAATAATGTCGGTTTTCGGATTGACGCGGGTGGTGAGGTTCCAAATGATGTCGTCCATGTCGTAAGGGTCGGCGTCTTCGCTCACCGCGATAACCACCCGGGAGCCCTGGGAGGTAGCGAGAATCGCGGCCATGAAATTGCGCTGCCATCCCTCTTCGATGCGGTTGCGCTTCTTGACCTGAATGATCGCTCCGCCCCAATCGGTCATGCAGTAAGGAATGTTAACGTCCATGATGATGCCCGGCTGCATTCTTTCGCAAAGCTCGAACATCGCCGCTTCGCGAACGGTGGTATCGATGTTGTGATCGTCGAGGGTGTGCACACCGAGTGGGAAGATGATCGGTTTGCCTTCACGTTTACGCGTCGTGACGCCGGTCACATGAAAGGTCGGCGCTTTATAGGCTTTCCCCATGTAGCCGGCCCATTCCGGATGGAAATGGAAACGGCCTTGCACGCCGGCCTTTTCCGATTCCGCGGTTTCGAAGCGCCGGTCGCGCGGGTTGACGTAGCCCTCGAGGACGACTTCAGCATCGGCCAAAGCATAAGCATCGATGGTTCGCGCTTTCACCAGGCGCATCGGCGCGCCCTGCACGGCGCCGGCGATGCCGACTTCATCGCAGCCCTGAGGCAGGATCACATAATCAAACCCGGCGCCGGCCAGCAGCGAGCCGGCGGGAGGCAGACCGAAGTTCATCGTGATCGGCACCATCTTGTTGTCTTTGTAGTATTTGCTCACCACCTGCCACATGTGGGATCCGGGCGATATCTGAAACGTGCCGACGTTGCCCCAACGAAAGTTCATGCGGTTGTAACCGAGGTCCGTGCCGCCGTTGAAGTATTCTCCCGAGATGAGCCGATTGCCGGAACCGACGGTCAACTCGGGCTCGACGTTGGTATGGCGAATCGGCACGACGTAATCATTCGCCTCTGCGGGTTTCTCGTACACCTCTTCCTGCACTGGGGCATCTTTCTGATCAACGACGACAGGCGGAATCGGGTGCGTAACGGCATAAGCCAATTTTCTGGTCCGATCGGCATGATCTTTCCAGCCGAACATTTTATTGATGACGTTCATGTCGCCGAACAGGTTGGTAATGCAGCGATGGTGCGGCTTGCCTTTAACATTATTAAATAAGATCGGGCACCCGCCATCGAGTTGTTTCTGAATCCCGGTGATCTCGAGATCGGGATCGACTTCCTTGTCGGTGATGACGATATCACCTTCTTTTTTCATCCATTCGATCGCACCCCGCAAATCTTTCACTTCTTCGGGGGCGGCACCGTCTCGCTTCGCGTTTGCCATTGCTTCCTCCAAATGCCTTTGATCGGGTCGTAGCTACGCCGCTTCGCCAAAACGAAAATTTTAGGATCGGCCCATGGTCACTTCAATTGTTCGATCAACGATACAGGGGAGAATTGTCAGATACGGGACGCCAAAACGAAGGTACGATTATACGACAATCCCAGCAAAGTCAACGAACAGTCGGACGAAGCGCGTAGCCGACCGGCAACTGCGGCATCTACTCTTTACAGTTTATTAGCGGCTTGCTATCACTCTTTGAATTGTTTTTTAGAGGAATCGGGAGAATCTATGCGCGATAGCGTTCAGCGCTCCAACCAAGACTGGCTGCTGCTGGTCGGACTGTTCTGCTTTTTCTTTTCCGGCGCCGCGGGTTTGATCTACCAGGTGGTATGGACGCGCATGCTGACGCAGATTTTCGGCAACACCACTTATGCAATCGCGACGGTTTTGTCGGCCTTTATGGCGGGGCTCGCGATCGGCAGTTATCTTTTCGGGAAAATAGCCGATCGCGGCAAAAACGATTTCTTGCTCTATGGTATTCTCGAAGCCGGCGTCGGAGTCTACGGTTTTTTGGTGCCCTGGATTTTCAAAATCGCGCAAAAAATTTATGGACCGATTTTCGGTTTGAACGAAAGCCTGCCGTTCCTGTTCAATCTTGTGCTGTTCTTTTTGTCCTTCGTGCTTTTGGTCTTTCCGACTTTGCTGATGGGCGCAACCCTGCCGGTGCTGAGCCGGTTTTTTGTTCGGAGCTTCGCGCAATTTGGCCGCCGCGTCGGCGATCTTTATGCCACCAATACGCTCGGCGCAGTCATCGGTTGCGCCGCGGGCGGTTTTTTTCTGATTCCCACTTTGGGAATGCGCGAGACCGTCTATGTGGCAGCCGGAGTGAACATGCTGATCGCCGCGGTAATTTTGATCGTCGATCGGCTCCGCGACAAAGCTCCGGTAGAGGCTCTGGTCGAAACGCCGGCCGATGAGCCGGTGGCGCAGGAGCAACCGCGTACCTCGACGCTGGCCTGGGTCCTGCTCGGTTCGTTTGCGCTATCCGGCTTCGCTTCTTTGGTTTATGAAAATGCCTGGACGCGTTCCCTGACGCTCGTCATCGGCAGTTCGATCTATTCCTTCTCGACGATGCTGGTGACGTTCCTGATCGGTTTGGCCCTGGGCGGTTTCATCTATGCCCGAATGCTCGGTGCGCGGGAAGCGCGCCTGAGCACCTTCGGGTTGATCGAACTCTGGGTCGGATTATCGGCGCTCGCAACGATTCCTCTATTCGAGCGATTGCCGTTGATTTTTGTCCGCTTGTTACACGGCTTCGGCGATACCTTTACGGTGTTTCTCTATTTGCAAATTTTCTTGTCCGCTCTGGTGATGTTCGTGCCGACGATTCTCTTGGGCATGACTTTCCCGCTCGTCGCGCGGCTCTTCACGCAAAGCCTTTATCGCGTCGGCAGCGGCGTCGGTAGCTCCTACGCGGCGAATACGGTGGGAGCGGTGTTCGGCGCCTTCGCCGGCGGCTTCATTTTGATCCCCAATCTCGGCGTGCAAAATACGATTATCTTTGCGGTGGTCATGAACCTTCTGATCGGCGCCTGGCTTGTCATCAGCGATCTGAAGCTCGCTCTCATCCCGCGCTTTAGTCTGGGAGCCGCAGTGCTGCTCTTGGCCGTGATCGTGCCTTTGAAGGTGCACCGTTGGGATCCGCATATTCTCACCAGCGGCGTAACGATCTATGCCGATCGCTACGAACCGTTGCCCACCGATTCCTTGCGCCTGGAAGAAATGAGGCGCGATGACGTGCTCTATTATCGCGAGGGGCTGACGACCACGGTCAGCGTGCACAGCATTCCGGGAAGCGACTACGTTTATTTCAAATCCAACGGCAAGATCGATGGGTCTTATGGCGACGCACTGAGCCAGTTGATGACGAGTTATATCGCCATGCTGCTGCACCCGAAAGCGGAGCGCGCGTTGACCATCGGCCTCGGCAGCGGCATGTCGGCCAAGGCGCTGGCAACCTTCCCATCGCTCAAGCGCATCGAGATCATCGAGATCGAGCCGGCGATGATCCAGGCGAGCAAATTTTTCGATCGCGCTTCCGTGCCGCTGGAAAAACTTCCCGCTGGGGTATCCTTTCCGTCGAGCGCTCCGGCCCGGCATGAATACGTCTATAATGCCGCCAATGACAGCCCACAGAATCGGATTTGGTACGACGCCAAAGAAAAGCGGCTCTACTACAAGGGTGTCATGACCGCGGCGGCCCGCGCCGAGCTCATGAAACGTTCGGAGGATCTCGACTATCGGGGCGCGATTGATCGCCTGTCGCGGAGCGCCCGAAACTCACGCCACTCCGGCGTCCTGGAGGACCCGAGAGTGCACGTGATCCCAACCGACGGCAGAAACTACATCCTGGCGACGCCGGAGCAATACGATGTCATCACCGCGGAACCGTCCAATCCATGGATCGCCGGCGTCGCCAATTTGTATACCCGTGAGTTTTACCAGATCGTGAAATCGAAGATCAAAGACGATGGAATCTTCGCCCAATGGTTTCACAACTATTCGATGTCGCCGGATGATTTCCGCATGGTGTTTCGCACTTTCGCGGAGGCGTTTCCTTATGTATCGCTTTGGGGCATGAAGGAAAGCGATTTTCTTTTGGTCGGCAGCAAGAAAGAGCAGGTCTTCGATTATCCAGCGCTGAAGCAGATCTACGACAACAACAAGACGCTGCAATCGGATTTCGAATATCTCGGTCTTTCGGACGTGTACGCGGTGCAAGGTTTCTACCGCATGGACCGGGACGGGTTTTTGGCCTTTTCGAAGGGAGCTTCGATCAATACCGATGACGGCGCTCAACTCGAATTCTCCGCACCCAAGAATCTGCGCCGTGCCACCACCGAGTTAAACCGCAAGCTGATGACGCCCTATTTAGTGGACGAGCCGCCATGGCTGAAAGGAAAACCATTGGCGGTGCCGCCAGCGATGCACCACTACTATATGGCCCAGGCGTATCTCGTGAGTTTGGCGCGCGGACGTGCGACAAAGGAGATCGACGAAGCGATCCGACTCGATCCGAAGAACCCGAACTTTCACCTTTTGAAGATGAGAATCTTTCTCGAACAGGATAAGAGCGTGGAAGGAGCGAAGGAAGCGCTCGCTGCACTGCAAAGCGGTGTCGAGTACATTCCGGACGTGCTCGCCATGAGCGACGAATTCTATTTGCCGGAAGCCCAGGTGATTTACCGAAAGGTCATCGAGATGGGAAGCAAGGAGGTCTTGCCGTATCTCGGTTTGGGAAATATCGCGCTCCATTCAGGCGATTTACCGGAGGCCGAGAAATGGTTCGTCCAGGCGCGCGATTTACAACCCGATCACCCGGCGGTTCTGCTCGCCTGGGGCCGTTTAACGGCGGCCAAGGCCCAACAGCTCAACGACGAAGCGCAGATGAAAAAACAGCTGCAACAAGCCCGCATGCTATTGGAAAAATCCAAGTCCAAGGGTGAAGAGTCGGCGACGATTCATACTGAATTGGCCGGTATCTATTACAGGCTCGGCGTCTGGGAGAGGGCGGCCGCGGAATACGCCGAGGCCTTGCGCATGCGGCGCAGGCGAAACGATTTACGCTTTTCTTTGGGGCAGGCATACGCACAGCTCGGTCGGGTCGGAGATGCCGAGCAAAAATATCGGGAGATCCTCTCGCTCTCGCCCGATGATGCGGATGCCTTGAAAGCGCTTCAGGATCTCGGCAAGCGATATTGAGCGATTTTCATGTTTGTGGGAAAGCCTCCGGCCGAAACCGGAGGCTTTTTAGTTGACGCAGTAAGGCGACTTTGAACTTCTAGGGATGAGAAACTATGCTGGTGCGCGGATGATAACGACGTAGGAGGTTTCCGTGTCGAGTAACAAAATCGGCGTGATTGGAGCGGGAAAAATCGGCGCGGCTATGGCGCGCGGAGTTATTCGAGGCGGGCTGGCGAGCAAGGAAAACGTGATGGCCAGCGACGTAAGCGACGCGCTCCGGGAATCGATTGTGCAGGACCTCGGCATCAAGGCGACGCCGGACAATACCGAGGTGTGCTCTTTTGCCGACGTCGTGATCCTCGCGGTCAAACCGCAGATTGTCGATCCGGTGGCGCGACAGATTGCGAAAAAACTCGGCAAGACCAAGCTTTTGGTGTCGGTCGCCGCGGGAGTGCCATTGCGACGGATCGAGACACAGCTAGAGCCGGGCGCGCGGGTTGTGCGGGTCATGCCCAATATTTGCTGCGTGGTTGGCGCCGGTGCAGCCGGCTATGCCGCCGGAGCGCATGCGACAGAACAGGACATGGAAAAAGTCAGCGCGATTCTCAACAGCTTCGGAATCGGTATGCCCATGGAGGAAAAATATCTAGACGCGGTCACCGGCCTGAGTGGGAGCGGACCTGCGTATGTCTTTATGTTTATGGAAGCTCTGGCCGAAGGCGGCGTTCAAGTCGGTCTGTCGCGCGAAGTGGCCGTGCGACTGGCGCTACAAACTGTCTATGGCGCGGCGCGCATGGCGCTCGAGCATAAAAAACATTTAGCTGAGTTGAAGGATGAAGTAGCGTCACCGGGTGGCACGACCATGGCCGGCCTGTATGCCATGGAACAAAACGGTTTTCGCGGCACGATTATGGACGCGGTCGTGAAAGCGACGCGCCGATCGCAGGAGCTAGGACAAGGCAATTGACAGACGTTCAAAACGTTTTTCTTCGGGTCGTACCTTCCCAACGAGTCGTCGGAAAGCACTAATTTTCGGTCCAGCGCTCGACGAATCTCGTCTCGAGATACCCTGGTTTGCCGCCATGCTTGGATTCGACACGCAGCCAATCGCCCTCGGCCCGAACCACGTTCACTTTGATGCCGGAGGGAAGTCGCGCGACAACCGGGTACTTCGCTCCAGGTCCCTGTCTAAGATCCACGTCCACTAGAGTGCGGTAAGCGCCTGTGAGCTGCGGTTTGGTCGTCGTGCTGTTTTGCGGGCTACCTTCAGGTGCGGCGAACTGCTCATCGATATAGCCGGGTGCACCACCGTGCTTCGACTCCACTTTGAGCCAGTAACCTTGTCGGCCGACCACATCGATTTTGATTCCTTTGGGCAAAGTGGTAACCACCGGGTAGCTCATCCCTGGGCCTGATCGCAACGACACATCAGCGGTGGTGACGTAGGTTCCAGTGAGCGCCGCCGCCTCGACTGAAAGGGCAAAGAGGGCGCTCGCAACACATTGAAAAACGCCGATGGTCAAAGGTCTAAGCCATTTTGATCCCATCGCGGCTGGGTATCGGCTGTTCGACACGAACAACATGCTTTCCGAAATTAACTTAGCCTTTATTGCTCTCTCGATCCACCGATCCGCGGCCAATCGGCGTAATCGAGCATGCAATTTCGTCCAACCCCTGTTCAGCGCGTATCAGAAATCGGCCACAGCATATTCCGGCATTTCTACCGAGGTGTTAAGAAGGTGTGGTGAGGCCGCTCAGCAAAACCATTATCGCCCTGATCATAAGTAGTCTAATGCTTTTTCCCGAGCGCGCCTCCGCGGTCTTGATCGATGCCCTCGATACGACGCGCCAATGGAAAGTGGAGGCGATTGAATTTTCCGGCAACAACACATTTTCAGCCGACGAGCTGAGCGAGGTGATGAGCACTAAAACTCGTCCGTGGTATCGCGTCTGGGAAGATCGGCCACCATTCGATCCAATCACCTTCCAAAACGATCTCGAGAAGCTGCAGCGGTTCTATGAATCAAAGGGCTATTACGGAACGACGATCACTTACGATCTCGATGCCGACGACCCGCAGTCGCGGATTACGGCGCGGATTACGATCCAGGAAACTCCGCCTGTGTTGATTTCGGAGATCGATGTCGAGGTCAGCGGTGATCGAAGTACGGAAGCGGCGCTTCCGAAAGAATTACCCGTGAAGCGCGGCGCGATCTTTCGCGAGACCGAGTATCAGCAAGGTGAACAGGTGCTCCGAACATTTTTTTTGGAGCATGGCTATGCGCATGTAAAGACCGAGCGGAAGGCGGAAGTCAATGTCGATGAACGTCGCGCAAGCATTCGGTACAGCGTTGAGCCCGGACCCATAACAGTTTTCGGTACGACGGAGGTGAAGGGAACAGAGACGGTCGACCCCGAAATCATCAAGCGGGAACTCACGTATCATGCCGGAGAAACTTATTCACAATCGAAAATTTCCGAATCGCGGGACAAATTACTCGCCTTGGACCTATTCGGATCGGTGCGAATCGCTCCTGCGGAAACACAAGGCACGCCAACAGTTGTGCCGATGGAAATCGAAATCGCGGAAAAATCTCACCGTGAAATCAGGCTCGGTGTCGGTTGGGGCACAGAGGATCACTTTCGAACGCAATTGGAGTGGCGCCACTTCAATTGGTTAGGCGACGGCCGGCGTTTGTCGATCACCGGGAGGTATTCATCGATAGCGATCCGAGGAGCCATCGATCTGGTGCAACCCCATTTTCTGACGCCGAGCACACGGGGCGCGCTCAATTGGAGTTATGATCAGGAAACTGAGGAGACTTATTTGCGCAATGTCGGTCGCTTCGCGCCACGTTTGGAGCAGCAGTTTTCGCGCGCGCTCACAGGATTTGTGTTGTACCGGTTTGAATATGACAAGCTCAACAAGATCGATAGTGCCACCGTGGATGCTCTCGGGGCGATTCGTCGAAAGGGGTTTCTTTCTGGTCCGAGCGTCGGGATGGTGTGGAATACCACGGACAATCCGCTCAATCCAAAAAAAGGCGAGATCGTCACATTCGGCTTCGATTACGCCGGCTGGGGCGGTGATTTCAACTTTTATAAAATGACTGCAGAGGGCAAAAAATATATTGATATTGGCTGGCAGACGATTTTTGCCAGTCGTCTCAAGCTTGGCTTGGCCGACTCGATCGGTTCGGACGAGAATTTGCCTTTGTTCGAACGTTTTTATTCCGGCGGAGAAAAAAGCGTCCGCGGCTATGTTCGTCGTCACCTCGGACCTCGAAGCTCGATCGGTGATCCGCTCGGCGGACTCAGCTTAGTGGAAGGCTCGCTTGAACTGCGCCGCCCGATCTGGAAAGAATTGAGCGGAGCGGTGTTTGTCGATTTTGGTCAGGTCTCGAAACGTGCATTTGATCTTCCCTTCGCCGACGTGCAGTTCTCGCGTGGTTTCGGGGTGAACTATACGACTCCGATTGGACCCCTCAGCTTGTATGTCGGCTTTCCGGTCCATCCGCCGCACGGCGACAGGTCGTGGCAGATTAACTTCAGCATCGGCACCTTTTTCTAATTATGAGAAGATTCCTGCGTGTGCTGACGTGGCTGGCTTTGGGTTTCGGATTTCTGCTCCTGCTCGCCGTTATCGGCGTGACGATCTATACTCGTACCGAACGCTTTACTCGCTGGGCTCGTGATGAGGCTGTCACTGCGGTCAATGCTTTGATTCAGGGCGCAGTGTCAGTGGACCGGCTTGAAGGGTCGGTATGGCGCCACCTGGTGCTTCACAACCTGGGGCTGCGGTACCAAGACCATGAAATTCTCAGCGTTCCTCGTTTGGAAGTTTCATTCTCATTGCTGCCGTTGATTTGGGGGGAGCTGAGAATCTCCGCTATTGAAGCTGACCGGCCGCGGGCGACTTTGTTACAAGATCGGGAAGGACGCTGGAATCTTGTCGAGGCTCTGTCGCCGCGTCAACCCGAGCCGGAAAAAAAATCCGAATTTGTCGCGCTCGTCAATCGCTTTCGTTTGATCAACGCGGCGATTCACCTGCGCCCTTCGGTGAATCAGGGCACGCCGTATGATCTCACGGATCTAAACTTGCAAGGCGGAGTGGGTATCCGGCCTGCGGGCGTCGCGCTGTCGGTTGATGAGATCACGACCCAACTTGCCACACCCGGTAAGCCGGAACTGCGTTTGAAAGGCGGTCTCGAATATACGCAAGCCGAGACACCGGGATCCACCTTCAGAGTCAAAGATCTATGGGCCGTGAGCCGAAACTCGCGCATCAAGATCAACGGCGAAGTTACGCCTGGTGCAACCCTCAGAGTAAAGATGGACGCTCTCGTGGATCGACTGGCACCATCCGATATCGCGTACTTCGTTCCGCAATGGCCGCTTAGACCTATTCTTGCGGGCAACGTTTCCGTCGCCGGGCCGCTCGACGATCTGAACGGCGCTGTCCAACTCGCGAGCGCGGGCGCTAAGATCGCTGCAAAGTTTCGCGCCAACGTGATCCGAGAAATTCCGTCCTATTCGGCAACCGCGACCGTGAGCGGTATTGATCTTCGACGATGGCTCAATAATCCGAGCTTGGCCGGCGTGCTCGAGGGAACAGTCGAAGCCAGAGGTAGCGGCTTCGCGCTGCGCGACATCGCGGGGACGACGCGACTGCAAGTTCACTCTGCGGAAGCACAAGGCTGGAAGCTAGGCGATGTCGCCTTCGTTGCGCGATTGCAAAAGAGCATCGCGATGGTGGATGGCCAGCTCCGCAGCACAATGGGCGGCGCCAGTTGGTCAGGCAAGATCAATCTGGCAGACAAGCGGCCGAGCTATGATTTGAATCTCGTGCTGAAGGATCTCGATCTCCAGAATGTTGCGCAAAGCGATAGACCGATTAACGGGAAGGTCAATCTGCGCGCGTCCGTGAGCGGCTCGGGAACTAATTTTGTCGCGATGAATACGCGCGCCGACGTGCAGGTTTTGCCTTCGACAGTGGGCCCGGTTTCGGTCAATCAGGGGGACATCAGTTTAAGCCTCAGCGGAAACAAGATCCGGATTGCACGCGCTGCGCTCAGCACTGCCGATGCCACGTTTTCAGCCGCAGGCGAGATCGCCTTGGACGCTAAAATGAGCGGCAGCCTCGATTACCGGGCTCGCATCGGAAATGTGACGCCGTGGCTGGCGCTCGTTGGTCGCAAAGGTTCCGGTGGCGTCGAGATTTCCGGCCGGGCACAGGGGAGTCTCAGCGATTTGCAAACGAAGGGCACGGTACGGCTCACAGCGCTTCAAGTCGAAGGGGCGGCGCTTAAAAGCGGCTCTATCGGATATTCTTTGCGCGGTTCGAAGGAGCAATTTTTTCCTGAAGGAACGATTAATGCGACTATTTCCGATCTTAATGCTGGTTTGGCATTGCGCAAGATCGAAGCAAACGCAAAATTATCGCGACAACCGCAGTCGGTCGATCTCACACTCACTGCACAAGATAGCCAAAATCGTAAACACAATGTTGCTGGCACGGTTGACTTCTCGAGCGACGCTTTGGTCGCCCATCTAAATCAGGCAGCGCTTACTGCGCCCGATGGTGCATGGAAGCTTGTGCGTCCCGCGACCGTGATCAAGCGTGATGACTCCATATCGATCGACCAGTTCGCGCTCAGGAATGGCGATCGAGAATTGTCCGTCGGCGGCAATTTGGCATTCAACGGTGGACAGGATTTGAGCTTAACCCTCGATCGGCTGCCGGTGGAAACCCTCATGGCATTCCTGGCGGAACCGCCTAAGATGTCGGGGGTGCTTGCACTCCGTGCTCGCGTCACTGGGACGGCTGCTGCCCCCGTACTCAGCGCGTCGGCGCGACTGAGCAATGCGACGATAGCTGGCCAGCCCTACGATGGCGCTGATGCCGACCTGGCCTATAAGGGCAAACAAGCCTCGGTCCGTCTAGTCGTGCGGCAAGACTCGACCCATACGCTTAACGGCGACGGCAGCGTTCCGCTGAACCTCAGTTGGCAAAACGGCTGGCAGGCCGAATTCGGCGAGGGCCTCGAAGCGCGGGCGCAGAGCGCAGGATTGAGCATGGCCTTCCTGAACGCTTTTGCCGGCAAGACCGCCGAGAATATTTCCGGCGACCTGCGCCTCGACGTCAGCGCGCGCGGCTCGTTCAATGCGCCTAATTTGCGCGGCACATTTCATTTACAGGATGGTAAGGTCAGAGTGATTCCCACTAACGTGAATATCAATCAAGTAGCGATCGATGGGAGCCTCGATTCAAATACGATAAGAATCAGTGAATTTGTGGCGAAAGCTCAAGACGGCGAGATCCGCGGCAACGGAGCGCTGCCACTGAAGGACTATCAAGAAGGCACCGTTAAACTTTCGTTAACCGCTAAAAATTGGCCGGCGATCGAAACCACGCGCTATCAAACTAAAATCGCGGGCAATGTCGCCATCGATGGCGCTTTGACGGCGCCGCGGCTGACCGGCCAGCTTACTGTCGTGGAAGGTTCGCTGCGTCCCGATCTGGCCCTGTTAGAACAAAGCAAAGTGCCGTTGCAACGGGACGAAACAATCATCGTCGTCCAGAATTCCAGCACACGTCAAGCGTCACAGCCCGTGAATCAGGAAAATGCCGCCTCGACGAACAATCAGCTCTTCAAAAAACTCAGCTTAGACGTAACCGTGCGGGCGCCGGGCAATCTCTGGATACGACATCCAGACCTCGTGTCGGAGATTTCGGGAAACCTGCGCGCGGCAAAAAAACCGGATGCCGAAGTCGAGCTAACCGGGCGCATCGATATTGTCAGGGGCTCATTGGTTTTTCAGGGACGAAGATTCCAATTAACGAGAGGCTCCATCCAGTTTACCGGCGGAGGTAAAATTAACCCCAGCCTCGACATCGCCGCAGAGTATAAGTTGCCCGAGTATGATGTGGAGGTCGATCTCACGGGGACCGCGCAAAAACCGTCATTGACGCTCAACAGTCAACCGCGCTTGGATCAAGCCGACATCCTTGCGGTATTGCTCTTCGGCCGGCCCGTCAATTCGCTCAATCAGAATCAGCGCGGGTCCGTGCAGGAGAGCGCGCTCAATATCGCGAGCGGTTTCGTGGCCGGTAAACTCGCCAGTTCGGTTTCACAAGCGCTCGGACTCGACACGCTCGGCTTGGACGTTGGCGAAGTCGATACATCCGGCGGTCGGATCGGGTTTGGCCACTACGTCGGTGACAAAACCTATTTTTCCGTTTCTCAAGAGCTAGCCGGCCAGCATGGGCAGGATGCTTCATTGGAGTATCAAATCGCGCCGAACTGGAAAATCGGCACTTCCCGCAGCACCACGGGTTCCAATGCCATCGATCTCATCTGGCAGAAACGGTACTAAGCAGAATGCCCATCGAACAGGCTACCATCGCCAACTTCGCAAGCGTCGGATCACGCTTCAACATCTCATTAAACAAATTAGTTTGACTTAAGAAATTTGTTTGCCTTTATAAGTGCCAACGCATCTGCACGCGACCGCGCAATCACCGGTCGTGGAAAAATTGCGCTAGCGCGGAAGGAGGACAAAATTATGTTCGCTGAGTTCCAACAGTTTATTCGACGAGGAAATGTGGTTGATCTGGCTGTGGCTGTCGTCATCGGCGCGGCGTTTGGTAAGATCGTGACGTCCTTTGTCGACGATATTCTCATGCCGCCGATTGGTCTGGCGCTTGGTAACGTCGATTTTTCAAATCTCTTTATCAATTTGTCGGGCAAAGATTATCCGAGCGTTGCCGCTGCCAAGGCCGCCGGCGCGGCGACTTTGAATTACGGGATATTCATCAACAGCATTTTGAATTTCGTGATTATTGCTTTCGCAATTTTTTTGCTCGTCAGGCAAATCAACCGGATGCAAACTCCTGCGCTGGCGCCTGCGGCCGCGACAAAGGACTGTCCCTACTGCCTCACGCCGGTTCCCGTCAAGGCAGTCAAATGCGCGCACTGTACTTCTGAGATCCGTTAGCCGAATTGTTAAGACTTGAGCCGGGATCGCACTGCGGAATCGACTCGAGATCCGCTTGCAAACATGCAACCCGTCGCGGGCCGGTCTCCGACTCATTGCACGAAATAGGGACAACCAGGCGAAATTGCTCCAAAATTTGCTCAAATCGATAATTTCCCAAAGACTTGATGCGGGTGCAAAACTTCCAAAATTTACTTGACATGAGCGCCGCCTTGTCATAGGTTGGGCCGAAAATTTTCGGTTTTTGCTGGGAGGCAGGAATGAAGCGAAACAAACAAATGGCGTTCGTAGCGCTCGGGATGTTCTTGACGGGCTGCACCGGAGTGATGTCCAAGAACCAGGCTGCATTGGTTGGAGCTACGCTCTGTGGCACAGCTGCAGGAGCAGGCGTCGGCGCTAGCCGAGACGATAAGAAATGGATCGCAGCACCTGCGGCGATTGGTGCCGCTCTACTTTGCGGTGGATTGGCGTATCTGGCGACCGAAGAGCCAAAACCACCACCGCCACCGCCACCTCCTCCACCACCGCCACCGCCACCGCCGCCGGCGCCGAAGCCGGCTCCGCCGCCACCACCACCGCCACCACCGCCGCCACCGGCACCGAAAGTGGAGCGGACGATTATTTTGGATGATGTGCTCTTTGACTTCGATAAGAGCAACGTCAAGCCTGAAGCCGGGGCAATTCTGGATCGGCTGGTTGCCTTCATGAACGAGAACAAAGATAAGAAAGTTAACCTCTCCGGCCACACTGACAACGTCGGCACGGAAGCCTACAACCAAGCTTTGTCGGAGCGCCGTGTCAACTCTGTGAGGGACTACGTCGTCAAGAAAGGCGTCGATGCCGGTCGTGTGTCCGGACAGGGATTTGGCGAAAGCAAGCCGATTGCGGATAATAAAACGCGCGAAGGACGCGCCAAAAACCGCCGGGTCGAAATTAAAGTTAATTGATCGTTTTGACGGCAACTCCCCAACCAGCGCGGATGCGAACCAAGATCACGGTCTTGGCTCTCGCATTCGCGCTGTTTTTTCCTGTAATCAGCGTCGCTCAAACCCTAAGCTTCAAGGAAATCGAAGCGCGGGTCGCGGAATACAGAAGCTGGCTGGACAAGGTTGGCAACAACGGCTCTCAGTACTGGGTGCGCTTGGATAGCACGAAAAGACCGCACCGGCTGTACGTTGGCGATGGTTTCGTGCGCGCCAGCGCAACCGAGAAGGAGCAGTTCGTCGAAATCTTTTCGCGTTTTCTCGCCGGTCATCCGGAAAAGAACATGCTCATCGACATCTATGATGCAAGTAGTGGGAAGCCGATTGGTGAATATGGGTTCGGCGGCTTCCGTTTGTTTGACTCCCGCCCTTAGCTCACCCTCGTCAATTTTTCTTTTCAAACCTTATTATCATCGTTACCTCTGCCGGCGACTCTTTAATTCTCAATGAAGGAGCGGGCCGATGCCCTCGCTGGTCGACCTGCGTGCGCATGCGCGGGAAATATTTTTTGCAGGCTTATCGGCTGCTGATCCACTCGAGGCTATAAACCGTGCGGTTCAGCGCGAAGGTGACCGCCTTCACATCCGCGAGCGCTTTTATGATCTCAATCGGTTTCAGCGGATCTATGTTACCGGCTGCGGCAAAGCGGCGGCGCGGATGGCGCTGGCAATGGAACGATTGCTCGGCGACAGAATTACCGCAGGAATTGTCGTGGTCAAATACGGCCACGGAATGAAACTTGGCGTCACGGAAGTGATCGAGGCGGGCCATCCCGTGCCGGATGATGCGGGGCTGAACGGAGCGCGGCGAATCGCCGAACTGCTGCGCTCGTGCGATAAGAACGATTTGGTTTTCTTTCTGCTCTCGGGCGGCGGCAGTGCATTACTTCCATATCCGGCAGAAGGTTTGTCACTGGCTGACAAGCAACGGACCACCGAAGCGCTTCTGAAGAGCGGCGCGAGCATACTCGAGATCAATGCCGTACGTAAGCATCTGTCGCGCCTGAAGGGCGGCCAGTTGGCGGGTCTTGCGGCGCCAGCGACGCTGATTTCGCTAGTGCTTTCGGACGTCATCGGAGATTCACTGGAAACGATCGCTTCGGGTCCGACGGTGCCGGACAGCAGCACCTACAGCGATTGCCTCCACATCATTCGCCACTATCAACTTGGTCCGAAAATTCCGTCCGCAGTGCTGGAATATCTAGAGCGCGGCGCCCGTGGGGAGAGCGCAGAAACACCGCAGCATCTCAGCGGCATTTTTGAACGCGTGCAAAATGTGATTATCGGCAACATTCGGACCGCGCTCAGCTCGGCCCTTCGCCGGGCCGATGAGCTAGGTTACCATACGACGATTTTCTCCGAAGCGATCCAAGGAGAAAGCCGCGCGGTCGCTCGAAGATTTGCTGCGCTTCTCAAAGAGATCGCCGCCAGCGACCAGCCAGTTTCCCGGCCCGCTTGCGTTATCTCAGGCGGTGAGACGACGGTCACGGTTCGAGGCGACGGACTCGGCGGACGAAATCAGGAATTTGCATTGGCTGCGGCACTCGAAGTCAGCGGCGTCGATCAAATTGTCGTACTGAGCGCCGGTACTGATGGCACGGATGGACCGACCGATGCGGCCGGCGGCATTGTGGATGGAAAAACTGTCGAACGTGCTATCGCTCGAGGTCTGGACGCTGCAGCCTTTCTCGACCGAAACGATTCCCATCATCTGCTCCAAGCTACCCACGATCTTTTATTTACCGGCCCGACGTTGACGAACGTCATGGACTTACAAGTCGGGCTTGTCGCCTGAGAGGACTGCCGCTCGAACCGGAGCTTCATACTCAGAAATGAGGCTCCGGTCTGGTTGTCGCCCCGGCGATTTTTTTTCGCTCATAACTGGATGAGCAAAAAAGCTTCGTTTAAAACTGTTTAACTAAAATCTTTGCACAGCGGCTGAACCGTTGAAATGAACATTCATCCGTGGTTACAGTTTGCTTCTCCGATTCCAAGCACATTCGGCAGAAGTTGCAGGGAGCAAAAATGATCGACGTGAGTCTGAAAGGGATGCGTTGCCGTGCGGCTGCGGAAATCCTGGACGTCGATGGCGCCATTAGCGCAGCGACGGAGGGAACGATTATTTACGAGCTCGAAGGCGAAGGCGGACAACTCGTGAACGTCCACTGGGACAATGGCACGCGCTCGCTGGTCTCCTCTGAGGAAATCGTCATCACCGACGCTGTCACGTGGCAGTAATGATCATTCATCCGAGACTACAAATCCGGACCGTCTGACACGTCAAACTCCGCCAGAACACCGAAGTGATCGGATGCAAATACGCCGAGCGTTTGGGCCTTATCGAAAATCACTTCGCATCGCTTGAGACGGTTCTCAGCGAACGCATGGTTTGCCAGGATGTAATCGATGCGCCGGTCGGGGAGAACCGGGCGATGATTTTGCGCAAACAAATTTCTGTTGCTCCAGGTAAATCCCGCCGCGTCCGGATACAATGTTCCGTAGGTATCGATGAAGCGCGACTGCGCAATAAACCAAGTCATGGCCGGGGAATCCGGAGTGCAATTAAAATCTCCGGCAACAACGGCGAAACCGTTATCAGATCGATGCGTCTCAATAAAAGACCAAAACTCGCGCACCTGCGCCTCCCGGGTTGAATGATCCTCGAGTTCCCAAGAGAGATGGGTGTTGAATACATCGAGCCGGTGGCCGTCTCCGCGGAGGCCGGCCCAGAGCGCATAACGCCAATAATTTTCAAAGGGCGATTTGGTATTCATCCGATAGATTTCATTGTCGTCCGGCGGCAGCTTGCTCAAGACCACCAGACCGGAATGCGTGCACTCGGTTGAAACCAAATGAGGATAACCTAAGCGCGTTTGCAGCTCCTTGCTCCAGTCCCCGTCGAAAAGCTCCTGGAAAAGCAAAATGTCCGGCGAGTACTGAATGATACCCTGAATCAGGGCGTTGCGCCGCTGTAACGATGGCCCATTATTATGCCAGGTATTGAGGGTGAGGATGCGCATGGACTAGTGGACGGTGGTCTGATCGCGTCCCAACCTATACGGCTCGGTCCGCGGGAGAAGCTGAGGGCTACGAAGCTCGTTCTTTTTCGTCATTCCCCGTCGGACGAATTCGCTTCCTGTGTAACCGATCCTTTCACCGCGGGTTGGCCCGATCGCTTTCAGTTGGAACTGCGCATTGGAGCCGGCGCCGCTCTTTGCCTTCGGAATGATAAGACCAGCACACCGTTGCCGTAGGTTGCGTTAGTCATTGCGCCATTTACCGGCTGATCAAACGAGACTTCCCGGAAGTAGGGGCCAATACCCCACTCGGCCAATTTCAAATCCAATTCATGTTGTCTCGGCCGCGTTCCTCGCCTTTGATTTGCACGACGCGATCCGTAATCGAAACGGAAATATTTTGAGGCTCCAGTCCTGGCATGGGCGCCGCTAGCAGGACGACATCTTCGCTATTTGAAAGCCGCACTGGAATTCGCTGCGGTTCGCGTTCCATAACTTTCATCGTTTGTGCGCAAACGCCATGCCATCTGCATATCAAACCACTTAGCCGAAAATAGATTTAGCCGAAAATAGATGGAGAATTATCGAAGCTGAGGGCATAGTACTTGCGTAGATCGGTACTTAAAGTTTAAGTGCAGGAAGTTCGACAAAGGGCGAATGACATGAGCAGTAAAACTGAAGCAGCGCGAGAAAAATTATTCGACCACCTCAAAACATTGGTCGAAGACATCGAAGAATTACTGAAGGCAACCGCCGAGCAGAGCGGCGATGGAATATCGCTGCTACGTGATCGGCTGCTCCAGAGTTTGGAACAAGGCAGGCAGACACTCCTGCAGGGAAGAAAAATATTGCAGGCGTCACGGGATGGGGCGGAAACGGCTATTTCGTACGCCCAGGAGAAGCCGTGGGCTGTGTTCGGTGTTGCCCTCGGCGCAGGCACGGCATTAGCTTTTTTCCTCTTAAACAAGTTCAGGAGATGAGTCCGCTTGCATCTTTGTGCCCGAGACTTAACGAAAAATAAGTCAAGGAGGGTAATACGGTGTTTGTATCACGACTTGCATTTCACACATTGCCCGGCAAAACACAAATGGTGGAAGACAAACTGCAACAGTTGATAAAATGGGTGGGGCAAGCCGGCGGGCAACGGGCGAGAATTATGCGCACCCATTATGGTTCGCCAGGTGCCCCCGATCTCATCTTCGAGCAGGAAGTGGAAAACCCGGCGACGCTTGAAGAACAAATAAAAAGTGTCACGGAACAAGACGCTTTTCATCGATGGACTGAAGACGTAGCTCCGCTATTGGAGCAATCATCGAAGCGTGAGCTTTATGAAATTGTCTCGAAATAGTGGAGCAGCGGCATAGGTTTTCCCGCTCAAATCCTTCCCCGCCTTTCTTGACCAGGTCCTAACGACAGTCTACATGCGGTAGCGGCGCTGTGTGATATCGGGGCCCGAAAACAAATCGTCGCGATGCATGAAGGCGCTCCCGCGCTCGCGCAAGGCAACTCGTAACAGCAGTACCACCGCTCACAGGACCAGCCGAACGATCTGCTTCCACGAGCGTTGTGACGATCGCGACCGAAAGCGGCGGAACGATTAGCGTGCGCGAGAATCAGTTGGCTTAGCACCGCTGCTCCGCTTGGTCTCCTGCGCAGCGGAATCCGGGTCATCGGGTCGGAGAAAATGCAAAGAGATCACGAGCGCGACGGTCAACACGGTAAGCAGTCCGAGCTCAACCATTGCGTTGTGAAAAATCACGTCATTTTCGCGGGCCATCTTTGGGAGCTCCGCGGTGACGACGAGGATGCGGCGCGTCACGGCGATCAGGCCGACGACCAAAAAAGGTCCCGGTCTTAGCACATGCTGCCGAAAGGAAACCTGCACCGTGTAGAGAACCTCGACAAAAATGATGATGAGGAGAATACGATCGAGCAGCATGACGACGTTTTCCGACAATTCCCCAGCGAGTAGGTACTGGACGAAGTAAATGATTTCTGAAATGAGGAGCGCTCCGGCAATGCCGGCAAGCAGTAAACCGAGCCCAACGTAGACAGCATCCTCAATAAAATTAAAACTTATTGAGAGCCAGCGCCGCATGGATACGATCCGACATAATCTGTTCGATTCATCGCGGCAGACGTGCTGAGTCGTTTGCCAGCGGAGATGCGCCGTGTTGCGCGATTAGATCGTCCGAACGTGCGAAAGCGATTAAAATCGGTGCAGACTTCATTTAACCACGCAGACGGCGAGGCGTTCGGACTGCGCAATCAGTTGTTCAGCGATATGGGCGTGAAACTTTTCCTTGATCCACGAATAATCGTTGTAGCCCACAACGAGTCTGTGGCAACGATACTCACGGGCAGCTCTGATGATCTCGGAGACTAAATCGCCACGGTCATTCAACTGTAAAATATGCGTCGCTACTTTTTGCGCGGGGATATGGGCCGCGATGAATTGCGATCTGGCAGTTTCGAGGGCTGGGACAACCTCCGTGGCGGCTCGGTTTTTCCAGCTCTTTTGCTGGGCAGCTTGGCACTTTTCGATTTGCTGCTCCCGGGTCGGGTCCTCCGCGCCAGGTGACTCCATCAATTGCGGTGGCAACGGTCTCAATGCGTGAACTAGATGAATGTTAACATCGTCGCGATCGGCGATGAAAGCAGCAATGTATTCCACGGCCCGCTTGGTCGCATCGTGATCATCGATAGCGAGTAGTATGTTTTGAACTAGCGGCACGTGTTACATCGACGCGCAACTGCTATGCCACAAAATAAATGTACCGTGCACCTCTCGCGGCGTTTCCAACAGGCGAATGTTCCTGCTTTCGACACAGAGCCAGGCGATGTCCGTCCCGAATACAAGACACAAGGCGAGAGAGCAAGCTGATTCTGGTCTCGTCCTTGCACCCTTTAGAACTATCTTGGAAAAGGGGGAAGTATGGCTTACGCAGACTATAAAGCGAAAAAGTTTCAACTCAGCGGGTTGGAAGGAATTTCCGATAAGACGTTGGAAATGCATTTTGGCCTGTATGAGGGTTATGTTAAAAATACCAACTTATTGATGGAGCAAATCTCTGCAATGAGTAGGAAAAAACAAGCATCGGGACAAGATCCGGCTTACGCTGAACTCACACGTCGGCTTGGGTTTGAGTTCGGCGGCATGGTGTTACACGAATACTATTTTGAAAACCTCGCCCCAAAAGGCAAGGGGAGTCCGTCGGGTAATTTTAAAAAGGCGGTCGATGAGAGCTTCGACGGTTTTGAAAATTGGCAGCAAGCGTTTAGCGCGGTCGGAAGTATGCGCGGGGTGGGCTGGGCGATTTTATACCAGGATCCAGCGACAGAGCGACTCACGAATCACTGGATAGCGCTGCATCAGGACGGAGTGCCTTCGGGGTTCAAGCCGCTTCTCGTCATGGACGTGTGGGAGCATGCGTTTCTTCTCGACTACAAGCCCGCCGATCGTGGCAAGTATATCAACGCTTTTTTTAGCAATGTAAATTGGGATGCGGTTCAGCGGCGGCTGACCAATCCCGCCGCCGTACGCGCGGTTGCATAAGCTTACCATCGAGAGCCGTCGGCCGATAACGCTTCGGCCGACGGCTCAAATCACAGGGTCAGTGAATTCCTCAATGATTCTGCCATCGATTTTCTTGGTTAGCTCCCAAATTCTCAAACAATGTTGCAGATGTCTTGATTTGGCGTCGGCCGTGTACCAAGATTGAGATAGACACGTCATCCCGGCGACGGACGGTTGTTCCGTCAGACTGCCGATTTTTCGATTACACATTCCGGAGTCGTCCTGCTGTGGAATTAAAACACTCAGCAAAGTTACCGTTATCAGTTTTTTCGTCGCCGGTGGACAGGAAGTTTTTCACCGCGCTCTGCAAGGGATTGGTACAGGCGGTATTTATCATCGAATCCAATTCTCTCACCGTGGTGGATTGGAGCGAAAATGCGGAAGGCCTGTTCAATTTTTCACGGGACGAAATTCTCCACCAAAGTGTCGAGCGGTTGTTCCCAGACCGATCCGGATTCGAGCGCGTGCACGGGCGCGCACTAAGCGTGCTACGGGGATCAGGCTTTTGGCGCGGTGAGGGTGAATATCGACGTCGCGACGGTGCGGTTTTCACGGCAGAAACGACGCAAATTTGGCTATCGACGGATCATGGCGATTACATCATCGCACTTGTGCGTGATCTCAGTGAAAACAAGGAACGTGACGAAATCGTCCACTGGCTGAATGAGGAGCTGGCGCGCCGCTTTGACGAGCGCGCCTCCGAATTGATCGCCCGCGGCGACGAGCTGCAGCGAGCCGAAACCGAGCGTGGGCAAACCGAGCGGCTCCTCAACGTGTTGATGCGAAATATCACCAACAATGCGATTCTATTTCTCAGTGCTGAAGGTTATGTCATCCATTCGAAGGGGACCGAGCAACTCCTGGGTTATGTGGCCGAGGATCTCGACGGCATTCATTTTTCGCGGCTTTTCAAAGCTGCGCCGGAGGATCAGCGCAGATGGAACGCGATGCTCGAAAGCGCGAAGCAGCAATCGACGGTGCGGGACTATGATTGGCTGCTGCGCAAAGACCGTTCACAACTCCACGTCCGGGTCGAAATTGTCGCGTTGCGTGACGAAGCGGGCGCGCTCAGCGGGTATATCGGGTTCTTGCGCGACGACACCGAGCAAAAAAGAATTCGTGACCAGCTTAGAGAAAAGGAACACCTCGCGAGCATCGGAACGGCGACCGCGATGCTGGCCCATGAGATCAGAAACCCGTTAAACGGCATGTCGACAACCGTGCAGTTCTTGGAACGTTCGCTCCAGAACAACTTCGAACCCACCAAGGAAATGGTGATCAGTACATTGCACGATCTCAAAAGCGAGATTGCCCGATTACAAACATTGCTTGCCGAATTTCATGTGATCTCGCAACCGCAGCAGATGAGCTTTCAACCCGTGCAGCTGGCTGAACTGTTGCGTAACGTAATGACGCTCGCTGTGCCGGAATTTTTTAATAACGGATTTAAGATCGTCGAGGAACTCGACCCCAAATTGCCGCTGATTCGCGGCGATCGCGACAAACTCAAGCAGGTTTTCTTAAATATTGCCAAGAACGCGTTCGAGGCAATGCCTGACGGCGGAAGCTTAACCGTAAAAACTTATTCGCGTGACGAAACGATCTGCATCGAGATCACCGACACGGGAACCGGCATACCGGACGGGCTAAACGTTTTCGATCTGTTTAGATCGACCAAGGCTCATGGTACCGGCCTCGGACTTGCCATTGCTCGTCAAATTGTTTTAGCTCACGGCGGAGCTATTGAGTACACGAGCAAACTAAGTACAGGAACAACGTTTCGTGTGACTCTGCCGCCGATGAACTCGGCAGCGGCACTCCGCGCTAGGGCCCGTCCGCGGCACAGGCAACTCTAGAATCCGGTAGGGGCGGTGATCCGCTGAGGCAAGTTCCATGAGCCCCATCGCGACGTTGAACACTGGAATACCGCTTTTCGTGCGACCCTCCGCACTGCCGCGATGAGCATGCCCGTGAATGGCCGCCGTTACGCCGTAGCGATCGAGAGGCTCTTCGAGCCTGCTGCACCCAAGAAACGGATGGACTTCGGGCGGCTCACCGGAAACGGTCTGTGCTATGGGGGCATAGTGCAGCAACGCAATTCGCTGTGATGTCCTGAGCCGAGCTAGAGCAGATTCCAATTTCAACGCCTCGTCTACCGCTTCTCGAACGAATCGCTTGATGACAGACTCACCCCAAGGCTCGAGCACGCGCTCACCGAATCCACCGGAGAACCCCTTGATGCCGGCGAAGCCGATGCCGTTGATCTCACAGGCGCCACCGTCGAGCACCGTGATGCCACCCGTAGTCAGGATTTTTTGCACCTGATCTGCTTTACCCGACTCAAATTCATGATTGCCGAACACCGCTAGCGTCGGGATTTTCTTTCTCAGAACTGGGTTGAGCTCTTCCAAAAGAATTTCCGCCTCGGCGGGGAGACCGTAATCAACGAGGTCTCCGCAGAGCGCCAGAGCATCGACGTCCTCCGCCAGACGAGCAAACAGGTCTTTGAATGCGCCAGCGGAGCTTATTTTGCAGTGGAGATCTGCTGTCGCACCGAGTCGAAACGTTTTAGTCATTCCTTCTGCTGCGGCAACGGCTATGCCAAAACGCCGACCTGACAGGCGCGAAATTCCCTCGTGTTGCGGGCATAGAACAGTCGCTGTCCCAACAACGGAACGAGTCCGGAGATAGGCGCGATGCGCACGGTTAATTAAAAGGAAATCGGACTCCTGTAATGGTATGGCCATTGCTGCTGTTTTCTAAATCGCGCAGGTCGGAGCGACCGTAACGCGGAGCATCACATGTTATCCGTAGGACACAAGGTCACTGATTTTGAATGCGACGCCTATCATGATGAGCAAATTAAAAAGATCCGTCTCTCCTCATACGAGGGAAAATGGGTCGTATTGCTGTTTTACCCGGGAGACTTTACATTCGTTTGTCCTACCGAGTTGGCTGATGCCGCGGCGCATTACGATCAGTTCACGACGGTAGGGGCCGAAATATTAAGCGTCAGCACCGACAGCGCTTTTGCGCACAAGGCTTGGCGCGATCTCTCATCTTCGCTGAAAGAAGTCCGTTTCCCCATGGTTGCGGACAGCGCGGGAAAACTTTCTCGCTATTTCGGAACGTACGTCGAAGAGTTTGGAATCTGTGTGCGGGCGAGCTTTATCATAGACCCGGACGGAGTGGTCCGCGCCTGCGAGTTTCACGACAATCGTATCGGGCGCAATATCGACGAAATTTTGAGAAAGCTCCAAGCCGCGATTTATGTCCGTAATCATGAGGATGAACTCTGTCCCGCCAATTGGCGCCCCGGCGGCAAAACTCTAAAGCCGACGGCCGAGCTGGTGGGAAAAATCTGATTCAGAAGTCAATTGCCACCGAGGAGGACCACGTCGATCCTGCTCGGTGTGCTGTAGTTTTCCTGCTACTCAAACCACTTGCCGAGGCGGATAGAAGCGGCTCGGTACAGCCGCGCTTGGCTTGTCCCTTGCACAAATCAACAACGGGAGGAGGACGAGATGGAGAACATTGTTGGAATATTTAAGCAAAAAGGAAACGCCGATTCAGCGATGGAGGAAATGCGTGCTGCGGGTTTCGCTCCGGATAAATTGATTCTGCTGACACCAGACACTTCGAGCGATACCCTGCGCCGCACGCCGAGCGAGGATGCTGAACAACCGGGGATGGGCATGGCGATTGGCGGTGTGGCCGGTGGCGCAGCGGGTTTAGCCGCTGGAGCACTGATCAGCAACTTTCTGCTTCCCGGAGTGGGTCCGATCCTCGCTGTTGGGCTGGGCTCGGGCATCTTCGGTGTTGGTGGTGTGGTTGCCGGCGGCGCGGTGGGAAATTTTTTGGAAGAGAGCTTGACCCGCGGTGTACCCAAAGACGAGATTTTTCTTTACGAGGATGCGCTTCGACAAGGACGGACCGTGGTAATCGCGTTTGCCGACGATGAGGAGCGCATAGAACGCGGCCGCAGCATCATGGAGAGAGCCGGCGCGGAAAGTTTAGATGCCGCACGACACAGCTGGTGGATCGGACTGCGGGATGCGGAAGCGGCAGAATATGACCCGAACCGCAAATCCTTCGGCGCGGCGGAGCAAACGTATCGCTCCGGCTTCGAAGCCGCACTCCGCCCGGACTGCCGCGGCAAATCGCTAGACGAAACGCGCGCTGTTTTGCGCGACCGCTATGCTGACGTATGCGATCAAGAAGCTTTCCGCCGAGGTTACGAGCGTGGACGGCTCTATTATGCACAATCGAATCGCCACAGTCTGCGCGGAGATTCGCGCTAGACCGGGCACAATTCATTGACTATTCTGTTTGTGGAGGAAAATAGTCTCTATGTTTGAAGACAAAGTTGACGGCGGAGAGTTCGAAAAGATGCCATCCGAGTACAAGGAACTGCTGGAGCGGGTGTTGACGATCCAAGCCGACTGTGAAATCGGCGGACCGCATCTTTATGTCAAAGACATTTTGCCCTCAGCGCCCAGCAAGGTAAATCAGTTGATCGTCGCGCGCACCGCCGCCGAAGAAATGGATCACTATCGCAAATTCGCTCGACTGGCCGGCGAGATCGGTAAAGACACTTCATTTCTATTGAGTATTCCAAATCAGAAGCGCTACCTTGAAGCCTTTCGCGGCGTGATCACGACGTGGGAGGATTTCTCGGTTTTCGGTTTCTTGATCGATCGGGTGGGGCGGTACCAACTGGAAGAATTTCTCGACTGTAGCTATTTGCCGCTCCAACGTATTTTGCCCGAAGTGCTCAAAGAAGAGATGGGGCACATCGGGTTCGGCACCAATCAAACAGCGGAGCTAGCAGCGAAGAATGACGAGTCGCGCGAGAGCGTGCAGCAGAGCGTGAATTTTTGGTACATCAAAGCGTTGGATATGTTCGGCCGTTCGGACTCCGAGCGCTCCAACCGTTTCTGCCATTGGGGGTTGAAGCGACGCAGCAACAGCCAAGCACGCTGGGAGTTCAAGAAGGAAGTGGACCCGCTGATTCAGAATATGGGGCTCGCCGTTCCAGATCCGGTTGAAGGCCGAAAATTCCTCTAGAGATCCCGTCGAAAGCATTGTATCGATGCCGTGGCTCGCAGTAGCGGTCACGGCAAACCCATCGACCCTGGTTTCTTTATACCAGCTCTCTTACCTTATCACTCAGAACCGTGAGCGCGATGTCGCCGCGATGTGGTGTTCCCCGAATCAGTGATTCGGCAAACTTCTCCGCCTGATCCATGGTGATCTTTGCCGGCATCGGCGGCTCATTGGCATCTACCTCGGCTTCGATCAAAACCGGCCCGGGTGTCGATAACGCGGTATCGAGGACCGCGCCGCATTCGGACGCTTTGTCAATCGTAAAGCCCGAGCCGCCGCAGGCCTGTGCGAACTTCGCAAAATCGATCGGCTGTAACTCGCAGCCATACTCCGGGTTGCCGAGGAAGACCATCTGCTCCCACTTTATCTGGCCTAGAACATTGTTTTTGATGATGATCACTTTGATCGGCAGTTGGTATTTCACCGCAGTGGCAAATTCGGCCATCAGCATGGAGAAGCCGCCGTCGCCGACAAACGCTATGCATTGCCGTTCTGGATAAGCTATCTGCGCCGCAATGGCATAGGGTAAGCCATTGGCCATGGTGGCTAGTGTCCCAGAAAGCGAAAACATTTGGTTCCGCTTGGCCCGAATGTGTCGTGCAAACCAGGTGGTGATCGTTCCGGAATCCGATGAGACAATGGCGTCGGCGGAAATTCTTTTGCCGAGCTCCCATGCAACGACCTGCGGCTTCATAGGATGGTCCGTGCGCGTGCCGCGCTCCTCCATGAGTTTCCACCACACGCTCGTGGTCTCCTGCGCCTGGCGGAGAAAGTCTCGATTTTGATGCCGGGTCAACTTTGGCCGAAGCGCATTCAGTGCGATGCGCGTGTCAGCGACGAGGCCGACATCGACCGGATAGCGCAGCCCGATCCGTGTCGGGTCGATATCGATCTGCACCGCTTTCGCCTGGCCGGGTTTCGGCATGAACTCAATGTACGGGAAAGATGTCCCCGCGAGCAGAAGCGTATCGCATTGCTCCAGCGCTTCTTGAGAGGCGCGGGTTCCGAGTAGGCCGATGCCGCCGGTCGTGTAAGGGCTGTCATCAGGGACAGCCGCTTTGCCGAGCAATGCTTTGACGATTGGCGCGCCGAGAATTTCAGCGGCCTCTTCCAGCTCGTGACCCGCCCCGAGGGCGCCGCGCCCCGCGAGAATGGCCACCTTTTTTCCACGATTGAGAATGTCGGCGGCGTATTGCAGATCTCTGTCATCCGGCGCGCCAGCGCCGCGGGCCATCACCGAAGTCGTATGACCGGGTACATCGCGTTTCGACCGTTCTGTAGATGTGAAGTCTTGTATATCCGTAGGAAAGTTAATGTGCGCTACACCGCGGTAGCTTAGCGCGGTACGGCAAGCCAGGTGGGTTACCGATTCCACATGCGCCAATCCCATGATGCGCGTGTTGTACACTGCGACGTCCATGAAAAGCTTGTCGAGGTCTACATCTTGCTGCGCGTGCGTGCCGATGAGGTCATGGTAGTGATGGCCGGTGATCGCCAACACAGGTTGGCCATCAAGTTTAGCGTCATACAATCCATTCAAAAGGTGAATTCCACCGGGGCCCGAAGTGGCCAGGCAGACGCCCAGTCGACCCGTATATTTGGCGTAGGCACACGCCATAAATGCGGCTGCTTCTTCATGCCGCACCTGAATGAAACGAATTTTGTCTTTCCGCTTGCGCAGCGCTTCCATTAACCCGTTGATGCCGTCCCCCGGCAGTCCAAATATGATTTCGACGTTCCAGTCGATGAGAATATCCATCAAAAGATCAGACGCAGTGTCGGCCATATTCTCGTCCTTTGCTAAGAGAAATTTTCTTTATGTGAACGGTGTCGAGCAATCGAGATGCCACTGTTCTAAGTCGCTGCTGGTTTAAACTTGCAACACTCGGGTCGCCGATGATCCTGGTAATGGGACGACTGTTGAGAGCCGGAAAGTCGAAGAGAAGTGCATCTCTACTGTGCGGCAATGGCATAACGCTTGCGCCAATCTCAGCAAAAATACGACTGGAGATACAAATGGCCGGCTCATTGTCAGGAACGAAGGTCGCGATTCTCGTCGCCAATGGATTCGAGCAATCCGAGTTGATGGAACCGAAAAAGGCTCTCGAGCAAGCCGGCGCTCAGGCGTTGATCATTTCACCAGTGGGGAACCAAGTGCGGGGCTGGAATCATAAAGAATGGGGCGACAGCTTTCCAGTCGATGTGGCATTAAATGACGCGCAACCGGGCGACTACTCCGCCTTGCTCCTGCCGGGTGGCGTCATGAATCCGGACTATCTTCGCTGGAACGCGCGTGCGGTCACATTCGTGAAATCCTTCGTCGACGCCAACAAGCCCATCGCGGCGATCTGCCCGTCTGGTCACCAGCCGCAAACCGGATGACATACCAGCTTTCAATTAAAAAAATGATCGAATAAAAAAATGATCGAACTGTTCGCGCACAAGGAAGAGCCGCGTCGCGCAACTGCGTGAAGGCAAGGAGCAAAGCATGACCGTCAAATTCGGTTGGAAAGCGGGCTCCGAACAATATCCGCCACAACAATTGCTGGAATATGCGGTGGCGGCGGAAGAAGCGGGCTTCGAATCCATTGACGTGAGCGATCATTTTCATCCGTGGAGCGAACAAGGGCAGGCCTGCTTTGTTTGGACGTGGCTCGGCGCCGCCGCGGTTCGTACGCAGAAGATAATGCTTGGAACTGGAGTGACATGTCCGATTCTGCGCTACCATCCGGCGATCATAGCTCAGGCTGCTGCCACATTGGCGGCCTTTGCACCGGGACGCTCATTTCTCGGCTTGGGGAACTGGGGAAGCCCTCAACGAGTATTCAGCTACCGGACTGTGGCCAAGTTACCAAACTCGTCAGGCGCAGCTGCGCGAAGCGGTTCAATTGATTCGCGCACTATGGAAAGGCGATCCAGTTTCATACAGTGGAACCTACTACAAGACACGCAAAGCGAAGCTCTATACGCGAGCGGAGATTTCCCCACCGATCGTTATCTCAGCG
>Ga0070670_100000315_pt1 | contig 41551 bp, 39 predicted proteins | sample KBSS63metaG_FD_64665 | JGI IMG/M metagenome (GOLD analysis project Ga0070670, IMG submission 64665) | Switchgrass rhizosphere microbial communities from Kellogg Biological Station, Michigan, USA - KBS S6-3 metaG | ecosystem: Host-associated > Plants > Roots > Rhizosphere > Soil ... | reverse complement strand
TCAGATGCGACATGAAGCCGGGAACCAGGTGCCGGCCGATGATCCGGCTGGATCGGGCGCCCATCAGCTGGGCTGCCAGCACATAGTCTTCCTCGCGCAGCGACAGCAGCTTCGAGCGCACCGCCCGCGCCAGACCCGTCCAGTCCAGAATGCCGAGGATGATGGTAATGCCGAAATAGACGACGATCGGGCTCCACGTGACCGGCATGATGGCCGCCAGCGCCATCCACAAGGGCAGGCTCGGCAGCGACTGCAGGACCTCGATGACCCGCTGCACCAGAAGGTCGAACCAGCCGCCGTGATATCCGGCCAGCCCGCCGAGAACGATGCCGAGCACAAAGCTGATGGAGATGCCGATCAGACCGATGCTGAGCGAGATGCGCGCCCCATAGATGATGCGCGACAGAACATCGCGTCCCAGCCGGTCCGTACCGAGCAGATGCATATCACCGCCCACCGCTGGACAGACGAGGTGCAGGTTGGAGGGGACCATGCCCCAGAAATTATAGGCATCGCCGCGGCAGAGGAAGCGGATGGGCTGCACGTCGTCCGGCTTGTCGGTATAGGTGCGGCGCAACGTATTAAGGTCGAGCGACATGCTGCGTCCATAGACGAAGGGGGAAACCAGCTTTCCGTCGCGGAAAATGTGGATGCCCTGCGGCGGCGCATGAATGAAGTCGACGTTGCGGCTGTGCAGCCCATAGGGCGCCAGGAATTCGGCGATGATGATCATACCGTACAGCAGCAGCAGGAAGATGCCGGAGGCAACGGCGACCCGGTGACGCTTGAACTTCCACCACATCAGCCGCTTTTGCGAGGCCTTGTGATAGCGGGTCTGGCCAGCCGACATCTGCTCAAACTGCATCGGGTCGAACGGCGCCGTCGACACGTAGTGCTGCAGGGGTGCGCCGGGTTCAGGCAGGGTTGACGTCAACGGGTGCTCCTGCCTTGCAAGCGGATACGGGGGTCGAGGAAGCCAAGCGCGATATCGGAAATCAGCACGCCGATGACGTTAAGCAAAGCCAGGAACATCAGGAACGAGCCGGCCAGATACATATCCTGGCTCTGCAGTGCCTTGATCAGCATCGGCCCGGTCGTCTCGAGCGAGAGCACGATGGCGGTGATTTCAGCGCCTGATATCACCGATGGCAGGATCGAGCCGATATCGGCGACGAAAAAGTTGAGCGCCATCCGCAGCGGGTATTTGATCAGCGCCCGAAGCGGATGCAGACCCTTGGCCCTCGCGGTGATCACATACTGCTTCTGCATCTCGTCGAGCAGGTTGGCCCGCAGCCTGCGGATCATGCCGGCAGTCCCCGCCGTTCCGACGATGATGACCGGGATCCACAGATGCGAGAGAATGGATCTTGCCTTAGCCCAGCTCATCGGCTGCGACAGATATTGCTGGTCCATCAGATGCCCGACCGAAACGCCGAACCAGACATTGGCGAAATACATCAGGATCAAGGCCAGCATGAAGTTCGGGATGGCGATGCCGAGCAGCCCGAGGAATGTCAGGCTGTAATCGCTCCAGCTGTACTGGTGCGTCGCCGAATAGATGCCGATCGGGAAGGCGATCAGCCAGGTCAAGAGGATCGTCGTGAAGGAGACCAGCACGGTCAGCCAAAGGCGATCGCCAACGACTTCGGAGACCGGAAGCTGGTATTCGAACGAATAGCCAAAATCGCCGTGCAGCATGCCGCCGACCCAGTAGATGTATTGAATGGGCAGGGGCTTATCGAGCCCATATTCGTGGCGCAGTTCTTCCATGTCCTGAAGGTTGGCGGTCTCGCCGGCAGCCCGCAGCTCGGCCATCTGGCTTTGAAAGAAATCGCCGGGCGGCAACTGGATGATGGTGAAAACCAGCATCGAGATGACCAGCAGGGTCGGGACCATCACGCCTATGCGCCAGATGATGTACCGCAACATCTATGCGTCCTCCTTCAGCCAGAAGGTGTCGGGCAAGTAGACACCGAGATAGGACGTCGGGTCGAAACCGTAGAGCCCCTTGTCTGGAACGTTCTGGAGTTTGGCTGTGTGCAGGATCGGCTGGGAGGTGCCGCTGACGAGGCCGATCGAAAAGACTTCTTGCGTGTAGATCGCCAGCATCCGATGCCAGATCGCTTCGCGATCCTCGAAATTCGCAGCCGCCCGCCATTGTAGCAGCAGATCGACAAGCTCCTTGGCAGCCGGCAAATCGGGTGCCACGCCCTGGGTTCCGGCCGACAGATAGTGCATTCCCCAGAGCGGCCATTGCATCTGGTCATCCATGGTCGGGGCAAGTTCGCTGGGGTTCATGTCAGCAGTGGCAACGCCGTTGTCCAATCCGAACCAGATGGACATCAGGATGCGTCCACCCATGGCGCGGCTGCGGAAGATGTCGCGCTGCGAGGTGCGGGTGAACAGCGCCAGCCCGACGGCCCTGAAATGGTCGGTGACCAGTTCCAGAACGTCGGTATCGACACTGCTCTCGCCGGCAGTTTCGACGGTGATTTCGGCACGGCGGCCATCCGGCAGCAGTCTGATCCCGTCGCTGTCGCGCTTCTGAAGACCAGCTTCGTCCAGCAGGCGATTGGCCATCTCAGGATCGTGCTGGGCCCAGGCGGAAGCATAGTCCGGCTTGAAAAGCGGGCTCTGCGGCAACATCGCGTCGGCGCTTTCATGGCCGAGGCCGTAGAAGACAGCCATGTTGATCTCATGCCGGTTGATTGCCAGCGACATGGCGCGGCGAACCTGCACATTGTGGAACAGGGCACGCCAACCGGCATCGGTGCAATTGAGATTGGGCAGCAAAGCGACCCGTGACCCGCGTGTCAGGGTCCACAGGCGGACCTTCACCGGATAGTTCTTCTCGGCTTCCTTCAGGAAGGCGTAGTCGTTGAAATCGAGGCCCGTGGCCTGCAGGTCGCTTTCGCCGGCACCGGTCTTGGCCGCGACAATCTGCGACGAGCTGATGTTGAGTACGAAGCGGTCGATATAAGGAAGTTGCCGGCCATTCTCGTCGACCCGATGGAAGAACGGGTTGCGAACGAAGACGAATTGCTCCGCTGGCGGCGCGGTCGTGTTCTGCCATGGGTCGAGGACCGGGAGGTCCGGATTGGTCGGGCGGTAACGATCGGCTTTTCTGATATGCAGATCGGCCCACTTCTTCGCGCGCGCCTTCTTCATCAGCGACTGCAGCGTCGCCTCGTCCTGGTACTTCTTGTGGAACTGCTTGAGATAATGGGCGGGCCCAAATATTGACAAGGGCTGCGGAGCCGCCAGGCTTGGCAGGAAATCAGGGTTTGGTCTGTCCCAGGTGTATCGCACGGTGAGCGGATCGAGCACTTCGAAGCGCGGCAGATTGCCGTGTGGACGCAGTTCCAGCGCGCCGCCTCCGGGCGTCAGTTCCTTGTTCAGGATGACGTCTTCCCACCAGTAGCGGAAATCGTCGGCCGTGAGCGGCGAACCGTCGGACCACTTGTGTCCAGCCCGCAGCTTGAAGGTGAACACCGTGGCGTCAGGCGCCTCGAATGTTTCCAGTAGATCGGGATGCATCCGCAGTTGCTCGTCATAACCGACCAATCGCGCATAGCCGTAGATAGTCATGTAGCGAATGTCTTTTTCGCTGCTGATGATGGTTCGCAACGAGCCGCCGTAGACACCCGGCTGACGCGCCATCCCGGATAGATTGACGACACGGGGCTGGGTCGGCAAGCGGTCGGCCATTTTCGGCAGCTTTCCCGCCGCCAGCCGTTCGCGCAGATAGTCTGGCTCCGGCTGCGGTCCCCCATCCGCCAGTGCCGGAAACGGCAGCATCGTCGAGGCGAGGGCGCCGAGGAACGTCCGACGGGTTACCACGTGCGCAATTCCTGAATGTTGGCGTCCCGATGGGCGCGGACAAAATGGCCGTCGCCGAGATCGGCATAGGCGAGCTCCTCGCCTTCGACCTCGGAGAAGTTCGGTCCCCAGTTGCGCTTCGAACTTGGGCCGACGGCCTGCAGTCCGGCGAAATCGAGCGGCCGGTCGAGATCCGGGAAGGGAACTGCTGATAGCAGCGAACGCGTATAGGGATGGACGGGATCGCGAAGGATGATGCCGCGAGGCGCGATCTCGACGATGCGGCCGCGATACATCACGGCAATACGGTCGGCCATGTAATCGACGACCGCCAGGTTGTGCGAGATGAACAGGTAGGTCAGCCCCAGTTCCTTCTGCAGGTCCTTCAATAGGTTGAGGATCTGCGCCTGCACGGAAACATCGAGCGCTGAAACAGGTTCGTCGAGGATCAGCAGCTTGGGCCCGAGCGCCAGCGCCCGCGCGATGCCGATGCGCTGCCGCTGGCCGCCGGAAAAGCTGTGCGGGTAGCGGCTGAGATAGCGCTCGTCGAGACCGATCGCCTTCATCAGAGCTGCGACCTTTTCCTTGCGGCTGTCACTGTCGCCTCGTCCATGGATCTCCAGCGGCTCGCTGAGGATATTGCGGACCGTCATGCGCGGCGAAAGCGAGGAAACCGGATCCTGGAACACCATTTGAATGTTGGTCCGCATTTCCAGCAGATCGTCGCCATGCACCGACAGCACATCGACGTCGCCATGGCCGTCATTGAAGACAACAGAGCCGCCGTCCGGCTGGACGGCCCGCATCAGGATCTTGCTGACCGTCGTCTTGCCGCAGCCGCTTTCGCCCACAAGCCCGAGGCATTCTCCCCGGCGGATATCGAAACTGACATTGTCGACCGCGCGCATTTCGGAGCTGTTGCCCGTGGCAAACAGGCCGCGCTTCTTTGTCTTGTAGCTTTTGCTGAGATTGCGGACGGTGAGCAGCACGTCGGGTCCTGCCGGCCCGGCGTCGCGTTTGGCGGAAAACGTGTCGATGTTGACCGGCACGTCGCGTAGCGACTTCAGCCGCTCGCCGGGCTTCATGTCGAAATGTGGGACGGCCGACATCAAGCCCTTGAGATAGGGGTGCTGCGGATCGCGGAAGATCGTCTCCACCGGGCCCGCCTCCATAACCTCCCCGTGATAGATGACCACCACTTCGTCGGCCATATTGGCGACCACGCCGAGATCGTGCGTGATCAGCAGCATCGCCATTTGCATCTTGTGCTGGAGGTCGCGCAACAGGCTCAGGATCTGTGCCTGGATGGTAACGTCGAGCGCCGTCGTCGGCTCGTCGGCGATCAGCAGCGCCGGGCTGCAGATCAGCGCCATGGCAATCATCGCGCGCTGCCGCATGCCGCCGGACAGCTCGAACGGATACATGTTGAAGGTGCGTTTCGGGTCCTGGAACCCGACCAGTTCCAGCATCTCTTCCGTCTTGCGACGCTGCTCTTCCTTGGTGGCCGTGCTGTGAATGCGCAGCGCTTCGCTGATCTGGTTGCCGACCGTGTGGAGCGGCGACAGCGAGGTCATCGGCTCCTGGAAAATCGTTGCCATCCGACCGCCGCGCAAAGCCCGCATCGGCAGGCTATCCCGCGTCAGGCTCAGAATATCGGTGGTGACGCCGTTCTTCGGATCAGTGAAAAGAATGCGGCCGGACGCATGCGCGGGGGCCGGCAGGATACCCATAATAGCCTGGCTGATGATCGATTTGCCGGATCCGGACTCGCCGACAAGGGCTGTCACCTTTCCAGGAAGAATTCTGAGGTTTGCGCCCTTTACGACAGGAAGGCGTTCGCCAAAAAGCGAGAACGATACATCGAGATTTTCGATACGCAGCAAGTCCGTCTCAGACGCCATGCAAAAGAATTTCCCCCGTCCTCATTCGTGCCCGCCGCGCACACTAACGTAGCCTATAACGGGTGTCCAGTTAACGGGTTCCAGTCTTTGGGCGTAAATCCTCTTTGCCTTCAAGCATCTCCTGATATGCGCCGGGCATTTGTTATAATCGATTCTGGCGGCTGTCTTCAGGCCTGAGGCCGGATATCCTTCTTCCGCGCATCCCGGTGCAGGAGGATAACTTGCTCTGCCTCCGACAAACCATCCGCCGTCGCGTCGAAAACAGTATCGTCCCGATCCGTCATGGCAACAAACGGCGCAGGGTGAAGAACAGTCACTTTGTTTCGCACGCCACGGAGCTTTTCCTCGCCCAGCGTCACCCAATCGCCGCCGCTATAGCCGGCAAAAGCCTTGCTTGCGATGACTTCTCTCGAATATTTCTTGGTCAGCGACTGCAGCCGCTCGACTTCGTTGACGGCTGCTCCGAACGCGGAGAAGGTCAATCGGTCCCGCAGGCCGACATTGCCGAACATGACGTTGCCGACATGCAGGCCGATCCCGTACCGGACCGAAACAAGGTCCCGGCCGATCCTTGCCTCGTTGAGTTGTGCTATTCGATCCTGCGCCTGATGCACCGCCGCCAGTGCTGCCCGACAGGCAACTCTGGAGGGCTCCTTGTGCCGATCGCAGGGGTAGACGGCTAGAAAGCCGTCACCGAGAAAGCTCATGATCTCGCCGCCATTGCGATTGAAGGGTGCGGCGATCGCATCGAAGAATTCGTTGAGCGTGTTGATGTAGACCTGACGCCCCTCCTTCTCGGCAAGCATCGTCGACTGGCGCATGTCGCCCATCACCAGGACAGCGCGGATCGTTTCGCCGTCGCCGCGGCGAACCTGGCCGTTCAGCACGCGCCGGCCGGCATCGCCGCCGAGATAGGTCGTCAGCATGTTGCTGGCGAGCTTGCCGAGAACCGCCATCTTCGCGGCGAGCGCCAGATGGTTCTGCATCCGCAGGAGCGCTCCAATCATCGGCTCGCTGAAGCCGCTGGCGGCATCCGTCGACCAGGAGCCCATCATGCCCTGCACGGAGCCTTCGCCAAACCTCTGCACGAACGCAATGTAGTCGGTGATCTTTTCTTCGCGCAATTCTGCGAAGATAGGAAAATCGAGCGGCCCGTCGACATCGATCCGCCGGCGCATGTAATCGAGATTGCTGGTCAGCAGGTGGTAATAGGGGCTTTGCAGGAAGCGCTCGGGCTCTCCATCCGTGTGCCTGTAGCCCTCGATCGTCAAGCCGCTGGCGCGTCGCCAGGTGAAGCCGAGCGAACCGTAGAGCGGATGGAGCATGGAAAACGTCAGATGGACGCGGGCGATCGGCAGGCCAGAGGCTGCGATCCGGTCGCAGAACCCGCGCACGACGCTTTCGAGATTTTCCCCCTTGAGCGCAGCCTGCGTCAGCCACTCCGCGACCTTGTCGAGGAAGATATCGGAGACGCTGGAGGGGGAATTGGGCATCGGACCGGTCTCCAGCTTCTTCTTGACGGGCAAACGGGCCCAAGGCAGTCGTCACATTGGCAGATAAGACGCTTTCGTGACGAGGCAATGGGCGAGGCGGAAGACCGGTGCGCAGCGTGCACCCGGGCGGCCGTCTACGGCGTCGCCGGCAAGGATGCGACGTGGCTGGTGCCGTCCGCTTTCCTTGGCGGTTCTGCCTGCGGTCGCGACTTTCCGGAGAGTGCGGCGGCGGCCATCGCATAGCCACCATTTGCCCCATCGATGAAATGCATATGATCTTGCGAGAGAGGCGTCGGCACGAAGCACGTCATCAGCGCCGATGCCTGGCGGTGCAGCCCGTAGCGGCAGACACCCTCGGCTTCCGCAGTCTGCAGCCGCGCCTCCAGCCGCGCCAGCCTCGCAGCATCGAGATCGATGGTCATCTTCAAGCCGTCGTCGAATTTACGGAAATCGGTATTAGCCGCGACTTGGCGCTTATAGCGCCGTGCATCGAACGAGCCGAGGGGAAGGCCGAGTTTGTGGAGTGCAAGCGTCAGGCCGATCTGCGCGGCGATGGCAAGCTTGCGTCGCAGAATCCGTCCGCCGGACGCGGTGGCGCGCGCCTCGACGGCGACGCCCTCAAGCGCCAAGGCCAGATTCGGTCCCTCGAAAGGCACGGGATGGCCTTCGCGGCTTTGCTCTCCGGCAATGGCGATGATGTCGGCAACGAGGCTTTGGAACTCTGGGCCATTGCCGTGTGCGGCCGGCACAGCGATGACCGAAACGATCTCGCCGTTCTGCGCTTCGATCGGGTTCCAGCGGCAAGAGAGGCCTGCCAGGTCCGGACGTTGCCTGCCCTCGTCCGCCTCCACGCCGTAGTGGCCGGCCTTCATCTGCGCTTCCGCCCAGCTGGCACCGCCACCGGAGAACATGGCATAGGACACGGACGCGGTGGGGCTAAACCGAGCCACCCGCACGTCGAGCCCCTGAGCCCGGATATCGGCAAGGGGTACGAGCGCCGCACGCAAACTGAGGTGCAGATCCTCCGCCACCCATGACTGAACCGAGGCCAGCGCCTGGCGGGCACGCGCAAGGCCATCGGCAGGGATGGCGACGCAGGCGCCGTCACCGCCGAAAACAAAGGGATAGTCAGCCCGGTCAAGCGCGTTCAGGATGGCCGAAATCACGCTGGCTCCAGCCATGTTGACCGCCTTGTAGCGTCCGGCCGCGATGGCCTCGGTGGAACTGACGATATCGGCCAGCGCGAGGTACCAGTCATCCGGCAGGGGGCTGTAGTTCTCGTCCGACGTCACGCCCTCGAACCGGGTAAACACCGGCAGGGCGCTGAAGAACGCGTCATGTTTCAAGCCATTCATATCCCCACCCCGGTGCCTTCGATACGCGTTCGGAAAAGCCAGCGTCAGCGAGCATGAGTTCTGTAGCACATCCTCGGAGGGTGAACGAGACCGGTGCGGGATGAGTTGCACCGATGACGCCGGCACGCAGGGCTGCAATTCGTTTCGCGCAGTCGACGGGACCGCCCCGACCTGCTAGTCGGGCATGCATATTTGCGGAAGGTAAGGGATTACCACCATGAGCCGTCTGGACAGCTTCATTCGTCGCCTGAGCGCGCAGCGCGACATTCTCAACCAGATCACCGACGATCTGGCGACGATCGACGGGCCGATCCTGGAGCTCGGCCTCGGCAACGGCCGGACCTTCGACCACCTGCGCGAACGCTTCCCCAAACGCCGCATCATCGCCTTCGACCGCGCAGCCAATGCGTCCGCCCATTCCATGCCGCCATCTGGCGATCTCGTGCTCGGTGAAATCGAGGAAACCGCGCAGGCCTTCCTCGGCGTCAACGCGGCGCTCGCCCATGCCGATATCGGCACCGGCTATCCGGAAAAGGACGCCCTCACATTGCGCTGGCTCCCGCAACTGATGGCGGGCGTGCTGGTTTCAGAGGGGCTTGCCGTGAGCGGTCTTCCGCTGGATCATCCGGATCTCGTCTCCCTTCCATTGCCGGCCGGAGTTCACGAGGACCGCTATTTCATCTATCGCCGCAGATAGGTCTATCCGTAAAACAGCACGTCGAACTGGGCTCCGGTCAAAGGCAGGTCGATGACACGCATCTCGATCTGCCGGTCGTCGCTGAAGACCAGGCAGGTCTGGTAAAAGCCTGCCAGTTGCTGTCGGAGACGGGAGGCTTCCTCCGGGCGGTAGAATGCCGGCGTGAATTCCATGTAGATTGGCACGCGGCGCGCCATCAGCGCTTCCATCGATCGGCAGGCCACCGGCTCGTAGCCCTCGATATCCATCCAGACCAGTCCCACCTGGCTCGCCTCTACGCCGGCATCGGCGAGGATATCCATCACAGGCTTGACCGGTACCGATATGCACGAGGTGCCACCGCCCTGTTGCAGCGCGCTGCTCTTGCCGTGGTTGCTGGGATGCTGGAAGAAATCCAGTTGGCCGAGCCTGTCACCGGCGGCACAGGCCATGATCGTAACGCGGTTTTCCAGCCGGTTCTGAATGATGTTGTGGGTGAGCAGCTTGATATTGCGCGGGTCGGCCTCGATGGTGACGATCCTTCGGTAGGCCCCGCTCAGTGCGAAATAGACGGTCTGCGTGCCGATATTGCCGCCAAGTTCGAGCAGCACGTCGCCGCGGCGCTGCAAGCCCCGCTCACGCAGCACGGCCAGCAGCCGGTCGACATGGTCCCGTTCGAAGTGGCCTTTTCGAAACACCTTTCGACCGATGTAGTCGGACGGCGAGACCGTCATGCTATGATCGCCGCAATCGACCGTCATGGTCAAAACGCGCGGGCCGATGCCGCCGATCAGGAACTTGCGACCCATGGCCGTGTCGAACAGACGCGTTGCTAGCCGATCCCGCAGCTTGCGCAGACGTCGCTTGACGGTCTTTCCGGTCCAATGGCTGGCCTTGATCATTGCTTTCCCTACACCGGTCGCTGGTTCATGCAAAGCGGCCGCATTCGCTCTTCGGGACGATATAGACATGCAAGGCCTCAGTACGCCCCCGCACGGCGATTTGCCGTCCCTCGATACCGGTAAGCTCCACTCCGGAGAGCAGGGCGACGGGCTCGGAAAAAACCAGCGCCGTCTCGAATTCCTTGGCGGCGCTCTCCAGCCTGCTCGCCACATTCACCGTATCGCCGATGGCCGTCAACGCCTTGACATTGCCATAGCCCATCGAACCGACCACGGCGCGGCCGGTGTGGACGCCGATGGCGATCTGCAGGGGCTTTGGGAGTTCGTCCGCCAGTTCCGCCGCCAGCTTGTCGATCTCGGTGACGATAGCGGCTGCGGCCTTCAGCGCCTGCCGGCAGGCGATCTCCGGCGTGGTGCCAAGGCCGAACAGTGCCATGACGCCGTCGCCGATGAACTTGTCGATGCGTCCACCTTCCGCCTCGATGACGCGCCCGACGATCGTGAAGTAGCGGTTGAGCAGGAAGACAATGTCGAAAGGCAGCCGCTCCTCGGTCAGCGTGGTGAAATGGCGGATGTCGCAGAAGAGGACCGCTATTTCCCGCTCTCGCCCGGGGGTTGCTTCCTGGCTGAAGGTGGGAGCCGCTGTCTCTGCCATCGGCACCAGCATCGGTACGACGGTGATGTCGTGGCTCGGGCGAAGCTGGCAGGCGAGCCGCACGTCGGGTGCAGCGCCGATCCTGGTGAGTGTCTTCTGCTCGGTGGGGTCAGGCGGCAGCAAGCTCCCGGCACCATCCAGCACCTGCACCCGGCAGGTGGAACACCGCCCCTTGCCGCCGCAGATCGAGTAATGCGGGATACCGCCAAGGCGACTGGCCTCGAGTACGGTAAAGCCACGCGGCACCTGGACCGTCTCGCCACCGGGGTAGCGAATGGCGATCTGATGGGCCCGCTCCGTCCAGCGGCGCTTGCCGCGCATCAACAGCAGGCCGGCAACGGCCACAGCAAGAAGGCCGTGAAGCGCCACACGGTATGGCAGCGTCTCCCCGTAGCCGCCGACAGCGGTCGGTTCGCTGCCAATGGCGTGGGGACCATAATATCCGCCGGGATGGCCCCCTCCGGTCGCGTGCGCGACTTGATAGGCGACGGTCCGTCCCATGGCCGCGAAGCCGAGCAGGGACAGCACCGGCAAGAGGATGGCAAAGGCCATCAGGAAAGGAGCGACACGCGCATACCAGGAGCGATAGCGCAGCCAGAAGTGCATGCCGATGCAGCCGTGTATCCAGACAATGACCAGGGCCACGGCCTGTCGCAAGCCGATGGTCGGCGCGGTGACCCACAGCGAGCGCACGGTCGCGTGATAGGTGTCGGCGACGCCGTAAAGGCTGTAGACGATACGGGTGCCAATGACATGGTCGATCAGCAGCAGGGGGACAAGCAAGCCGGTGACGATCTGGAAGGCCTCGCTCATCGGCATCGCCAGCGTCCGGCGGACATAGAGGGCGCGAAATGCCAGCACGAGGTGAATGAGGACGGCGCCGTAAAAAACTGTCGTGCCGACAGGGTTTCGCCAGATCAGCAGGAAGACATCGCGACCGCCTTCGGCCGCATTCACGGAGATGAGCCCGAGCGCGTGGTTGCTGAGATGCATGATCACGAACAGGAACATGACCAGCCCGGACCCTAGCCTGGCCCTGCGGATGGAGCGATTGGAAAACAGGGGGAGGGTCGCAGCTATGGGTTCAATCCGCTTCTGGAAGGCTGTTCACAAATGCACTCGGATGAGCTAACGACCACCTGTCACGAATAGCGGCAGGCCGGATTGTGGAATGATCCTTGATCTAAACATATTGCCGAACCCTGTCGAGGTGTGGGCAGACGGAAGACCGTGGAGCATTTGCTTTGCCCAGCAGGTGACACGTTTTGGCCTGTTGGTTCAATTGCCTTCTGCTGGATGCTGCGTCAACAAATCGATGGTCCGATGAGGATCGCCTTTTACGCGCCGTTGAAATCGCCGAGCCATCCGGTGCCGTCGGGTGATCGCCTGATGGCGCGCCAGTTGGTCGCCGCACTGGAGTTGGCCGGCCACCATGTCGATACCGCCTCGGAGCTGCGCGGCTTTACCGCGACCCCGGATCTGCAGGCCCGGGCCGAGATAACGCAAAGGGCGGAAGCTGAAATAGTCCGCCTATTGGCGCTGCCTTCGGAGCAGCGGCCAGAGATGTGGTTCACCTACCACACCTATTACAAGACGCCCGATCAGATCGGACCGGCCGTTTCACGCGCATTCGCCATTCCCTATGTCACGGCCGAGGCCTCCTACTCGACGCGGCGCGACGGGCTCGGCTGGCGGGAAAACCAGCGTCTGGTCGCGGATGCGGTACGCCAGGCCGCCGTCAATCTGTGCTTCACCGAGCGCGATCGGCGGGGGCTCGAAGCCGCCGTTCCTGATGGCAACTATGCCCGCCTTCCTCCCTTCATCGAGCCGTCGCGCTTCCCATCGCCCGCTGCCGATGCGCCCGCTCGCCTCGTCACCGTGGCGATGATGCGCGCAGGCGACAAGCTCGAAAGCTACCGGATGCTTGCCTCCGCCCTCGATCAGATCCGCGATAAGGACTGGACGCTGACGATCATCGGCGATGGCCCGAAGCGGGCGGAGGTGGAGGCGATGTTCGCGATCCTGCCGCCGCAGCGTCTGACATGGCTGGGCGAGGCATCGTCCGAGCGGATCGCGACGGAGCTTTCGCTGGGCGGTATCTATGTCTGGCCCGGCTGCGGCGAAGCCTATGGGCTTGCCTATCTCGAGGCCCAGGCAGCGGGCCTCCCGGTCGTCGCCCAAGCGACGGCGGGCGTGCCGGAGGTTGTCATGGACGGCAAGAGCGGAATTCTGACGCGGGAAGGCGACGCGATTGCTTTCGCTGGCGCCGTTGCCCGCCTGCTCGACCATGCCGACCAGCGACGGGCCATGGGCTTGGCGGCGAAAGACTTCGTCTTCAAAGAGCGGTCGCTCAGCGCGGCATCGAGACGGCTCGACATCATTCTGCAGCAGCATTTGGGAGAGCGTTATGGGCGATGAACCGATCTGGCAGCCGTTGCACGATCTCTTGCAGCGGATTGCTGAAGAAGGCCGCAACGTCGCCTTCTGGCTCCGCGACGACGACGCGATCGAGCCGACGCCGGCGCTCGATCGGCTGCTGGAGCTGACCGCGCGCTTCGCCGTGCCGCTCGGCCTTGCCGTTATTCCGGCCTTTACCGGCCGGCCGCTTGTCGATCGGCTGCGAGACGAATCCCACACCACCGTGCTCGTCCATGGATGGAGCCATGAGAACCACGCTGCCGGTCGCGGCAAGAAATGCGAGCTCGGCGCCGAAAGGCCCCAAGATGTGGTCCTTGGCGAACTGCGCGATGGTCTCGACAAGCTGAAGACGCTCTATCCAGCCCAGCTTGAGCCGATGCTGGTGCCGCCGTGGAATCGCGTTGCAAAGGCCCTGCTTCCACAGCTGCCCGCTTCCGGATTTAAAGCTGTCTCCGTCTACGGCGAGGCGGAACAGCAGAGCCCGATCAAGCTGGTCAACACCCACGTCGACATCATGGACTGGGTCGGTACGCGCGGCTGCCGACCGCATAGCGAGCTGGTGGCGTTGCTGATGGCCGAACTGGAGCGCCGCATTTCAGGCAGCAACGAGCCGATCGGCGTTCTGACCCACCATCTGGTGCACGATGATGCCTGCTGGGACTTCATGGCCAAATTGTTCGAGGCAACGGCAGGCAGCGGCGCCGTGCGTTGGCATCGGGTGCGCGAGCTGATGATCTAGAAACTGGCCTTCTAGAAACTGATCGTCTGGCCGTCGAAGGCGGCAAAGGCGTCAGGCAGGCTTTCCCGGGCGAGTGTCTGCATTTTGTCCAGCTCCTCGTCGGTGCGGGAGGGCGAATGATGGAACAGCGCCAGGCGCTTCACTCCGGCGAGCTTGGCAAGCTTGACGCCTTCCTGCCAGGTGGAGTGGCCGAAGCCGCGATATTTCGGCATTTCGACTTCCGTGTAGGTGGTGTCATAGACCACCAGATCGGCGCCCTGCATCAGGTCCAGTGCCGCCTGGTTGACCAGCCCGTCCCGATGCTCCGTGTCGTAGACAAGGGCGATGATCCGCCCCGCCCATTCGATGCGATAGCCGACCGCGCCGCCCGGATGGTTGAGCATCACGGTATGGATGATAATCCCGGAATGCGGCTCCAGCACGTCGCCGGGCGTGAAGTCGCGGAAGCCGAGGGTGGCACGACAGATGTCCGGTTCGACTGGAAACCACGGCGGCCGCATGAACTGGTCGATCATTCCCCGCGTCGTCGTCTTGCCGGCCAGATGGCCCGACCACAGGTTGACGCTGACTTTCGGATTGTAGATCGGCTCGAAGAAGGGCAGGCCGATGATATGGTCGTAGTGGGAGTGGGTGAAAAACAGGTCTATGTCGGTGACGCCAGCCTCGCGCAGCGCTGCCGACGCCTCACGGATACCCGTGCCGGCATCGAACAGCAGGTGACGGCCGCCCAAGCTCAGCTGAATGCAGGATGTGTTTCCGCCGTAGCGCTCGAATTCCGGGCCGGATACAGGAATGCTTCCCCTGACTCCCCAGAATTTAAGCTCGAGCTTATCGCTTTTCATGCGCGTCTTTGTACCAGTTCCCAATCGGCGACAACGTAACCACACTTTTTCCGTCATGCGAAGCCAGCAATTTCCATAAAAGTTGCCGCCACACGAAAACTCGCTCTTCCGCCACCCCATTCACCACGCCGACCAGGTGACAAACCTGGCTTTCGTTCTAAATGTTGACGGGACGGCAGACACCGTGGTGTCGCTTTTGTCCCCTTGGTTGCGGCGGCATCGTATCCGCTGCTATCACGGGAACTACTCCGCGCAGCCGCGCAGATTGCATTCCAGGGAGGAATTCGTCCATGACAGGACTGACACAGGCACTCGCATCGATCCGCATTCCCGATCTCGCCGGCAAGGCTGTCCTGGTGACGGGCGCATCGACCGGCATCGGCGCAGCGCTTGCCCGCGCATTTGCGCAACAAGGCATGAAGGTCGGTATCCACTACAATGCCAGCCGAGAACCGGCCGAGAGTCTCGCAGCCGAAATCACCGCATCCGGCGGAACGGTTCATCTGATACAGGCCGATGTCTCGGAGGCAGGAGAGAGCGAGCGCGTCGTCAACGAAACTGCGGCGGCCTTTGGCCATCTCGACGGTCTTGTCAACAACGCCGGCGGCATGCTCGGTCGCCTGCCCACTGCGGAAATGACCGATGCCCATTACGAGCGGGTGATGAATCTCAATGCCCGCTCCGTACTTGCGGCGACACGGGCTGCGCACCCCTTCCTGAAGAAGCAGGGTGGCTTCATCATCAACACCACCTCGATCGCGGCCCGCAACGGCGGCGGCAATGGCGCCATTCTCTACGCGGCTTCCAAGGGTTTCGTATCGACCATCACCCATGGGCACGCCAAGGAGTTCGTCGCCGACAAGATCCGCGTCAACGCCGTCGCACCCGGCGTCATCGCGACACCCTTCCACGAACGCTACACCGATGCCGATCAGATGGAGCTGCAACGCAAGTCTATTCCGATGGGCTTCGTCGGCACGCCGGAAGACTGCGTCGGCGCCTTTCTGTTCCTTGCCTCGAACACCCTGTCCGGCTACATCACCGGCCAGATCGTCGAGGTCAACGGCGGCCAGCTGATGCCCTAACCAGGCGCTGGCTCAAGCCTTCATCGGCCGCCTCGGCGGCTGATCTTATTTTTGTGGAACCTAAATTCCCTCATCACGTTTGCAATGGCGGCCCGGTAGCGCCGGGCTAGCCACAATTCTGCAAACGGTTGTTTCATGTTCATGACGATCACCCCATCGCCGTCTGTCGTCGAGCCGCTGCTCGATGGCTGGCGCGTGGGGCAGACAGGTCATGTCTTGACCGTCGTTTGCGCGACCTGACAACCACCTTGAACCCACGGACGGATCGACACCCATGAGCTTCTCATTCTCGGAACTGGACTTCATGAAACCGGAGCTCGGCGCCGAATATACGGGCGCTGGCACGCATTTTGCCGTTTTCTCAGCCAATGCCGAGAAGATCGAGCTTTGCCTCTACACCGAAGACGGGAAGACCGAGACAGCCCGCATGGCGCTGCCGAAGCGCGAGGGCGATATCTGGTCGGGCTACATCGAGGGCATCGGCCCGGGCACCGTCTACGGCTACCGGGCGCATGGTCCCTACGATCCGGCCAATGGCCATCGATTCAATCCGAACAAGCTGCTGCTCGACCCCTATGCCAAGCAGATCATCGGCGACTTGAAGTGGGACGATGCGCTTTACGGCTACACCATCGGCGCCGAGGACGGCGACCTGTCCTTCGACGAGCGCGACAGTGCTCCGTTCATGGTCAAAGGCGTTGTCCAGGATTCCGATTTCGACTGGGATGGAGACAAGGCCATCCGCCGCCCCTGGACGGAAACCGTCATCTACGAGGCCCATGTCCGCGGCCTGACGATGACCCATCCGGACGTGCCGGAAAAGATCCGCGGCACCTTCCTCGGCATGTGCAGCGAGCCGATCATCGAGCATCTGTCGAAGCTCGGCATCACCGCCATCGAGCTGCTGCCGATCCAGTCCTTCGTTGATGACCGCTACCTCGAGGAAAAAGACCTCCGCAACTTCTGGGGCTACCAGACGCTCGGCTTCTTCGCGCCGCAAGGCCGCTACATGTCGAGCGAACGGATCACCGAGTTCAAGACCATGGTCCGCCGGTTCCATGCAGCCGGCATCGAAGTCATCATGGACGTCGTCTACAACCATACGGCCGAAGGTTCCGAGCGCGGGCCGACCATGAGCTTCCGCGGTCTCGACAACCAGAGCTACTACCGGCTGTCACCGGAAGACCAGCGCCACACCTTCGACACCACGGGAACCGGCAATACGCTGAATGTCTCCCATCCGATGGTGCTGCGCATGGTGCTGGACAGCTTGCGTTACTGGGTCGGCGTCATGCATATCGACGGTTTCCGCTTCGATCTCGCCAGCACGCTCGGTCGCGAGGAGATGGATTTCGACCGGCAGGGCGGCTTCTTCGACGCCATCCGCCAGGATCCGGTACTGGCCGGCGTCAAGCTGATCGCCGAGCCGTGGGATATCGGCGAGGGCGGCTATCAGGTCGGCGGCTTCCCCTATCCTTTCCGCGAATGGAACGACAAATTCCGCGACACCGTGCGCACCTACTGGACGGGCGAAGGCGGCCAGGTCGCCAAGCTTGCCTCGCGCATCGCCGGTTCTGCCCGCCAGTTCAATCACTCGGATCGCGGTGCTACCACCTCAATCAATCTCCTCAGCGCCCATGACGGCTTCACCCTGATGGACACGGTGTCCTTCAACGAGAAGCACAATGAAGCGAACGGCGAAAACAACAACGACGGTCACTCTGACAATCACTCCGACAACATGGGTGCCGAGGGTGCGACCGACAATCCGGAAATCAACCAGGCCCGCGCCCGCCGCCGTCGCAACATGATCATGACGTTGATGCTGAGCCAGGGCGTGCCGATGATCGTCGGAGGAGACGAGGTCGGCAACAGCCAGGGCGGCAACAACAATGCCTATTGCCAGGACAACGAGATTGGCTGGGTCGACTGGGCCGGCATCAAGGACCCGTTCCTTGAGTTCTGCCAGAAGGCCGTCGCCTTCCGCAAGGCGCATCCTGTTCTTCGGCAGGAGCGCTTCCTGACTGGCGAGACCTCGGAGGATGGCCGCGCAGAAATCGCCTGGTTCAAGCCGGACGGCAACCAGATGGACGAGGGTGCCTGGGACGACGGCGAGCTGCGTGTGCTCGGTGTCTACGTCGGCAAAAGCGTCCACGCGACGGACGCGGACAATCCGGATGACCTGTTCCTGGTCTTCAACGCCGGCGGCGACTGCGAATTCAAGCTGCCGGAGCTTGGCGACGACGAAGGTTGGTGCCGTGTCGCCGACACCGGCTCGGAGGAATCCTTCACCATCCATGAGGTAGAAAACACGGCAATGGTCTACGCCGCCAGTGTCGCCGTCTTTACGCCGAAGAGCAATCAGCCGGATGAACCCAAGGCTGCGGAGCGTAAGCGTTGGTTCCACTTCGGTCGCCAGGCTCAACCAGACAGGAAGTAACGGGCAGCTTCGATGAGTGACGTGTCGATTGCAGATCTTGGTCTTGTTTATGTAAACGACAGCGAACCTGGTATTCGCCGCCATCGAAGAGGCAAGGGTTTCTGCTACAAGCTGCCGGATGGAAGCTTGCTCGACGACGCTATCCACCGCAAGCGGATAGCGTCGCTCGGCCTGCCGCCGGCCTACGAGAATGTCTGGATCTGCCTGCAGCCCGAAGGCCATCTGCAGGCGACCGGCCTGGATGCTCGTGGCCGGAAGCAGTACCGCTACCACAAGGACTGGCAGTCCCACCGAAGCGTCGAGAAATTCCACCAGCTGATTGAGTTCGGTCAGGCGCTTCCAAAGATACGGCGGGCCGTTCTGCGCCATCTCAATGGCGGACTCGATGACATCCACGGCGTTCTTGCCGCCCTGGCGACCCTGCTGGACGAGGCGCACCTCCGGGTCGGCAACATGAATTACGCCCGGGAAAACGGGACTTACGGCGCCACCACGCTGCTCAAGCGCCACCTGAAGCTCAATGACGGGCGGATCGAACTGCGCTTCATCGCCAAGGGCGGAAAGCGTGTGCAGCGGAGCCTCAAACATCCGCGCCTGCAGCGGATGCTCGAAGAAATTGCCGATCTGCCGGGCCGCCAGCTGTTTGCCTGGAAGGACGAGCATGGGATCCTGCGACCGGTGGATTCCGGCCGGCTGAACCTCTACCTGGGCGAAATCTCCGGCCTTTCGGTATCTGCCAAGACCTTCCGCACATGGGCCGGCTCGCTCGCGGCCTTTACATCGGCCCGTACATCGCTCGAAAAGAGCGTGCGGCCGACGGTCAAGGAGATGTCCGAGGCGTCAGCCGAAGTGTTGCACAACACGCCGGCGATCTCGCGCACCAGCTATATTCACCCGTCGATCATCGACCTTGCCAACAAACAGCATTCCCTCGACGAACTGGTGTTCAAGCCTCTGGTCGAGCCGTTGCGCGGTCTGCGGGCCGATGAAAACAGGCTGCTCGACTTCCTGATCCGCAAGAGCGAGGAGACTGAACCCGCGCCGCTGGCGGAGGCGTCGTAGCAGCCGATGACGTCGGTCGACCGACGGTGGGAACCAATCACGGCCGCAGCCGTTGCGAACCAGAATGTTGAGGAGTTGGGCATGGCAGATGTGCAGAACGGCAAGCGCTCGAGGCAGACCGATCCACGCGACCGGCTGATCATCGCCCTCTATGCCCAGCTCAAGGCCGAACGCGAAACCCGCGAAGCGCTGGAGTGGGTTCTGCACAATGGCGCGCTCTCGAACGAGGTGCTGGAGGCAGTCGCCGGCGATCCGGTTCCCGCCGTCAGCAGCGAGGAACTGGCGGCTGTGGAGAAAATCATCGCCCTCGACAACCGCCGGCGTGGCCATTGACGATGGCGGCGCGGGCAAGTTGGAAGGGCCAGTTGACGATCGGGGCGCTGAGCTGCTCGGTCGGGCTCTACACCGCCGTTTCGTCGTCCGAGCGGCTATCCTTTCACATCATCAACCGCAAGACCGGGAACCGCGTCGAGCGCCAGTTCGTCGATAGTGAAACGGGAAAGCCTGTGGATCGCGACGAGCAGGTCAAGGGCTACAGACTCGACGATGGCGATTACCTGATCATGGAGAGCGACGAGCTCGCCTCGGTGATCCCAGACGGCGACAAGGTGCTGGCGATCGAGAGTTTCATTGGCTGGGACGATATCGACAAGCTCTATTTCGACCGACCCTACTTCCTGATGCCGGTCGAGGAAGACGATCGCGAGGTTCTTGGGCTGGTCATCGAAGCCATGCAGAAGGAAAAGGTCGCGGCTCTAGCGCACGCCGTGCTCTTCCGCCGCTACCGCACGCTGCTGATCCGCCCCTATAAGAAAGGCCTGGTCGCCACCATGCTGAACTTCGACTACGAAGTCAGGTCGGAGGAAGAGGCCTTCGAGGACATCCCCGAGATTGAGGTCACCGGCGAAATGCTGGAACTGGCAAGCCACATCATCGACACCAAAAAAGGCAGCTTCGACGCCGCCGCCTTCGACGACCGCTACGAGGAAGCCTTGGTCGAGCTGGTCAAGGCCAAGGTGGAGGGCAAGCCGCTGCCGAAGAAGCAGCCCGTCCGGGAAGAAAAGGTCGTCGATCTCATGCAGGCACTGCGCGAGAGCGCGGGCATGTCCAAGCCGAAGGCCGCGCCCAAGGCGAAGGCCAAATCGAAGGCGCCCAAAGCTCAGCCGGCGCGCAAGAAGGCCGGGTGAGACACCACGGCAATCCTTTAGGCACCCTTGCTTTTCCTGTTGGCCTCGATGCTCTTCTTCAGGGCGTCCATGATGTTGATGACATTTCCCGATTGCACCGGCTGCGGCTCTTTTTGCGGGGCAGCGACCTTCTTGCCGCGGCCTTTCTTCTTCGCCTTGATCAGTGCTGCCAGCTTGTCCTGGACGGGGTCCTGGGTCATCTCGGGCGACCACTCCTCCCGGCGCTTTTCTATTAGCGTCTTCATCAGCGTCAGTGCCTTTGCCTCCGGCTTTTCGGCGACTGCGAAGGCCTTGTCCGGCGTACGGACCTCGTCGCCGTAGCGCAGCGTCCACAACAGGATACCGTTGCCGCTCGGCTCGAGCAGCACGGCGCGTTCGCGGCGGTTCAGCACCAGGCGGGCGATGCCGACAACGGCGCTCGCCCGCATCGCTTCGCGGATGACGCAGAAGGCTTCCATGCCGACCTTGTCCTCCGGCGTCAGGAAGTGCGGCGCGTCATAATAGATCCAGTCGATCGAATCCTTGGGCACGAAATTATCGATGTTGATGGCGCGGTTGCTCTCGAGCGCGATCGCCTCGATCTCCTCGTCCTCGAGAAAGATGTAGTCGTCGTCGCCGCGCTCGTAGCCTTTCACCTGATTGTCGTCATCCACCGGCTTGCCCGTGCCGGAATCGATATAGTGGCTCTCCAGTCGGTTGCCGCTTTGTCGGTTGAGCACGTTGAAGCGAATCTTGGCGTTCTCGGTCGTGGCGGGCGTCAGCGAGACCTGGCAGGTCACCAGCGACAGTTTCAGATAGCCTTTCCAGTATCGGGGCTGCTTGGCCAATGACGGTCTCCTTGGGGACTAGATGATCATCCGACCTGCTGATCGAGCTCGGGATAGTGGCGGAAGATGCCGTCCTCGTTGAAAGGCAGCCGCCGTTCCGATGCGATGTAGCGCAGGATGTTCGGCCGCTTGCCTATGCTGTCGTGCAAGGCCATGAGCGCGGGATAGCGCGACGCGTAGCCCTCCATCGCCTTCGGGAAGGCATAGCGCAGGCCTTCGATCACCTGGAACAGCGACAGGTCGACGTAGCTCAAGGCATTGCCGACGCTGTAGGATGGGCCCGCTGCATTCTCCTGCAGCACCCGCTCGAAATAGCCCAGATATTTGGGCATGCGCTCCTTGATGAAAGAGGCAGCGCGGATCTTGGCGGCGTCCTTCTGGTCTTCGTAATATTGCGAGGTCGCCAGCGGATGATGGGTGTCGTGCACTTCGGCAACGAAATCGGTGATCGACAGTTGCAGTCCGTTTGCCATATGGCGCTGTGCCTCGCCTTCCGGCGAAAGGCCGAGCCGGGGTCCGAGGTAAAGAAGGATATTGGCGACGTGGGAAATGAACACGTTGCCATCCTTCAGAAAAGGTGGCGCGAAGGGGATGAACGGCTGCGTACAGTTCTTCATGATGTCGAGCATCGCATCGGTGCCGAGCCCCGGACCATCGCCGCGCGCCACGTCGACATAATCGGCACCCGCCTCTTCGAGTGCCAGGCGTATGAATTCGCCACGCCCCTGGATGCCGTCCCAATAATAGAGCTCGTAGGCCATGTCGTGTTCCTTATTCCATTCATCGGCTTGGGCGTCGATAGAGGCAAAGCCCGTTGGGCCGCCTGGCTACATCGTGAAAGATGTAGCGCCAACACGCACCGTTGGAAGAGGTCGCCGCCCTGGTTGGCTAGAGGCGCGTTTTGACCACCCGACGCACAAGGCCGTAGATGTCCAGCCGGCGGCGGGGGACGACCTCTCCAGGGACCCTGAACATAAGGCCGGCTATCTGGTCGACGGCCAGAACAATGGTAAGCGCCAGGGCCAGATAGGTCGTGGCAATGAGAGCGATGAGCATGCGGTCCTCACATGGGTGAACCAACAGGGCGCCATAGGGTGCCGTCGGTCAGGCCGAAGTCTCCGTCGCAGTCGAGCAGCGATGTGTCGACGCATTTCTACTGCTAGTGCGTAACCTTCAATCCAGGCGTTTGTTCCGCTGGACATTGCGTCCCGCTCGAACCCGCCATGACGAAATCAGGCCCGATCCGAAGGATGGGCCTGTTGACAATGCGCGCGTCGAACTCGCCGGGTGCGAAGGTCTAGACTTTGGCCGAGACGCCTTTCTTACTCTTCGACTTGGCGGCGACTGCCGCCGGTGGCGTCGCGCCATTGCTTTTCGACGTCGTCGGTGCGGCAGCAGAACGTCGAGTCTTCGGCTTGACCTCCAGCCCGTGGGGCGCTGTCGTCTCCATCACCGCCCGCTCCTTCGTCGCCTGTTCCCAATGGGCGGAATCGCGACCTGTCGGATATCCCTCTTCTTCCCAAAGGGAATAAGCTCGTTTCATGATCCATTCGTCTCGGGACTCTGTCATTGCTCGCTCCGTTGAACCTAGAATAATACAACTTGGAAAGGGTGTTTATGTTCCAGTTCCGGACCCCCGCAAGACGCATCCCCGGATGTCCCTTCTCGACCTGCGGATGTCATGTCCTCGCTATCGCTTGCACGACCGGCAGGAGACGTCGCCGCTGAATAGGATGATTTACGCAGTCGGCTACATCCGCTCGAAGCTCACGCCAACAACAGAGCTAAGGTAGCAGCAGTATGGTCCTGCTCCCCCCGCGCTTCAATTGAAAAAGCTAATCCCTCGCTTTTTGCAGTGCAAAAGAAGTTCCTGCCGCTGATACCCGGGCAGGCGGCGCATTGCACCGGCCGCACGCCCCGTTATAGTCGCCGCATGTTCAATTTGATCACCACCTATTGGCCGCATATTTTGCTGGTCCTGTCGATAAGCCTGGGTGCGACGGCAGCCGTTCACGCCGCCATGACGAAGGAGGAAGTTCGCGCCGCCACGGGTTGGGTCGCGGTAATCCTCCTTTCGCCGATCGTCGGCGCCGTGCTTTATGGCGTGGCGGGTATCAATCGCATTCGCAGGGCATCCCTCAGCCTGCAGCGCGACCTACTGTTCCGTCAGGAGACCCGGAGCGAACTTGCCATCTTCGAGGCGAACGGCGAGGCCATCCGCAAGACGTTCGGCGCTCGCTTCGCATCCATGAAGATCCTCGGCGACCGGGTCGCCCGGCACCCGCTGACCAGCGGTAATTCGATCGAGATGCTTGCAAGCGGCGATATCGCCTATCCAGCCATGCTCGAAGAGATCGCCTCGGCCGAACGCAGCATCCTGCTCGAAACCTACATCTTCGACCGCGATCCGATCGGGCTGCGCATCGCCGATGCGCTGATCGACGCCGTCAAGCGCGGCATCACCGTCCGGGTGCTGATCGACGCGGTCGGCGCGCGCTATTCGGTGCCGAGCATCATGGGCCACCTGCGGGACGGCGGCGTCACTGTCGATGTCTTCAATGGCAACGTCATCATCGGGCTGCGTCTTCCCTATGCCAACCTGCGCACCCACCGGAAGATATTGATTGTCGACGGCAGGGTGGCACTGACCGGCGGCATGAATATCAGACAAGGCTTCACCACCGAGTTCGCCGGCGATAACGCCGCCCACGATGCGCATTTCCGTGTCACCGGCCCGGCCGTCGCCGATCTCTTCCACACCGCATCGGAAGACTGGCGCTTCGCCACCGGTGAAATCCTCCAGGGTCACGAGTGGCGGATCGCCGAGCAGCAGATGGATCCGGAGGCTCCGATGCTGGTGCGCGTTGTCTCGTCGGGTCCCGACCGCAGTCTCGAGACCAACCACAAGATGCTGATCGGCGCCTTCTCGGTGGCGCGCACCTCGATCCTGATCATGTCGCCCTATTTCCTTCCCGACCGCGAGCTGATCAGTGCGCTGGTGACAGCGGCAAGGCGCGGCGTCACCGTCGATGTGGTCGTGCCAGCGGTCAACAACCTGACGCTGGTCGATCGGGCCATGACGGCGCAGTTCGATCAGATGTTGAAGAACTACTGCCGCATCTGGCGCGCCAGCGGCCCCTTCAATCACTCCAAGCTGCTGTCGATCGATGACATATGGGCCTATGTCGGCTCCTCCAATCTCGATCCCCGCTCGCTTCGTCTGAATTTCGAGGTCGACATGGAGGTCATCGACCGCGACTTCGCCAAGATGATCGGCGATCATATCCGCGAAAGTCTTGCGACGGCAAAACAGGTCGACCTGCACGTGCTGCGCAGGCGGCCCTTTTGGGTCCGGCTTATGGAGAAGGTTCTTTGGCTGGGATCGCCCTATCTCTGATCGTGGGAAGCATTAAAAACTGGCAGTTGCGCCCGGCAGCCCTATAGTTCTGACAGGGAAATAGCCTGGGCGCCGCCAAGTCGGTCGAGTGAGATGCATAGCAAGAACGAGAGCCTGCGCAAAAGTATTCTGCATTCCATCCGAAACAGGAAGTCCCTCCGCGAGCAGATCCTCCCGATCGAGCGCACGCCCGGAACCCGGATAGCCTCCTATAATGTTCACAAATGCGTCGGCTCGGACCGTCGCTTCGACCCTGATCGTATCCTTCGGGTCATTCAGGAAATCGACGCCGATATTATCGCGCTGCAGGAGGCGGACAGCCGGTTCGGCGAGCGCACCGGCCTGCTCGATCTGACGCGGCTGGAGCGTGAGGCAGGTCTAGTGGCGGTGCCCGTGTCCGGCGTTGCCAAGGCTCACGGCTGGCATGGCAATGTGGTGCTGTTCAAGCAGGGGATCGTCCGCGATGTCCACCAGATCAAGCTGCCGGGGCTGGAGCCCCGCGGCGCGCTGGTGGCGGAAATCGAGTTGTCGAGCGGCAACATCCTGCGGATCATCGCAGCCCATTTCGGGCTGCTGCGCCGATCTCGCGCCCAGCAGGCGCGCACGCTGGTCGAGATCATGACGAAGGCCGGCGAATTGCCGACGATATTGCTGGGCGATCTCAACGAATGGCGCCTTGGCGACCGCTCCTCGCTCAACACCTTTCATGCGGCCTTCGGCCCACAGCCGGCGGCGGTGCCGAGCTTTCCGGCCAACATGCCGATCCTCGCGCTCGATCGCATGATCGCCAACCGCGCGGGGCTGATCTCGGCAATCGAGGTCCACAACACGCCATTGGCGCGTATGGCCTCCGATCATCTGCCGATCAAGACGACATTGACACAGCTGGCGACGGCCGGCGAGACCTGATCCCCTCAGACGGGCGGACGAAACAGCTTCCAGCGGGTCGGACGGAAGGCAATGCGGCTGCGGTCCAGCTCGCCGACCTTTTCCGGCGGCAGCTCGATCTCGATACGCGGATGACCGCCGCCGATATCGATCTCGATATGCCGCGTGCCTGCTACCCGCCGGCTGGCGGTGAGCAGACCGGCGATGCAGCCGCCGCAGCCGTCCAGCAGCTCAATGTCGTGCGGGCGGAAATAGAGGTTGGCCGGACCCTCCGGCTCTCCCGGCGCATTCAATCCGAGCGGTCGGTCCTCGAACCAGATCGCCCCGTCGGTCACGTGCACCTTCATGCAGTTGGACTGGCCGATGAAGCCGAAGACGAAGGGCGAGTTCGGGGTGTCGTAGATATCGTCCGGCGTGCCGATCTGCTCGATGGCACCCTGGCTCATGACCACGACCCGGTCGGCAAGCTCCAGCGCTTCGTCCTGGTCATGGGTGACGAAGACCGTGGTATGGCCGGTCCGGTCGTGGATCTCGCGCAGCCACTTGCGCAGGTCCTTGCGCACCTGCGCATCGAGCGCGCCGAAAGGCTCGTCCAGCAGCAGCACATTCGGCTCGACGGCCATGGCGCGGGCCAGCGCCACGCGTTGCCGCTGGCCGCCGGAAAGCTGCGCCGGATAGCGCTTCTCGAGGCCGGAGAGCTGCACCAGGTCCAGCAGTTCCATGGCCCGCCTGCGGATCTCCGCGCGGGCAGGGCGCCGGGTCGAAGGGCGGACCTTGAGGCCGAAGGAGATATTGTCGAGCACCGTCATATGGCGAAACAGCGCGTAATGCTGGAAGACGAAGCCGATATTGCGCTGCTGCACCGTCTTCATAGAGGCGTCTTCGTTGCCGAAGTAGATTGTGCCTTCCGTCGGCGTCTCCAGCCCGGCGATCAGCCGCAGCAATGTCGTCTTGCCCGAGCCGGAGGGGCCGAGCAGCGCGATCAGCTCACCGGAACGGATGTCCAGCGATACGTCGTTGAGCGCCGGAAAGCGGCCGAAATCCTTGCGGATGTTTTGAACGCGAACTTCCATCAGTCTTCCTTAGTGACGCCGGCTCGCAGCGATTTCCTCGCTGAAACGCATTTCCAGCAACGTCTTCAGAATAAGCGTCACCAGGGCGAGCAGCGCAAGCAGCGTTGCCACGGCGAATGCGCCGGAGAAATTATAGTCGTTGTAGAGAATCTCGATCTGCAGCGGCATGGTGTTGGTCTCGCCGCGGATATGCCCTGATACGACGGACACCGCGCCGAATTCGCCCATGGCGCGGGCGTTGCAGAGCAGGACGCCGTAGAGCAGGCCCCATTTGATATTCGGCAGCGTCACATACCAGAAGGTCTGGAAGCCGCTGGCGCCGAGCGACAGAGCTGCCTCCTCGTCTGCGGTTCCCTGGTCCTGCATCAGCGGGATCAATTCTCGCGCGACGAAGGGGAAGGTCACGAACATCGTCGCCAGCACCAGACCCGGCACGGCGAACAGGATCTTGATGTTGTGCTCGGCGAGCCAGGGCCCAAGCAGGCTGTTGGAGCCGAACAGAAGCACAAACACCAGGCCGGCGATGACAGGCGAAACCGAGAAGGGCAGGTCGATGAGCGTCGTCAGGAAGGCCTTGCCCTTGAATTCGAACTTGGCGATCGCCCAGGCGGCGGCAACGCCGAAGACGAGGTTGAGCGGCACGCTGATGACGGCCACGATCAGCGTCAGCTTGATGGCCGCAAAGGTCTCGTCGTCCTGCAGCGCCTCGACAAAGGCACCGGCACCCTTGCGGAAGGCTTCCACAAAGACAGCCGCCATCGGCAGAAGCAGGATCAGCGCCAGGAAAACGAGAGAGACGGCTATCAGCGTCCAGCGCGCAAAGCGGCTCTCGGTTACCGCCGACGTCAGTTTATGCTGACCTGGTTGGGTATCAAGCGCCATAACCGTACCTCTTTCTGCTCCAGGTCTGGATGAGGTTGATGACCAGAAGCATCACGAAGGAGATGATCAGCATGATCGCGGCAATGCCCGTCGCGGCCGCATAATTATATTCCTCCAGCCTGATGACGATCAGCAGCGGCGCGATTTCGGAGACGTAGGGGAGGTTGCCGGCAATGAAGATCACCGAGCCGTACTCGCCGACCGCACGGGCGAAGGACAGCGCAAAGCCTGTCAGCACGGCGGGCGCAAGCCCCGGCAGCAGCACGCGAGTGATGGTCTGGAAACGGTTTGCACCCAGCGTCGCGGCGGCTTCCTCGACCTCGCGGTCGATTTCTTCCATGATCGGCTGCACCGTGCGCACGACGAAGGGCAGGCCGACGAAGATCAGCGCGATGACCACGCCAATAGGCGTGAACGCGACCTTGATGCCGAGTGGCGACAGGAACTGGCCGATCCAGCCGTTCGGGGAATAGAGCGTGGTGAGCGCGATACCGGCCACCGCCGTCGGCAGCGCAAAGGGGAGGTCGACCACCGCGTCGATGATCCGCTTGCCGGGGAAACGGTAGCGCACCAGCACCCAGGCGAGGATGACGCCGAAGATGGCGTTGACGACGGCCGCGATCAGCGCGCCGCCGAAGCTCATGCGCAAGGCTGCAAGAACACGGGGATCGGATGCGATCGACCAGAAGGCCGGCCAGCCGAGCGTGCTCGTCTTCAGCAATAGGCCGGAGATCGGAATGAGGACGATAAGGATAAGCCATATCAAGGTAAAACCGAGCGCCATTCCAAAGCCTGGAATGACGCTCGGTTGCCTGAATTGCCACCGTGAACGGGTCGCTGCCTGCATGTAGTCTTACTGTCCCGGCTTGTAGATCTTGTCGAAGATGCCACCATCTCCGAAGAACTTGGGCTGCGCTTCCTTCCATCCGCCGAAATCGTCGATCGAGACGAGCTTGAGGTTGGGGAAACGGGCGATGTCTTTCGGGTCGGCGGCGGCAGGCTTGATCGGACGGTAATAATGCGCAGCCGCGATCTTTTGTCCATCGTCGGAATAGAGATAGTTCAGATAGGCCTCGGCCAGTTTGCGGGTGCCCTTCTTGTCGACATTGCCATCCACGATGGCGACAGGCGGATCGGCGCGGATAGACACCGAGGGCGTGACGATCTCGAATTTATCGGGGCCGAGCTCTTCCAGCGATAGATAGGCCTCGTTTTCCCAGGCCAGCAGCGCATCGCCGAGGCCGCGCTGCACGAAGGTCGTCGTCGCGCCGCGCGCGCCGCTGTCGAGCACGGGAACATGTTTCAGCAACTGTGTCAGATACTCCTGCGCCTTGGCGTCGTCGCCACCATTGGCCTGCTTCGCCCAGGCGTAAGCCGCCAGGATGTTCCAGCGGGCGCCGCCCGAGGTCTTCGGATTGGGGGTGATCACCTGGACGCCGTCCTTGACGAGATCCGGCCAGTCCTTGATACCCTTCGGGTTTCCCTTGCGCACCAGGAATACGATCGTCGAGGTATAGGGCACGCTCTTGTTCGGGAATTTGGTGTTCCAGTCTGGCGGGATCTTGCCAGTGGCCTTGGCGATGGCATCAATGTCACCTTCGAGCGCCAGCGTCACCACATCCGCGGCGAGGCCGTCGATGACGGAACGGGCCTGGGCGCCCGAGCCGCCATGCGAGGCCTTCAGCTCGACGCTTTCGCCGGTATCCTTTTTCCACTTTGCGGCAAAGGCGGCGTTGAAATCCTTGTAAAGCTCGCGGGTCGGATCGTAGGAGACATTCAGCAGCGTCTGCTCTGCCGCAAAGACAGGCACAAGCCCCGACAGCGAGAAGCTGCCGATCAGCACTGCGGTGGCAAGAAGTCGGGATAGCCGTAGCGTCTGCATGAACACCTCCTTGTTTGTGCTGTAAGCCTACCAATCTGGTCGTATAATGTAACGAAGATTGTTCCTGCGAACTTACGTTCGTTAGAATGGCATCCCATAGAATTGGCTGAAGCGAAATCGGATTGCTGAAGCTGGGCGCTCGCCTCTTCATCGCCACAAACCGTGCCTGCTGTGGCGGGCAGCATCCAACAACGCCCATACCTGCATCCGCCCTAAAGAAACAATTTCAGCTGACATCACCGCTCCCGATGCGTTAACTGCCACGGATCGCCTGAGGAAGAGAATTCGTGAACGAAAAAATTGCAGTGATAGGCCTTGGTTATGTTGGACTGCCGGTCGCCATGGCGTTGGCCGACAAATATGAGGGCGTCATCGGCTTCGATATCAACGCCTCCCGCGTGGAAGCACTGCGCAGCGGCCGCGACTCGACCCGCGAGGTGACGCCGGAGCGTCTTGAACAGACGTCGCTATCGATAACCAGCCGACTTGAGGACCTCGGCGACCGCACGGTCTTCATCGTCGCCGTCCCCACCCCGATCGACAAGAACCGCCAACCGGACCTCAGGCCGCTGATATCGGCGTCGCGGACCGTCGGCCAAGTGCTGAAGCCAGGTGCCGTCGTCGTCTACGAATCCACCGTCTTTCCGGGTGTCACGGAAGAGATCTGCGGCCCCGTGCTGGCCGAGGTCTCAGGCCTTAAGCAAGGTCAGGAATTCCACCTCGGCTATTCACCGGAGCGCATCAATCCCGGCGATCGCGAGCACACTTTCGAGCGTATCGTGAAGGTCGTGTCCGGCGATAGCCCCGAGACGCTCGAACGGGTCGCCGCGATCTACAGCCGCGTCGTCGAGGCCGGCATCCATCGCGCCACCAGCATCCGCGTTGCCGAGGCCGCAAAGGTTATCGAGAACACCCAGCGCGACCTCAACATCGCCCTGATGAACGAGCTGTCGATCATCTTCGAGAAGATGGACATCCGCACCGCCGACGTGCTGGAGGCAGCGCGGACGAAGTGGAATTTTCTGCCCTTCACGCCAGGCCTTGTCGGCGGCCACTGTATCGGCGTCGATCCCTATTACCTGACCGCGAAAGCCGAGGAACTCGGTTACCATCCGGAGGTCATCCTCTCCGGCCGGCGGATCAACGACGGCATGGGGGCCTTCATTGCCCAGAAGCTGATCAAGATGCTGGTTGCAGCGGAAAAGCCGATCAATGGCGCCCGGATCGGTATCTTTGGCCTGACATTCAAGGAGAACGTTCCAGACCTGCGCAACAGCCGGGTGCCCGACATCATTCGCGAGTTGCACCAGTTCGGGCTGCAGCCGCTGATCCACGATCCGATGGCGGATGCCGATGAGGCTGCGCATGAGTATGACGTCCGTTTCACGGATCTGTCCGCCTTTCCGGCCCTTGATGCGCTCGTCCTGGCAGTCCCGCACCGGCAATATCTCGCCGACGACGCGCAGGCGCTGCTTGGCTTGCTGAAACCCGGCGGCGTGGTGGTCGACGTCAAGTCGGCGCTGACTCTTAGCAATTCTGGCCTCAGCGGCCATGCGGTGTGGAGCCTCTAAGTCGAGCGTACATCCTGCTGCAGAAACGCCTCAACTGTCCTGGCAAGACCCTCGGCGGTCGAAAACGGCGGCGTCCATCCGGTAATCCGCCGGGTTTCGCCAATGTCGAGTTGCAGCGAGCCAAGCAGCCGCTGCGCGGCTTGCCCCTTGCCAAGGACGGATGCGGCGATCGCCAGCAGGCGAGGCGGCACCGGCAGCAGCCAGGCCTTGCGCCCCATGGCGTTGGAAATGCCTCTCAGCAACTGACTGATCGACTGATCGTCGTCGTCGCTGACGAGAAACGTGCGATTGGCAGCGCGCTGCTCGTGGGTGCAGAGGATGATGAAGTCCGTGAGGTTGCCGACGAAGACTAGCGACCTCCTGTTGGCGACGGCGGCGAGCGGCAGTGGCAGGCCGCGCCTGGCGAGCCGCATCAGGCTCGCGAAGTTGGCCTTCACCCCCGGCCCGTAGACAAGCGGTGGGCGGATCGCGACGATCTCCATGCCGGTCTCACGACCCAGCGCAAACAATGCCTGTTCGGCCTCCCATTTGGAGACCCCATAGGGATCGAGCGGGTTGGGCCGGTCCTCGGCGGTAAAAGGTCGTCCCGGCGTCGTCGCTTCGCCGTTCACCTTGATCGAACTGACAAAGACAAACCGTCTCGTGCCGGATGCGGCAGCCTGCCGTGCCAGATTGACTGTAGCCTCGACATTGGCGGCGCGAAAGGCCGCCAGCGGGTCCACCGCCTTCTCGTCCATGACGTGAACCCGTGCCGCGAGATGGACAACGGTCTCGACGCCAATGAGCGCTTCCGACCAGTCCATACCGGCATGGATTTCGCCAATCGCATGAAATCCCGGCTTCGCCAGTCGGCTGACGGGCCTGAAGGCGATGTCGCGTGTGGCGAGGTCTGTGCAAAGCGCCGTCCCGACGAAGCCGGTGGCACCGGTGACCAGGATCATGCGCCCGCTCCTGTATCTTTGTCTGGCATCCGGATCATCCTTTTTTCAACTCTGCTCATAGCCGCAAGGTCGGTCCAACGATAGGTGCACAAGGGTCCAGTCCAACGGGGAACCGTGACGACGAGACAATCAGATTGTGAAAATGTCCAGGATATGAGATTCACGCCCAACTTTCAGCTTGGCAGACGCTCATGTTCTATTCCATCGCCAAACGCAGTTTCGACCTGTTCGCAGCCCTGGTCGCAGGGTTGGTGTTTTCCATCCCCATCCTGGTGGTGGCTCTCTGTGTCCGGGCGACGTCTCGTGGCCCCGTTCTCTATTGGTCCGACCGGGTTGGCCGTAACAACCGCATTTTTCGCATGCCGAAATTCCGCAGCATGCGCACCGATACGCCTGCCGTCGCCACTCATCTGCTCGCCGATCCGAAGCAGTACCTGACGCCGATCGGCGCGTTTCTGCGCCGTTCCAGCCTGGATGAATTGCCCCAGCTCTGGTGTATCCTCAAGGGCGATATGAGCCTCGTCGGCCCGCGTCCGGCCCTCTTCAACCAGCAAGACCTTATTGCTCTGCGCACCACCTGTGGCGTCGAAGCCCTGGTGCCGGGACTGACCGGCTGGGCGCAGATCAACGGCCGGGACGAGCTGCCGATCCCGGAAAAGGTTAAGCTCGATGCGGAGTATCTGCAGCGTCGCTCCTTCGGCTTTGACCTTCGGATCATCCTTTTGACGGCGGTCAGGGTTCTGCGGCGGGACGGGGTGACGCACTGAAGAGGTGCGGTCTTCTTGCCATGACGGCAGAAATTTTCTGCCTCTCGCCTCTTGAAAATCTGATCTTCGCTTTACAGCTTCCGGCCGCCTTGGGAATAAGCCTTGGTGGACCAAGAAATGATTGAGCGATCCGGAAACGGTCGCTGGTTACTCCGGGCGATCAGGGAAGATGATGAACACGTCGAATGTCACGAAGCCAAAAAACATCTTGATGATCGTCATGAGCATCGCCTGGCTTGTCGCCGCTTCGGCAGTTTTTGTTGAAACGGATGCCTATCGCTACGCCTGCGCCGTTCTCGCAGCCCTCGCGCTTTGCCACTACCTGACAATGCCGCGCCGGCCGGCAACCAACTGGCTTGGCTGGCTGTGTATGGCGTGGGGCGTTTATGTCGCTGCTCGTTTCCTGCACTTCTATTTCCTGACGCGTCCCCATGAGAGCGGCGCATCGGAATGGCTCTATGCTTTTCCCTTCTTCTTCCCGATCCTCGGCGTCGCCTTTTCAATGACCGAGGCCTGGATCGAGCGCGTCGTCGCTGCATTTTTCGCGATTGCGCTGCTCATGCTCGGCGCGACGTCGAAATTCGGCGCTATTTTCGCAGGTGAAACTGTCAAGCCGCTGATCATGAACAACCAGATTCATGGTGCCGTCGCGTGCGGTCTGATCTTGCTGGCGGCCTATTTCTGGCTGCTTCACTACCTGTCCGACCACAATGCGAAGCCTCACTTGCGCCGCTACGCGCTGGTGGTCTGCCCTCTGGTCATGGTGCTCTGTCTGATATCCATCTACGGCGCCAAATCCAAGGGCGTGTGGCTGGCGCTGACCCTGACGCTGCCAATCGCCGGCCTGCTTTCCCTCACATATCTGCGCGCAAAAGCCGGCTTGTTGGTCATTGTCCTGGCGGCTATCGTTCTTGGTTGCGGCGTTTATGCGGTGCGTCATAACCTCCACAAGACGGCCGGCCCGACCGTTGGAGCGGCGATCTCCATGCTGGAGGGTTTCCAGGACGGCAGCGATTTCGATGGCGTCGTTCGGGGAACAATCGATTCGCCGACCACCCCCGTCTCCATGGATGAGCGACTGCAGCTCTGGTATGATGCCGGTGAGATGATTTCCGCCGCTCCGATCTTCGGTTGGGGGAGCAAATGGGTCGATCAGTTGAACGCGTCGCGCTATCCGAATGTCAGGTACACGCTTTTCCATAACGGCTATCTGGAGATACTGGTGCGTTACGGCATCTTCGGAGCTGCGGTCATGTCGGCGATTTTGGCGGCCCTGTTCTTTTCCGTCTTTCGCGCTTTCAGGGTAGGTGCCATTCCGCGCGCCGCCTTCCATGTCTATGCCGTCGGTCTGCTATTCTTCGCCTTGACGCTGCTCAGCAACTCCAACAACAGGCTGGCGATCGGCGAAAGTCTGGCGCTGCTAAGCTCGGCCTTTGCCTGTTGGTGCAATATGCGCATTACACACGACTATGACATCCTGACAGTACAGCCCGCAGGCAAGTCATGAGGGATATGTTGCGCGGATGCTGGCAATTGAGTGCGTGCCAACACTTGGCCAAATTCCGTTTTACTTAAAACAGCAATCCTTGATTTAATCGAAACCTAAGGGTTTGCCGTCATTCTGCTGTTGACCGACCCGCAAGGCTCTGGGTCGGCCGCATCTACCGATGGCAACAATCCGCTCGGCGGACAGGAGTTTCGATGAACATCGCCCACAAGCAAACGCATTCGAGTGGCGACACGCTCGAAATCCTCTCCTTCCACCTCAATGGTCAGGAGTTTTGCGTGCGGACGACGGCAATTCGCGAGATCCGCGGCTGGGACGCAGCGACGCCAATTCCCCACTCCCCGGCCGAAGTCATGGGCGTGATGAACCTGCGTGGCACCGTCATCCCGATCATCGATCTCTCCCTCAAGCTTGGCATGAAAAGCACCGTTCCCTCCGAGCGAAGCGCAATCGTGGTTGCCGAGATCAACGATACGGCCATGGGCCTGATCGTCGATAGCGTGTCGGACATCCTGACGATCGATGCGGCCTTGTTGCAGCCGGTGCCGAACATGAACGTGCCGGGCGGCACGGTCTATTCCGACGGCATCATCGCGCAGGAAAGCGGCATGATCTGTTTTCTCAATCTCGAGCGCATGTTCGAGGCCGCAGGGCTTGAAAGCCTCGCTGCCTGAGGCGCGGGGCGACCGCAGGACGGGCGGACGTTGACATTGCTGCCGCCGATACCTATCTCAAGCCTATCGATATTGCTTGTTTGACTTTTGTTATTGCACGTATCCTGCGTGCCCTGGACGAACTTCCCCTTCAAAATCGAGAGTGAAACTCGCCGCATCACCGCGGCGATGACTGAAATTATTTGAAAGGGCTTCAAAATGGCCACCGGCACAGTGAAATGGTTTAACTCCACCAAGGGCTTCGGCTTCATTCAGCCAGACAACGGCGATGTCGATGCCTTCGTTCACATCTCCGCCGTCGAACGCGCCGGTATGCGTGAAATCGTCGAGGGGCAAAAGCTCTCCTATGAGCTGGAGCGCGACAACAAGTCGGGCAAGATGTCCGCCGGCAACCTTCAGGCCGTATAAAGCTCTTCTGCCCCTCCCGGCTGCGGCAGGTGCCTGGGGCAAAACATCTTCGAAAGGTCAGGCAGCTTTGCCTGGCCTTTTTGCTTGCCGATTGCATGTCGTTCCGGATCGATCGCCTTACCGGCCCGCCGCTGTTTTAAGCGGCGCAGGCCCATCCACACTGATTATAATCAAGTCCTATGGCGACCTCCCCGGAGGCGGGCGCCTATGGCAATGGAGATATCATGCGCCCTACACGATGGAGCGAGGTCGTCACCCTGACGGTCAAGCCAGGCGAATTCATCACGCTGAAGAACCCGGCCGAAGCGCTGCAGTTTCTTGACGGCCCCTGGCCGGGCAGCCCAGGTCCACGACACGCCGCCGCCCGCCGATTCTGTCGTGCTGCCATTGCCGGCAACAAGGATTCGGAGGATGCCCGCAAGGTGTTTGTCGAAGCTGCCGAGGAGGCCAGCCTCAAGCCGCGCTGAATGGCAGATCAGGCCATGGTGGAATGAAAACGCACCATGCGCTTTGCGGCAAGATCCGCGACGTCGATGGTGCCTTTGTCGAGAACGCCCGGGTGAGGCTCACTCAGGCGCAGGAGACAATAACCGACGAGCCGCGGACATGCGAAACGCGCTCGATGCCAGTCCCATGGCTTCCTGCTTCGATGGCCATTCAGGTTTCGCCCCGGCAATCGCGCAAGGCACGGCAAGAGTGCAGGAAGTTCAAGGATCTGACCCATGGCGGCTGCACAATGGCAAAGATGCCGGTGCCGCCACGTTTTTATTGCGCAAACTGTCGCATTTCTGTCTGAAGGCGAGGACGAAAAAGTGAAGCGCTGTAGACGGACGTTCCAGTCAGTATAAAAACAGACGTTGGCCAGAATAAATTTCATGTTGCTTCGCGTTTCAGCGGGTATTGCATATTAGGTACTTCTTTTACTGGCCTGGGAGCAGGTCATGTTGGACGGTGGATCGATCGCCCTTGAGAATGTACGGGTTCCAGCCGAGAGCCTTGGGCTTTGCTGGTGGGACATGGTGGCCAACAAGTTTTGCGGTGATGCCGAGGTTGCACGTATATTTGCGATCGATGCTGAAGAGCTGAAGTCGGGGGTCCCGGTGGAAGCGCTGCTCGGTTGTCTGCATGCCAGCGACCGCAAACGCATCGCTAAGTCGCTACACACCGCCATCATCCAGGATACCGTGTGCCGCGAATCCTACCGCGTGCACCTCGGCAAGGGGCGTTATCGCGAGGTGCTGAGCGTCCTGCGTTGCTTCGGGTATAGCGAAGGCTTACCGACAAACTGCACGGGCTTCATCTGCGAATTGCAAGCAAGCGACATGCAGCCGGCGCCCCCGCCGCAAAACTGGACCAACGTCGTGAGACTCCAGCGGGGCTGAGGAGTTCGCTCGGCGCTGTCCATCCGGAGGCTGTGCAAGTGACTTTGCAAGCCGCCTGGATCGCGGGAACTTCCCATGGTTGCTTTCGTTAACCGCTGCCGGAAGGCAAAGGTTTAAAGAGGAGTAGACATATGGCCGAAGACCGCGAACGGATGATCCGCGACCGCGCTTACAGCATCTGGGAAGAGCAAGGGCGCCCGCATGGCGAAGACATGCGCCACTGGCTTCAGGCTTGGCAGGAACTAGCCGAGAAAGAACCTGCTGTGGAACAAGGCATCGGCAGTCCGCAGGCCACCACCGTCGAGGCAACCGCCAAACCGGCCGAGAAGCGGACCGAAAAGACCGCCGCGCAACCAAAAGGCGCGCGCAGGAAGAGGTCCTGACCATCCAGCCATCTTGGCATTCGTGAACCGGCATGTGCCAGTCGTGACAGACAATCGCCGCGCCAAGTCGCGGCAATTTCTGGAGCTAAACGCCGTTCGGAAGGCGTTTTATTAGCCGGCAAATATGCCTGCCTAGTCGGCTCCCAGCTGAAGCCTGGCTCTGTCTTCTACCCGGCCTTGACGGCGATCCAGATCATGTGACGGGCGCCGCCACGCTTGCCGTTGGCGCGCGTCGCGACCTCGTCGACGGCAAACCGCGCATCTCGAAGCCGCTTGGTAAAGCGGCTGTCGGGGCCGGAAGACCAGACGGCAAGCACGCCGCCGGGTTTCAAAGCATCGCGGGCGGCGAGCAGGCCTTCCCGGTCGTACAGGCCGTCATTGGCGGCGTGCGTCAGTCCGTCCGGTCCATTGTCGACATCCAGCAGGATCGAGTCGTAGCGCCCCTTGCCCTCCCGGATCACCGCAGCGACATCACCTTCGCGCACAGTGACGCGCGGGTCGTCCAGACACCCATCGAACACTTCCGCCATCGGCCCTCGGGCCCAGGCAACCACAGCCGGCACCAGCTCGGCGACTGTGATTCTTGCATCCTTGGGGAGCGCGCCGAGAGCTGCCCGCAGCGTAAATCCCATACCCAGCCCGCCGATCAGCATCTGCGGTGCGGCGCGGCCGGCCATCCTTTCGCAGCTTAGCGTCGCCAGCGCTTCTTCCGACCCGCTCAGCCTGCTGTTCATCAGCTCGTTTGTGCCGAGCATGATGGAGAACTCGCGGCCGCGCTGCTTCAGCCGCAGCTCCCCGCCGCCGTTCGGAATGGATGCGGTATCAAGCAGGGTCCAAGGGATCACAGGCAGCTCTTCATCGTTTGTGCCGTCATGCAGCGTCCGGCGGCAAGGCGTGTCGCCAGACAGGATTGAGATAGAGTTTCGATCAACAGCCCTCAGCTGAGCTTCCAGGCAATATAGAGCAGCGTCAGGGCGATCAGCCAGAGCGCAATGCGCCCGGAGCGGCTATGTCGCGCCTCGGACTTGCCGATGGCATCTGCTGTCTCCTGATCGAAGCGCAGGCCACTCTCGCTCATCGCCAGAAGGCGCTGGTGGAAGAGCTCGGTCTTGGCAGCGATCTCGGGCACGGCTTCCGCCAATTTCAGGCCGGCCTTCACCGCGTCCTGCATGTCGCCAAGAATGCGTTTCGGGCCGAGATTGTTGCGGATCCACTCGCCGACCACAGGTTCCGATGCCTTCCACATGTTGAAGCGAGGATTGAGCATCCGCGCCACGCCTTCGACCACCACCATGGTCTTCTGCAGCATGACGAGCTCCGGCCGCGTTTCCATGTCGAACAGCTCGGTAACTTCGAACAGCAGCGTCAGCAGCTTGCCCATGGAGATGGTTTCGGCGGGTTGGCCGTGGATCGGCTCGCCGATGGCCCGGATCGCCTGAGCGAAGCTCTCCGTGTTGTGGTGTGCGGGAACATAGCCCGCCTCGAAATGCACCTCCGCCACGCGCAGATAATCGCGGGTGATGAAGCCGTAGAGGATTTCCGCCAGGAAGCGCCGTTCCTTCTTCCCGAGGCGCCCGACGATGCCCATGTCGACCGCAACGATGATGCCCTGCGGATCGACGAAGAGATTGCCGGGATGCATGTCGGCATGAAAGAAGCCGTCGCGCAACGTATGGCGTAGGAAGGACTGGATCAGCGTGTCGGCGATGTGGTTGAGGTCATGCCCGGAGGCGCGCAAGGCCTCGACGTCGGACATCTTGATACCGTCGATCCATTCCATCGTGATGACATCGCGGCCGGTGCGCTCCCAATCCACCGTCGGGACGCGGAAACCCTCGTCCTTGGCTGTATTCTCGGCAATTTCGGACAGCGCAGCGGCTTCCAGCCGCAGGTCCATCTCGACCCTTGTCGTCTGCTCCAGCGCCTGCGTCACCTCGACCGGACGCAGCCGGCGGCTGGACGGCACGAAGCGCTCCTGCAGCCGGGCCACCAGATACATGACCGAGATGTCGTTGGCGAAGCGCTGGCGCACGCCGGGACGGATGACCTTGATTGCCACCTTGCGGCGGCCCTCGGGCGTCCTGATCTCGGCCGGATGCACCTGGGCGATCGAGGCTGCGGCGATGGGCTCGCCGACGCTGGCGTAGAGTTCGTCCAGCGGTCGCCCGAGCGAACCCTCGATGTTTGCCTTGGCAGCGGCCATCGGAAAGAAGGCCATGCTGTCCTGCAACTGCGACAGGTCGTTGGCAAATTCGATGCCGACGACATCCGGCCGCGTCGCCAGGAACTGACCGATCTTGGCATAGGAAGGCCCCAGGCGCTCGACGGCCTTTGAAAGCCTGTCGCTGCGAGCCTTGGTCTTGGCGCGTCGGCGGGCAAACAGCGCGACGAACGACTTCGCCAGGCTGACCGACGGCGGCAATCCTTCCGATGGCAGGGCTTCGACCACGCCTTCGCGCACAAGGACCCAGCCGACCCGGAGGAGGCCGAAATACCCACCGAACGTGCTCATGCCGACGGTCCCGAACGGTCGCGATGTCCCGTCATGCGCTTACAGCTTCCAGCCGGAATGCAGCGCCGCGATGCCGCCGGTATAGTTGGTGAAGGAAACGCGGCTGAAACCGGCCTGGCGGATCATCGTCGCGAAGTCCTGCTGGTTGGGAAACTTGCGGATCGATTCGACAAGGTACTGATAGGGTTCTGCCTCGCCGGTGATCGCCTTGCCGAAGCGCGGAATGGCGTTGAACGACCAGGCGTCGTAGACCTTGTCCAGAAGCGGCAGATCGACTTCTGAAAACTCCAGCACCAGAAGCCGTCCGCCGCGCTTCAGCACGCGGTAGGCCTCCTTCAGCGCCACGTCGATGCGCGGCACGTTGCGGATACCGAAGGCGATCGTATAGGCATCGAAGCTGCCGGCCTCGAAAGGCAGCTCTTCGGCGTTGGCCTCGATGAAGGTGAGGTTCTCTGAAATCCTCTTCTTTTCGGCCCGTTCCGCGCCGACGGCGAGCATGGAGCCGTTGATGTCGAGCACGGTGGCGTGCGCCAGCTTATTGGAAGCCTCGACGATGCGGAAAGCGATGTCACCGGTACCGCCGGCCACATCGAGCACCTTGTAGTCGGGGTCCTTGCGCGGATGCAGGGCGGCGATCATCGCGTCCTTCCAGGCGCGGTGGAGGCCCATCGACATCACGTCGTTCATGACGTCGTAGCGCTTGGCGACCTTATGGAAGACGTCGTTGACAAGGCCCTGCTTCTCGCCGCTTGCCACGTCGCGAAATCCGTAGGACGTCTCCATGCCGCCATCGGCGGCGGTGCGGCTGTCTGCCATCACTCAACTCCATTGCTAAATCACCACGGACCGTAGCGAAAATGCCGCTGCCACGCTATCTGATTGCCTGACACTCGGCTTTGCCGATGGTTTAGAACATGGCCGCCGGAAAGCAAAGCGCATTTGGTCGCGGTCGGATCGCTGTTGGTCAGCCTTAAAGATGGATCACCATGCCTGAATTACCAGAGGTCGAAACCGTCCGGCGCGGCCTTGCCCCGGCGATGGAAGGGGCGGAGATCGTCCGATTGGAGCTGCGTCGCGGCGACCTGCGCTTTCCCTTTCCGCTGGAGTTCGCCGCTTCTGTCGCCGGACGCAGGGTTGTTTCCCTGTCCCGCCGTGCCAAATATCTTCTGATCGACCTCGACAATGGCATGACCGTCATCGCCCATCTGGGCATGTCGGGCTCGTTCCGCATCGAAGCGGATATTGCGGCCGTCACGCCGGGCGATTTTCATCATCCGCGTTCCAAGAACGAGGCCCATGACCACGTCATCTTCCATTTGACGCGCAATGGCGAGCAATCGCGGATCGTCTATAATGATCCGCGCCGCTTCGGCTTCATGGACATCGTCGTCCGCAGCGAGATGGCGTCCCACCCGTTTTTCCGCGACCTCGGCCCCGAGCCAACAGGCAATGCACTGAGCGCGCCCGATCTCGCAAAGCGCTTCGCTGGCAAGGCACAGCCGCTGAAAAGCGCACTGCTTGACCAGAAGATGATCGCGGGCCTCGGCAACATCTACGTCTGCGAGGCGTTGTGGCGGGCACATCTGTCGCCGCTGCGGGCAAGCGGCACGCTCGTCACCAAGACCGGCAAACCGCGTGAAAAGCTGGTGCTGCTCGTGGCCTCTATCCGGGAGGTGATTGCCGATGCCATCGCCGCCGGCGGCTCGTCGTTGCGCGATCATATCCAGACGGACGGCTCCCTCGGCTATTTCCAGCATTCCTTTTCCGTCTATGACCAGGAGGGGGCGGCTTGCCGGACGCCGGGTTGCGGCGGTACTGTCGGGCGCATCGTCCAGGCCGGCCGCTCGACCTTCTATTGTGCCACCTGCCAGAAATAGTGCGAG
>Ga0070670_100000312_pt1 | contig 41775 bp, 40 predicted proteins | sample KBSS63metaG_FD_64665 | JGI IMG/M metagenome (GOLD analysis project Ga0070670, IMG submission 64665) | Switchgrass rhizosphere microbial communities from Kellogg Biological Station, Michigan, USA - KBS S6-3 metaG | ecosystem: Host-associated > Plants > Roots > Rhizosphere > Soil ... | reverse complement strand
CGTCATCCGAAAAAAGCACTGACTGTTCTCGTCGTGTGCCTGACTTTCTATGTGTCTTTCGTCACTAACGTTTGCGCGCAAGCACAGAAAATTCGGATCGCTATCCATCTTTCGCTCCAGGGTTTGTCGTCGGCTGGATTGCAATGGAGTCTGGCATTTTTAAACAGCACGGCTTTGATGCCGAAGTCATTTATCTAAGAGGCGGACAGCAATTGGTTCCGGCGCTGATGAGTCAATCCGTCGATATTGCACTTGGTTCGGACACAGGGATCTACAGTGCGCTTTTGGAGGGAGCCAGTCTTGTCAAGATCGGTACGACTCTAAACTCGCTAGCCTTCGCTTTTGCCGTGCGACCAGAGTTCAAAAGCGCGGCATCACTAAAAGGCGCGATTTTAGGCTCGAGTAGGGGGCGCGACCTCGCCTACGCATCGTTGATTCGCGCGATCACATCGTTGGGCCTTTCACCGGAGAAAGATGTGAAGATCCTTCCGGTCGGCGCAGGTGATCAAGAACGTATTCAATCGGCTGTCGGCGGTAGCACAGCCGGCACGGTTCTTTTTCCGCCTTGGGAGATCCAGGCCGAGCGAGCGGGTCTCAAAGTTTTCAGCCAATCACGGATTCCGAGCTTGAACGGCGGGATCAATACGACCAAAGCGATGCTTTCGACCAAAAGGTCGGTAGTTAAAACATTCCTTCGGGCCTACCGGGAAGCTGCCCGTTATGCGCAAAGCAACAAGGAGCGATCGGTGCTAATTCTACAAAAATATCTCAAGATACCGGATCGCGCTCTGGCCGAGCATATGTACGAAGTGACCATCCCGTCTCTTGAGCTAACCCTTCAGCCCACCGCTGATGCAATTCAGTCATCGCTCGATATCGTGGCGTATGCAAATCCCAAAGCAAAAGAAGCGAAGACGAATGATTTTTGGGACACCAGTCTGCTAAAAGAACTGGACTCGGAGAAGAGTCCTCGATAAGCAATAATTGAACGTCCAAAGGAGAAACAATGGAGCTAAAATTTCCGCTCATGCGCTACGACATCGTCCAACCATTATTGGACGGTAGAGTCACGGTCGAAGGGGTCACTTTCAAACCGTTCAAAACCTCATCGATGGTTTTTACTGATGTACCCCACCTGCGAACCGGTGATTTCGATCTATGGGAGCTCAACTGGGGATACTTCCTGCCGGCGCTCGAAGCAGGCTGGAAGCTTATCGGTCTGCCGGTATTTCCCAAAAGGAAACCCGCGTATCAATACATCTTCTGCCGAACAGACGCGCAGATTCACTCGCCGAAGGAGCTCGAAGGTAAAAGAGTCGCCACTAGTCAGTATCGAATCGTTGTCGATATCTGGATCCGGGGTTTGTTGAAGCACAAACACGGCACTGATCCCTCCAAGCTGAAATGGCTTTCATTACGCGACGACATTTTTCCGATCTACGACGAGAAAGTTAGCATCGAGATGGCCAAAGGCGACAAAAACCCTGTCGAGAGACTAACGGACGGCGAAGTCGATGCCATTATTACGGATATTTCCGACGTAAAGCTTTTCGATACACTTGAAAATAACCCCAAGGTGAAGCGGCTCTTTCCGGATTATGTCGAGCGCGATCATACCTTATATAATGATATGGGGATCTACGCGCCTATGCATTTAATAGTCATGAGCGAAGAACTCGACCGCAAGCACCCCGATCTAGCCGGGAAGATTTATGCTGCCTTCGAGCGAGCGAAAAAAGTCGCTTACGACGATATTTTGAGCGACATGGCAGGATTCACTTTGGTCAACTTGCGTGAGAAGATGAAACAACAGATCGAAACGTGGGGCGATCCGTTCAAATACGGGTTGGCGGCAAACAAGGACACCATAGAAACATTCAATCGGTATAACCTCGAACAGGGATTAGTGCGCTCGGTAGTGCCATTGGATAGGCAGTTTGTCGCGAGCACTCTCGACACCTAGTCTGTGCTGATTTCATCGTCAGGGGGTTTTTATGTCGCAGCAGTCGCCGGCAGGTATCAAAATCGTGGAAATCGACCACATCGTTATCCGGTGCAAAGACGTTGAGCGCCAATTGAAATTCTACGTCGATATTCTCGGGCTCGAGCCTTACCGAGTCGAGGAGTATCGCGCTGGAAAGGTATTCTTCCCTAGCGTCAGGGTCAATGACGGTATGATCATTGACCTGTTTCCGAAACCCAACGAGGAGCCGGTGGGTGACGGCCCGCGAAATCTGGATCATTATTGCTTGACGATCGCCCCGACCGACCTGTCCCAAGTGGCGAGTCGACTCCAAGAGCGTGGTGTAACGGTCGAGGGAGATGCAAAAAAGCGATCGGGAGCCCGTGGTGACGGCTACTCGATGTACGTCAGGGATTTTGAAGGCAATCGAGTCGAGCTGCGCTACTACTAAAAACTCTCCCGTGCGATCTATTAACCACTGTGCAACTTATTCTATCGACTGATTTCAACGGGGCCACCGAAACCTCTGCAAAACCTGCAATGTCACTTACAAATTTGATCAACCAACTAAGGAAGAGCGCAAGGACCGCCAGCAAACGTGGGTTGATCGAATTCATGCAGCAATTAGTGGTTACAGAACGCGAGATATCTCAGTATGCAACGTTTCGCGAGCGCCGCTACGCAAGAAACGTAGTTTTTCAAGATAAGAAATTTGAAATCGTTATGATCTGCTGGAAAAGTGGCCAACGATCGTTAATTCATGATCATGAGAATTCGTTCGGCGCCGTTAAAATTCTTCAAGGCGTTCTGACAGAGAGCGTATTTGAACTCGCTCCTAACAGAATGATCAAACCCTGTTCATCGAGAGATTTTCAAACAGGAGATATTCAAATCGAAAATCAGTTCACAATACATCAAGTGTCCAATCTGCAGCCGCCCTCGTTAACGACGATCTCTTTGCACGTCTATGTGCCGCCGCTGGCTCGCATGAATTTGTATAGACTTTACGACCCCAATATGATTTCCGGATCGAGCGAACATTACAATTTTGGAGCGGGGATCTAGGAACATGCCAACGATAGAACCAATCGATTTAGAGCCGATCGACAAATATATTCAATCGCAGCGCGAACGATTTATCGATGAGCTTAGAAGTCTGGTGCGACAGCCAAGCATTTCGAGCCAGAATAAGGGAGTCAAGGAATGCGCTGAACTCATTCAGAAGATGATGCAGGAAGTCGGCATCGAGGCTCGGGTCATGCGCACCGAAGGCCACCCGGTGGTATTTGGCCATTATAAAGCTCGCCACTCTCAGAAGACTCTGCTCATTTACAACCATTATGATGTTCAGCCGGTAGAGCCGCTGGATGCGTGGGAGCAGCCGCCATTCGAAGCGAGAATGATCGGCGACCGAATTATCGGAAGGGGATCAAGCGACAGCAAAGGAAATCTGCTGAGCCATATTAAAGCTGTCGAGGCCTTTGTGCGAAGCGGAAAGAAAGTTCCGTTAAATCTCAAATTTCTCTTTGACGGTGAGGAAGAAATTGGTAGTCCGAGTTTACCGGGCTTTGTCGAAGCGAACCGTGAATTGCTGAAAGCCGACGGCGCTTTATCCTTCGACGGCGGATTCGACGCCTCTGGACGCCCGCGGGTACAGCTCGGCTCTAGCGGACTACTCTATCTCGAGCTTAAAGCCAAAGGCCCCAAGCGGGACCTTCACTCGGCGCGAGCTCGTCTTGTGGAAAATCCCGCCTGGCGATTGGTGTGGGCGCTCCAATCGATGAAAGGGCAAGACGAGCGCATTGTCATCGATAAATTTTACGATGATATCCTTCCTCCGACGGAAGAAGAATTGCAATTACTGCGCGATTCCGGATGGGACGATCAATCGCACCTGGAAGAATACGGTGTTGAACGCTTCGTGCTTGGGGTCACAGGCGTAGCTGCCAGTGAAAGGCTGCTCTTCCAACCCACTTGCAACATTTCGGGCTTTAAAGCGGGCCATCTCGGAGAGGGCATGAAAACGATTGTCCCCGCTGAAGCTACAGTGAAAATCGATTTTCGCCTGGTTCACAAGCAAAATCCCAACGACATTTTGGCAAAGGTAAAAGCGCACCTGATCACGCACGGCTTCTCGGACATTGAAGTTCGCGCTCTAGGCTATATCGAACCGTCGAGAACTCCATTCCGAAGCACCATCGCGCAGACGGTGATCGCTGCCGCAAAAGAAAACTATCGCCTAGATCCCATGGTCAAGCCTACCGGCGAGGCTTCTGGACGGCAAGGCCCATGGCTCGCGAGCCGGCTGGGTATCGAAGGTGCCGCAAGCGGAATCGGACCGCCAAAATGGCACGGACACGCACCCAATGAATTCATTACCACCGGTCATTTCATTGAGGGAATCAAATATGCTGCCAATATCTGGTCAAGGTATGCCCAAGCTTAACGCCGCTTTCGCTTGCACCACGAGTTCGCGAGGCTGGCGATGAGTTCCGTAGCCGGCTATTACCGCGATCTCCGCGACCATGTCAAAGCGCTCAAAGACGAGGGCTTGCTGTACGAGATTACCCGCCTTGTAAATAAAGACAGCGAGCTACATCCGCTGGTGCGGCTCCAGTTCCGCGGTCTGCCAGAGGCCAAACGGCGCGCGTTTCTGTTTCGTAAAGTTACCGATGCACGCAACCGGAGCTATGACATCCCAGTTCTTGTCGGCGGTTTGGCCGCATCGGAGCAGATCTATGCATTGGGATTACAGTGCGCTCCGGAGGAAATCGTCAACCGCTGGAATCAGGCGTTGTCAAAACCGGTCGCCCCCGCGATTGTCAATACAGGAAAGGTCAAGGAAGTCATTCATAAGGGCAAAAGCTTGCTCGAGCATGGCGGTCTCGAAGAATTTCCGATTCCTATCTCAACTCCCGGCTTCGATAACGCGCCCTATTTCACTGCCGCCTGCTGGATTACCAAGGACCCCGACACCGGCACTCGTAACATGGGAATGTATCGGGCTCAAATTAAGGGACCGCTTCACACCGGGCTCTATATCGGTGATACCAATAATACGGCGACGAACTGGGCCAAAGCCAATGCGCGTGGGAAACCACTTGAAGCGGCCGCTGTCATCGGTGGTCCCGTAGCGGTAGCTTATGCGGCGATCCAGACCGTTCCCTATGGGGTCGACGAGCTGGCCATCGCGGGCGGCCTTGTCAATACGCCGATCCCTCTGGTGAAAGCGGAAACTGTGGACTTGGAAGTTCCGGCGGATGCGGAGATCGTTATAGAAGGATTGATTCATACCGACGGCTTGGAACCTGAAGGATCGTTCGGCGAGTCCCACGGCTATTCCGATCCGCGTACCTTTTCGCCGTACTTCGAAGTTACCGGCATTACGCACCGCCGCGACCCGATTTGGGTTTCCATTATCAGTCAGTTGACGCCCAGCGAAAGCAGCAAAACCAAACAGCGCGCGTTTGAAACCCTGGCTCTAAAGCTATTGCGCGAGCATCATGGCTTCAAAGGAGTCCAGCACGTGACACTGTACGAGCCACTGCTTAATCGTCAGTACGGGGTCATTAAAATGAAAAAAGTCAGCGACATCGAACCCTGGGATGCGATGTATGCCCTCCTCGGAAATCGCACCCGCTGCAAAATTATCGTTGCGGTTGATGAAGACATCGATCCAGAAGACGCCATGGCCGTGAATTGGGCGGTCGTCAATCGCTGCCAGCCGCACCGTGATATGCGGATCATCCAACCACGTCCGTTGCCGCATGGGCCGCTACGTTTTCTGGCCGATGGTAATAGTTACGACAAAACCGATTCAGCTCTGTTGATCGATGCCACGGCCAAAGGCCCGTTTCCTCCGATCTCATTGCCGGCGCGGGAGTACATGGAACACGCGAAAACGTTGTGGGAGGAACTCGAGTTGCCCGCATTGGAACTCAAGAATCCATGGTTCGGTTATTCCCTCGGAATGTGGAGTGAAGAAGCGCAAGAGGAAGCCAGACTGGCATCGGAGGGCAAGCATTACGAGACCGGAGAGAAGCTTAAGGCTCGTCGCGAGGCCACACCTCCCGGAAGTCGCATCGATCAGTTCCGGCGCCAGCACCGCAGTCACAGTGATTTCGCCAAACCAAACGATCAAAATTCCAGGAAGAAATCCTAGAAAACTTTTAACTTCACTGGACCCAGGAGGAAATAAGCAACATGGCCAAGAAAGCTGAATTCGGATTAACACTCGCGAACCGGGGCGTGGTCATTGGCGTAACGACCGTCGAGGAAATGCTCAAGATGAGCGAGATCGCGGACAATTCGAGCGTTTACGATTGGGTATGGGTGGGAGACAGCATTTTAGCCAAGCCCCGTCTTGAGGCGGTCGCGTTGCTTTCAGCTGTGGCTGCCCGGACTAAAAAGCTCAGAATGGGTCCCGCTTGCATGGCAAGCATGGCGCTCCGACATCCGATCACGCTTGCGACTCAATGGGCCAGCCTGGATTTGATTTCAGCCGGACGCACTGTCTTCGTCGCTTGCACCGGTTTGGGTTCTGCCGACAAGATGGGCAAAGAAGCGCGAACTTACAACATGGAACGTAAGGACCGCGCCCCGCGAATGCAAGAGCAAATCGAAATCTTTAAACGTTTGTGGACTGAAGATCATGTAACCTTTAAAGGCGAGTATTACAGTTTCGAAGACGTTACGTTGGCGCCCAAGCCAGCGCAGAAGCCGCGTCCACCGATTTGGATCGCTCATGCTCACAAGGGAATTCCCAAATTCATCGAGCGAGCGCAGCGGCGCACAGCACGCATCGCCGACGGTTATATGGCGGCTCAGGGGCATCCTGAGGAATACCGCAGTACACTCGACGCCATTTCCGGTTATATGAAGGAATACGGCCGCGACCCAAGCACACTCAGCACCGCTCTCTATTACAACATTAATATCAATGAGGACCGGAAAGCGGCATTCGAGGAATCGACGCGTTTTCTCAACGCCTACTATATGACCAACTTCAAACCCGAAGTCGTTGAGAGCTGGCTCGCGTATGGTTCCCCCGAGCAATGCATTGCCAAACTGCGCCGGTATATCGACGTCGGAATCAAGATGATCACCATGCGTCTCACAGGTTGGGACCAGATGAGCCTTTTGAAACGATGCATGGAAGAAGTACTGCCTTTCGTATGACCGGAACGGCCGCTATTGCCGTCTGAAAGCCGACGACAAATTTCGATTTTCTCTCTCGGTCAAACGAAATCAAAAGCGTTTCCGGTCAACCTAACCTAAGAACGCCTAAGCCATAGGGCGCGCAGTATCGTAGCTGGCTATGCTGACCGTACGCGACCTCCAAAAAAATTTTGTCGCCGACAAAGGTTCTGTCCGGGCCGTCGACTGCGTGACATTCAATGTTCCGCCCGGTGAATTCTACACACTCCTGGGCCCCAGCGGCTGCGGTAAAACTACCACCCTTCAGTGTATCGCTGGACTGGAAATGCCGGATGCCGGCGAGATCACGCTCGACAACAAACTGGTCTTCTCACGAAACACGAACACAGTTTTGCCCGCCCACCGACGGGACATTGCGATGGTGTTTCAATCCTATGCCATTTGGCCACACATGACCGTGTTTGAAAACGTCGCTTTTCCTCTCCTTCACGGCCGCCGCCGAGTTTCTCGAAGTGCTGTCAGAGATCGCGTCATGAAGGCTCTTCAACTGGTTCAGCTTGGAGGTCTGGAAAACAGGCCCGCGCCTTTTCTGAGTGGCGGACAGCAACAGCGGGTTGCGCTAGCACGCGCGATCGTCGACGAGCCTAAAGTCCTCCTGCTCGATGAACCGCTTAGCAATCTTGATGCGAAACTGCGTGAAGAGATGCGGTTCGAGTTGCGAGAGCTCGTTCTGCGGCTGCAGATAACGACTCTTTACGTTACCCACGATCAGGTCGAGGCGCTTTCTATGTCGGATCACATCGCGGTCATGAACAACGGAAAAATCGTCCAGGAAGGGACGCCGCGCGAGCTCTATCTCACACCGAAGGATCGGTTTGTCGCGGATTTTCTCGGCAAGAGTAATTTTCTCGAAGCCAAAGTTTTAGAAGTATCTGCCGGCACGAAGCGGGGTAAGGTGCACACCGTTGTTGGATCTCTCGATTGTATGATCACGCAATCGGTAAGACCTGGTGATTTGGTACTCCTTGGCTTTCGCCCCGCAGCAATCCGGCTAATGAAGGACGGGTACGGCGACAACTCCAACACTTTTCGCGCGGAGATTAATTCCGCCAGTTTCGCCGGTGATTTTCTGGAATGCCAGCTACGGGTTAAGAATCAGCACTTCCGCGCGCTCCTCGATCCCTATCAGGAATTCAAATCGGGCGACGTTATCTCTCTACACATTCCGGCAGAACGACTGTCGACTGTGGCAACTCTTTAACGATCGGGACAGCGAGCAAGCCATTGGAAACCATTCCAATTGCACAAAAACCTGTACTGGTTCGGACCGGGTTGCTGACTCAAAGGCAGGTGGTTCTGTCGGTGCTTGTCTTACTGGTCACAATTCTGGTAATTGCGCCGCTCATCATTCTGCTGCGCAGCAGTCTCCTGCCCGCGGGCGAGTTGCCGTTCGATACTTTGACGTTGACCGCAAAGAACTTTAGCGTTGCCTACGGCGACCCCACGACACTGAAACTCTTCTTTAACACCGCCTGTTACGCCGGCGGCAGCGTCATGCTCGGACTGATCGTGGCAAGTCTTTTGACTTGGCTGGTTGAGAGAACCGATATGCCTTTTCGAACTACCATCAAAGTGCTGATGTTCGCGAGCATGACCATTCCTCCTCTGGCGTATGCCTTCGGATGGGTTTTGCTTCTCAATCCCAATAATGGCGCAATCAATGTGTGGCTTAGAAATCTCCTTGGACTCGATCAACAGCCCTTCGATGTCTACACTTTATCGATGATGATCTTCATTTCGGCGACCGAGCTGGTGCCAACAATGTTCGTCATGCTGAGCGGTCTTTTCCGCAATATGGATCCACAATTGGAAAAAGCCGGGGCTGTCTGCGGCGCAAATTATCTTAAGACTGCGCGTTATGTTGTGTTGCCCTTGCTTACTCCAGGGCTTCTTTCCGTCATGATGTACATGCTGATGATCATGGTACAGGCGTTTGAAATTCCTCTGGTTTTGGGTTTGACGGCAGGAGTCCCGGTACTGAGCGTCTACATTTATCTGTTAAGCAGCCCCGAAGGTGGTACGCCAAAGTATGGATTAGCAGCTGCTTTCGGCATCGGGCTCCTCGTGCTGGCGATCATTTTAATGCTGATTTATTTTGCTGCTACGCGCACTGCGGAACGATTTCGGGTTGTCACCGGCAAAGCCTTTCGTCCAAAGACATTCGAACTTGGGCGCGGTCGTTATCCCGCGATGATATTGATCTCGATCTATTTTGTCGTGATGATCGCGCCGTTGCTGGCTCTGCTCTGGACCAGTTTGCTTCCGTTTTATCAATTACCTTCATCTACGGCCCTGAGCAAAATTTCGGTTAGTAACTACAGCGCGATAACGAACAGCACCAAAATTCAGCAGGCTATCCTCAACACTTTCCTTCTGGTCTTTTCCACGGCGACGCTGACGATGCTGCTGTCGGGGCTAATGAGCTGGTTTGCCGTGCGAGGAAGAGGGAAATTAGCTCGCTTCCTCGATATGGTCGCCTTTGGTCCGATGGCGATTCCGCGAATCGTGATGGCCGTCGCAATCTTGTTGCTTTATATCCGTACGCCTTTATACGGCACCATCTGGATCATTGTTCTTGCCCAGGTCACAGCTTATCTCGCGTTCGGCACGCGGACAGTGAATGGCGCGTTGATGCAAATCCACCCGGAACTGGAAAATGCGGCCACTGCGTGCGGAGCCACTTGGCTGACGACGATGCGGAAAATTTTGCTGCCGCTTCTATGGCCTCACTTCCTCAATGCTTGGCTCTGGATTGTCGCCCACAGCATGCGTGATCTCACTCTAGCACTGACGCTGATGTCACCTGACAATGTCGTGCTGAGTTCGACTCTGTGGGTTCTTTGGAGCTTTGGCGATATCCCGAAAGCATCGGCCCTCTTGATGCTGATGGTTGCCGGATTGCTTGTGATTGTGCTGCCAATCCAACTTTATGCGGCGAAGAGAGCTGAATCTCAAGGCTAGCGCCTGCGCGACAAATTCGGCTATAAGAAATCCGGTTGATGCCAGCCACTGAAAGTGAACTCAACATCCCTTTGTCTTATTTTTACAAAGGAAAAATCTTTTCGACGGGATCCGCCTCACACCACCGGCCATCGTTGCGCTACGGAAAGTCCCGCGCGTGCCAGTATGGATTCTCCGATTTCCTGCACTTTCTGCATCAGCGGCCATTCGTCCGCGAAATGCTGCTGGTAGCCCTCCACGACGGTGCGGCCATCCACGATGACGGTATGAATGCTCCGGCTATCCGCGCTGTAGATTAAGTTGTTGACGGGGTTGAAGAGCGCCTGCCATTCAGGCCGCTTCGTATCGAAAAGGAGGAGGTCGGCTTTTTTTCCTTTTTCAACAGACCCGAGCTCGCGGGCCAAGCCAAATGCTTCGGCTCCCATGATGGTTCCCATTTCGAGGGCTTTCTCCGCCGGAATCATTTTTGTGTCGAGCCGCGCATCTTTGTAGAGACAAGCGGCGAGATTCATGGAACGAACAATATCCAAATGGTTGGAGCTATTTACCGAGTCGCTTCCGAGCGCGACCTTGATGCCCTTCGCGAGCATTTCCGGCAGCCGGCCATTTTCTTTGATCCCCTTCGCTTGTTTGATGGCATTGGCCGGACACATCACAACGTTTGTCCCGGTGCGTGCAAGAGACTCGATTTCCGCATCCTCCAGACCCATGACGTGCGCGAGCAGAACGTTGGACCCCAGCACTCCAATCTCCTCGAGAAATTCGGTTGCTAGCTTGCCGTATTTCGCCTTGAAACTCTGCTGCAACTTGGGAGTCAATGTATGGTGAAACGTCATTCCAGTCTGGTACTCGTCCGCTAGTTTCTTCAAGGCTTTCAGTAATTCCGGGGTGCAATTCACGGCGGAGAACGGCATGGGCCAGCAGCGGACTCTATCATTGAGGCGGTGATCATATTTTTTGATCCACTGTTCAGCGCGGGCGATAGCTTCCGCCGTCGAATAAAGCGGCAGTTTTCGAGTTTCAGGGATGTCCGTCAATCCTTCACCCAGAATGATTCGGCAGCCGGAATCTTCATAGGCTTGCATACACGCGTCCGGAAATTTGGTCGTGCCGGGATCTACGAAACAGGTGCTGCCGTTTTTCAGTAGCTCGATAATTCCGAGAAGAGTTGTGTAATACTCTTCTTCTTCAGTCATAAGCGATTGCAATTGAAACACGGTATTGAGCCGGTCGGCCACGTCATCAGGGAAAATCCCGCGCACCGGATGCGCATAGCTGATGTGCATGTGCCCGTTGAAGAATCCGGGCGTAACGACCATTGCGCTGGCATCGATAATCCGTTCCGTGGAAATGTTCGCGAGATCCGCCGCTTTACCCATGTGTGTAATCCGTGAGCCTTCAATGACAATCGAACCGTCGCGAATGATCCGCCGCTCGCGATCCATGGTTAGAATAAACCGGGCGTGATCGATCTTGAGACATGAAGTCGCCATGGGACAACCTCCTCTAGCTTGATCCAGAGACGTAAGTTTTCAATGGTACGCGGACAAACGGATGCCGCAAACAGACGTGAGCGAACTCGGGCAGCAGTTATTTTCCCAGTGCTACGGTTGCAAACAATTTGTCTAACTTCTCATTGACCGCGTCGAATGCTTTGAAGTCCTTCTCATTGGTGGGTTCCAGGACCTTTGCATTGGGGGCGCGCTGCTTGATCAATTTGTAAAGAGGCGATTCCTTGCGGGTCACCCGGGTCGTAACTTCCATCTCTTCGTAGATCTTCATTCCATCCATTGCCAGCCACGCGATAAAAAGCCGCCCCAGATTAGGTTGACTGGTTTTTTTAGTCACAGAATAGCCTTGACTGAGAACCGGGATGTATTCTCCATAGGTCTTCCAATCTATAGGGGCGCCCTGAACTTTGAGCCGCTCGCTCTCGTGAATGCTGCCGAAACCGAGCGGGGCTTCTCCGGCGGCCACTGCGTTGTTGACAGCGGGAGTTCCCTTTTTGTAGATGGGCCGGTTGGCCATAAGTTTCTTGACGGTGTTGAGGGTCCGCTCTTCGCCCCAAACCAGCGAGAAGAGATCGAATGGCGAACCGCCGCTGGCGTTCATGGCAAACTTGCGCGCCCATTTTGGATCCGCCGCGCTTTCGATGTTGTCGGGCACATCGCTTGCCTTCATCTGTTGCGTATTGAAAACCCAGCTCCGCGTGGCGTCATAGATCACCACCCACTTTCCCTTCAATTCCGCGGGAACTCGATCAACCGCCGCCTCTTTGATGTCAGGGAACTCGCTCGAAACGTTGCCAACCCAATCGTAACTCTCGAGATCACCTGCGTGGTCCAGATCGAGAAGAGTGGACGCGCTGGACATGAGCACGGCGGGACCCTGCTTTCCAGCCTTTATCTCGGTGATGGTGCGCGGGACAGCCACCGAGGGATGAACCTCAAGCCACTCAAATTTAAAATTCGGCATGTTGTATTTTTTCTTGAATGCATCAAACAGGGCTTGGCGTGTCTTCTCTTCCCGCGGATTCGATGCATAGACCACAAAGGGGCCGGCCGCTGCTTCTTTCCTGGCGGCGGTTAGCAATTCTTGAAATTTACTCGCCTGCGCGTCTACGTGTCCGGCACAGATAAATATCGCGATTGTAGCCAGAAAATTACCAATCACTAAGTTCCGCAGTTTCATGCCCATCTGCCTCCGGACAGTTCTAAAAGATCCACAACGTACGGCGTAAGGATCTTAGATTTTAAGACTTACCGACGAACCCGTTGGTTTTAATTAAGAAGCAATCACACTGTTTAAAAATACATTTCCAAAGGCATCGCAAAAGCTATCTTTATTGTCAAGCTATGCTGCATCGAGGACGTGGTGCCATTCTCTATGGTGATCCGAATTCCTCTCGGATGCTCGTGTAAGCTATTTACTCCGTTTCCGCCTTGACAATGGCTCATCGCTTCAGTAATCGCTGTAAATAACTCTGGCTGTATGAAAGAATTTTTTCGCGCGGCCAGTGATCTTTTGACGATCAATATTTGCATGACTGTGTCGTTGCTCCGCCGCGGCTGCTTTCAGATGCATTCAAAAAAGACTCAGATGATCGTTGCCATGCGTCTCTGCATGTTTATTTTCGTATCCACTTTTCTTGCGCTAGCATTGGTGCCCCTACCGCGCATGGCGTTGGTTTTTGCCGCCGAACGTTTTTACGACGGCAGCGCAGGTGGAACTGGGGTCCGGGAGCTCCCGCTCTACATCGCTAAGGATTTAGGCATTTTTGAAAAGTACGGTCTCGATGTCGAGTTGATTGCCACCAACGGCGGTTCGCCGTTGGTCCAGGCGCTGGTAGGAGGAAGTATTCAATCGGCAAGCGTTGCCGCGATGGCGCCGATAAGAGCGATCAGCGCGGGCGCCAATTTAGCCATCGTAGCGGGCTTTCTGAATAAAAACATGTATTCATTCGTTACCCGCCAGCAGATTCAGAAGCCATCCGATCTAAAAGGCAAGACGATAGGAATTGCCAGTTTCGGCGCGGCCAATGAGTTCAGCGTGCTGATGGTGTTGAAAGCCTTGGGAATTGCGCCTAACGAGGTCAATCTGAGGGTTGCCGGTGGAAGTTTAGCGCGGCTGGCGGCCATTGAGCACGGCGGTATCGATGCCACAGTTGTCCCCCACAGTAACAACGCGGTCGCCATCTCCCGCGGCATGCGCATTTTTGCCGATCTCGCCAAAGTCGTTAAGGAATTCCCCGATGGCACCGTGGTCATGAAGCGAAATTTGTCTCAGCGGGAAAAGGCGCCAGCCAAGCGATTTCTTCAGGCATTGAGTGAAGCCATCTACCGATTGAAAACCGAGCCGCAATTGCGCGAGAGCATCGTTGCCAACATCCAAAAACGCATTAGAATCGATCACAAATACGCCGAGGATATCTACGAAGAATACAACGACGTATTCTCTTATCCGCCTCGGGTCGGACGACAGGGGCTAGCCGATGTGCTCGAAATTATTGCCAAGCAATCGGGAAAACCACAGGCGGAATTCAAACTGGACCGTTTCGTCGATGAGAGCTTGTTGGACGAGCTTGCGGCGGAAGGCTTTTTCAAACAATTGGAAGGCCAGAACAAGTGAAAGCGGTTTTTTAAAAATGAAATCGGCTCTTTCGTAACACGGCTTATATTCACTCGCATTGCATTTCTGTTTCAAAAGCTTAAAAGATATTGGTATCGGCCGAACCGAAACAAGGAGATAGATCATGACCTCCAGAATCAAACATATCGGTATCATGAGTCAGACGCCGCCGCGTCTATTTAAATTTTATGAGTGTCTGTTCGATTTCAGGACAGATGTCCGCGATCCGGCACAGGAGCGTGAGCGCGCCAAAGCAACCGGGCATCGAATCTTGAACTCGGGCCGCGTCGCGGCCGCCTTTGCTCGAACGGTCATCGCGAGCGATGGCAACATCGGCGTTGCCTTCAATCAACGTCGCCCAGGATATCCTGGCGGGCTCGATCATTTCGGGATGACGGTCGACGACATTGGCCAAGTGCTCAAGCGAGTCAAGGAAAAGTATCCGTCCGTTGGCGCGGTGAAACGGCCCGCGGGTCGACCGTTTGTCGATTACAGTAGCCACGATCCTGAGGGAAATATTTTCGACATCGCTGAACCGGGGAAGAAACAACTGGTGGGAGTATTTACCGACGCGGAAAGCTCGAGGCCGCGCCGCATAAAGCACTTTACGATCCGGGCGATCAATCCGGCAGCGCTGGCACAATTTTACGTCGATGTTTTTGAATTCAAGCAGGAAGAAAAAGCCCTGGAAGATCCGAATTTTTATCTCACGGACGGTACCGTGACCATGGTCCTCGCGCCGTACAAAATTCAGGACTACCTCGGCACGGAACACAAACGCCCCGGGTTTGATCATCTGGGATTTGAGGTCGAGGATCTAAAAGCTTTCAACGACGACGTAGAATATCTGGCCAAGCACGACCCGGAATATCTGGCTCCCAAGCCGCCCAACGTCCAATCCGAGTATCAAGTCATCATGGACCTGCTTGCGACCTGTCGGTATGGGAAACACCAAATGTGCGACCCGGAGGGAAACTTGCTGGATATCTCAACACATTAGATCTGGTTAAATATCCAAATTCCTCGAACTGTTGGCCGAGGGAACCGACCAGTTTTGTGAAACCGCCGCAACACCCGCGGCGAGAAATCACTGAAGCCGCTTTGTAAACCATTAGCCGCCAAAGCGAGCCGCGTTTTGAGGCTTAATTCGCGGACTCATCATACGTTGCCTTTGAGCTTTTAATCCTAGCAGTTACCGCCTCTTACACTTCGATCAAGGTGACAACTGGCCATCCGAATATCTTCCTGCTTGAGCACCACCGGCTCGTGATCCAAAAAGGTCGGAAGCGCTTTTGGATTCAGCACGCAGATTCCCTTTCTGTTCGCACATCAGAGAGTAATGGCTCGCCGGAAGAGGATGCGATCCGATCGGCACTGAACGAAGTCCAGACCAGGCTTAGCCATTGGGAAAATGCTCTTGAGACGGGCGAACTGTCCATCGAACATGCAGCGCAAAGAATAAAAGAACTCCACGAGCAGCGCCAAGAGCTACTCAAAAAGAAACAAGCGCTCGACCAGAATCGGCGCGGTGTAGCGAAAATTTCGGCGATTCCAACTGCCAAGATGCATGCTTACGTTGCCGAGATCCGTCGCCGGTTAGTGGAGAAACAAATCGGAGCAAAAAAGGAATTCATCCAGGAGGTTCTGAAAGACGTGCGAGTGCGCGGGAGCAACGTCACTCTCACATACAAACTGCCTCTGGCAGCCTCCGAGTGTAGGTTCTTTACACCATTGAAATTGGTGGGCCCACCTGGATTCGAACCAGGGACCAACCGGTTATGAGCCGGTGGCTCTAACCAACTGAGCTATGGGCCCGTCGATCGATTTGCGATTTTGGATTTGGATTTTCGATTGCGAGCCGTCGGCCTTCAAGTCTCCATGAAACTTTTTAGCCGCTTGCTTCGGCTTGGGTGACGCAATTTGCGCAGCGCTTTGGCTTCGATTTGCCGGATGCGCTCTCGGGTGACCGTGAATTTCTGTCCGACTTCCTCCAGCGTGTGGTCCGATTTTTCGCCGATGCCAAAGCGCATGCGCAAGACCTGCTCTTCACGTGGCGTCAAGGTCGCCAGCACTTTTCGGGTTTGTTCCTGCAAATTGATGTTCACCACCGCGTCCGCCGGCGTGATGATGCGTTTGTCTTCGATGAAATCACCGAGATGACTGTCTTCCTCTTCTCCCACCGGGGTTTCCAAGGAGATTGGCTCTTTGGCAATTTTCAGGACTTTGCGCACCTTGTCGAGCGGGATTTCCATTTTTGTGGCGATTTCTTCCGGCGTCGGCTCCCGGCCGATCTCCTGCACTAGATAGCGCGAGGTGCGGATCAATTTATTGATTGTCTCGATCATATGCACGGGAATGCGGATCGTCCGCGCCTGATCAGCAATTGCCCGGGTGATCGCCTGACGAATCCACCAAGTGGCATACGTCGAAAATTTATAACCACGCTGGTACTCGAATTTGTCCACCGCCTTCATTAACCCAATATTGCCTTCCTGAATCAGATCGAGGAATTGCAAACCACGGTTGGTGTACTTTTTTGCGATGCTCACGACCAGTCGCAGGTTCGCCTCGATCAATTCCTTCTTGGCTAGATTGGCCTTGGTCTCACCCTCGATAATCGAATACACGCGTCGCTTGATCTCCTCCACAGGGATCTCGAGATCCTTCTCGATGTGCCGAATGTCACGCCGCGCATTGCGGATTTCCTCGGCCATGTGCAGAACCGCATCGTGTCCCATGCGCAACGAGCCGATAATTTTCTGCCAATTCTTCTTACGTCCATCGGCATCATTGACCAGCTTGATAATCTCGCTGGAAGGCTTCCCGACTTTATGCTCGAATTCCTTGATGCGCCGTTCCAACGAGTGCATTCGCTCCAGTGCGCGCTTCAAGCCGTCGGCGATCGCCTCGGTTTGCTTGCGATTGAGCTGCAAGCCGATCAGCGCATTAACGATCTTGTCATTGTATTTTGAGACGCCCTCGCCAAAAGCGCGCCGACGCTGAGCGGACAAACGTTTGCCCTCGAGCTGCCGCTTGATTTTCTCGCGATCGTTCCACAGACGGCGGATTTTGCCAATCTGATCGAGGAGCCGTTTTTCATGCACTTCCTCTTCTTCGAAATCCTCGCTGTCCTCTTCGCCCTCCTCTTTGATGATCTCGCGCACGCGAATTTCATGTTGCGCGAGCTTTTCGCCAAGATCCAAAACATAGGTTAGCGCCAATGGGCTGGACAAGACTTCATGGATGACTCGTTTCTCGCCTTCTTCGATTTTCTTGGCAATCTCGACCTCGCCTTCGCGACTGAGGAGCGAGACGGTTCCCATTTCGCGCAAATACATGCGCACCGGATCGCCCGTCTTGCCGACGACGTCGCCGTCGCTGTCGAGCTCAATTTCTTTTTCCTCCTCTTCTTCTTCCGCGAGATCCTCGCCGGTGCCGCCTAGGGTCACGCGCTGATTGGCATCGACCACCTCGATGTCCATCTCGCCGAAAATCGACATAACGTCGTCGATCTGGTCGGGCGAGACCACCTCCGCCGGTAACATATCGTTGACATCGTCATAGGTGAGATAGCCTTTTTCCTTGCCCAGATCGATGAGCTTCTTCACCTCCTTCATATTTTTTTTCTCCACCGGCTGGGCGGCAGAGTCGGAGGCGGCTTGCGCCTTGGTTATCGGACGCGCGCTTTCGGTTCGAGCTTTCGGTGTTCTAGCTGGCGTTCTTTTCGTACGAGGTCTTGCCATTCTAGTATCCTTTCTCTCTTCGCGTTCTCATCTTTCTGTTCTTCCGCAACGCGGATTTTGAGCCGCTCGTCCCGCTTTTGTGCCTTGATGTGCTTACGCTTCAAACGCGCCAGGCAGTCCGCCGCGATTTTACCGCAAACGGCATCGGTGAGATCCTCTGTTTCCAAGACCAAACGAGCCATCTCACTCGCAAGTTCCGCCGGCAAGCTTTCACTCAATTGGGCAACTTCGGTATTCTGATGGTTGTGCCACTGGTTGAGGATGGCGTCAACTGCCGGAGCCCACAATGAAGAAAACCCCTGACGCGCGTCCTCATCAAGCGCAACTTGTTCAATGACTTGGGGTAAGCGCAGCATCGCCCCGATCAGCATTCGCTCGGCTCTGTCTTCGCGCGGCATCGAAGAAGACGCAACCGGAGGATTCTGCGCCGGGCGCGCGGACAGAGACGAGTGGGTACGCTGTCGAAGTGTTTCCTCACGAATGCCGAGCAGGTCGACTGCCCGGCGTATGAGTAGATCGACTTCGAGGGGATTATTCAATTTAGCCAGCACCCGGCTGACTTCAGCGGCGATTTGGCTTTTGCCTTCGAGGTTTTTACCGTAGCGCCGCTCGAGCCACAAAAAAAAGAAATCCGCGAGCGGCACTGCCTGATCAAGAACCGCTTCAAGACCTGCTTTGCCGTGCTGTCGTACGAACGTGTCGGGGTCATCCTGCTTGGGTAAAAACGCGGCCCGCCCGAGCAGTCCCGCTTCGACGAAGACTTCGAAGCTGCGTGCAGCGGCCCTCTGCCCGGCGTCATCTCCGTCAAACAGCGCGATGACGTTTTTGCTGTAGCGCGACAACAAGCGAATGTGATCGACGGTCAATGCCGTACCAAGAGTCGCCACGGCATAGGAAAGCTCGTGTTGCGCGAGCGCGATCACGTCGAGATAACCTTCGACCACTACGACGCGGTCGGCTTTACGAATACCCTCCTTGGCCTGGTGCAGCCCATAAAGAGTCGATCGTTTGTGGAACAGCGGCGTTTCGCTGGAGTTGAGGTATTTGGGCAAAGCGTTGTCCAGCACTCGACCGCCGAACGCGACGATTTTGCCAGCGGCGTTGGCAATCGGAAACATCAGCCGGGCGAAAAACTTTTCATGGTACTGCCGCGGCGCCCGCTCTCCGACCAGGCCGAGCCGAAGGGCGTCTTGAATGGCGATATTTTCCTGGCGCAGCAACTGCAAGAGTCCCGAGCCGCCCTGCGGCGCATAGCCGAGCATAAATTTGCGCGCAGCGGCTTCGTCGACTCCCCGGCCAGTGAGATACTCCAGCGCCTTCCGGCCTTCCGGATAGCGAAATAGAATTTTTTGATAGTGCGCCGCGGCGTGTTCGTTGATGCGATAGAGATACTCGCGATCTCCCGCGGTGCGCGCGGCGGCAGATTGCTCGCTCCGTTCAATCACAATCCCGTAGCGCTTCGCGACACGTTCCACCGCATCGGGGAAAGCCAGATGATCGTACTGCATCAGAAAATTAAAAACGCTGCCGCCCGCCTGGCAGCCGAAACAATGATAGATGCCCTTTTCCTCGCTTACCGTAAAAGAGGGAGTTTTTTCGCCATGAAAAGGACAAAGCCCCATATGGTTGCGCCCGGCTTTTTTCAGCGTGACGTAATCGGAGATCACTTCGACAATCGAAGCGCGGTGACGAATCTCGCTGATCTTTTCTGGGCTGATCATGAGAGGGTTAGAGCCTGTGGGTGGGAGCCGCCTCGTCCCCGTTCAGTCGAGTCAGAAGCTGTTGCTTGCCAAGACGAATAATTCCTTCGGCAAACCGCGACAGCGGCGGCAACAAATACGAACCGTGAGAATTTTCCGTGTTGGCCTTGGAAACTGAGCCCGCGCCAGCCGAAAAGAAAACTACAAGCGCCAGGATAGCCGCGCCCTTTCCCAATCCGACAAGCAGCCCTCCGGCGCGATTGAGTGATTTGATAAACAACAGGCTTTCCGAGCGATGCAGCAGCCAACCGATCAAATTGCAGGCAAAGTATGCGACGAAAAAAATCGCGATGAATGTGGCGCCTTTCAGAAACAGCGGCGGCAAGTTCCACCACTGCGCGGCGTAACTCGCCGCGGGTTGAGCCCACTCCGTTGCAAGGATAAACCCCGCGATCAAGCCCAACAGAGAAAAAATTTCGCGAAAAAAACCTCGAAAAAACCCTCGCAGACCAAAGAGAGCCAGGACGCAGGCAAGAATCACGTCGATCCAGTTCACAGCCCGGAACCATTGAGGGCGCGTGCCAAACTCCCGTACGCGCGCCAAAACCCACGCAGAATTATTCCGCTCTGCACACGTCTCGAACAGTCAATCGAGCCATTTGAAATGCCGCAAACGCGACCGCTGGCTGGCGCTCTGCTTTACCCAGCCAGAAGTGCTTTCGCCAACTCGCTCACTTGCTTGCCGTCGCTCCTGCCAGAGACCTTCGGCATCACCAGTTTCATCACTTTACCGAGATCTTGAACGCCCTGCGCGCCGGCTTCGGCGATGCTGGCCTGAATGATATTTTTCACTTCCTCGTCGGAAAGACGCTGAGGCAGCCAGCGCTTTAAAACTTCCAGCTCGGCTTCTTCTTTACGAGCCAGATCGTCGCGGTTGCCTTTGCGGTACAAATCAATCGCTTCACCTCTTTGCTTGCAAAGAGTCGCAATGATTCGGTGAATCTCCTCGGGGCGAAGCTCCCTCTGAACTTTGATTTCCTCGTTGTGAATGGCGGCCAAAAGAAGACGAAGGGTTGAGAGCGTCACGGCGTCGCCGCTCTTCATGGCGCTCTTCACCGCTTCTTTTATTTCATTCTGAAGTTCCACGAAACAACATTCACGCTACGCTAAAAGGAATGACGCACCCGGCGCATCGCTCGCTTTTTCGCCGCGATCGCCTTCTTCTTTTTTTTGACGCTTGGTTTCTCGTAGTGCTCGCGTTTGCGCAGTTCGGCCAGAATACCCGCTTTTTCGCATAATTTTTTGAAGCGCCGAATGGCGCTCTCAATGGATTCATTTTCTCGAACTCGAACTCCAGTCATAAACTTACATCACCCCCGATCACCCGACGGATCGTGCCGTGTGTTTGCCCGGCGGTGATTCTAGCGCATTTCCCTTCCAAGTCAAGCAATTAGCCTTAAAAATGAACGGTTTGGAGGCAACTGAATCACTCCATGAGACGATTCATGAATCAGTCGTCCATTTATCGACAACGGAGTTTGGAAAATTTTTCGGGAAAATCGGAAATCAAACCTTGCACGCCCACTCCACCCAGTGCTTGCATGTCGTGAACGTCGTTCACGGTCCAGACGTAGACATCGAGTCCTTCTTCCCACGCCTGCGCTAAAACCTCGCGAGTCGCGAGTTCCTTTTGCACGTGTACTGATTTTGCGGTTAGCGCTCGTGCCGCTTCGAGCCAATTTGGCTTCAGCGGCGAAGCGACAATGAGTCCGATGTTCGCATCCGGCGCCAACTGACGCAAGCGCGCCAACGAGCCGTAGTCGAAGGAAGAAAATATCGTGTGCTCAAAGTAGTCATAGTGACTCACGATGAATAAGACCTTGAGCTCTATGCCTGGCGCTGAACCCTGATAGGATTTCATCTCCAAGCAGAGATCGGCATTGCCAGCAATCGACTCTAACGCCTCCTCGAGTGTAAGAATACGCTCGCCCGCGAATGCTCGTCCCCGCCATGCGCCGATATCAATTCGTTTGAGTTGCTCGAGGGTTTTGCTGCGAACCGTTCCCCTGCTTCGCCCGATGCGATTCAAACGTTCGTCGTGAAACACCACCACATGGCCGTCACGGCTGAGCTGACAGTCGAGCTCGATCATGTCCGCACCCGCTTCGATCGCTTTCGCAAACGCTAACCGTGTGTTTTCCGGATAGCGCCCCGAAGCACCGCGATGGGCTATTTTTCTGAGATCGGCCACGGAAAAACGATTGTCGATGCGCGCTGTTGTGTGTCGCGATGCCGCTCAGCCCACGCAGAGATAAAGCAAAAATTCCTTGTTGCCTTTTGGTCCGAGCAGTGGAGATTCGATGACGCCGCGACTGTTGTAGCCGATCGTTGCGGCGGTTTCCTCAATCTCATCGATCACTCGCGCGTGCTCGGCCGCGGAACGGACCACGCCGCCCTTGCCCACTTTGCCCTTGCCGACCTCGAACTGAGGCTTGATCAGGGCGATCACTTCATGAGTTTCGGGCAACAGCGCTTTGACGCAAGGGAGAATCAGTTTCAGGGAAATAAATGATGCGTCAACGGTTGCGAGCTTGACATCGTCCGGCAGAGAGCGTCGATCGAGATAGCGAATATTCGTTTTTTCCAGCACCACCACGCGCGGGTCGTTGCGCAATTTCCAATCGAGCTGGCCATAGCCCACATCGACTGCAAAAACGCGCGCTGCGCCATGGGCAAGCAAACAGTCGGTGAATCCGCCCGTAGATGCCCCGATATCGAGGGTCGTCTTACCTTCGACCGAGATGGCGAACTCTTGCAGTGCTTTTTCGAGCTTGAAACCGCCGCGGCTGACGTATCTTGGCGTAGGCTTGAGATGAATCCGCGCGCCGAGTTCCACGAAAGCGCCGGCTTTGGTGACGGCCTGATCATTGACCCGTACGTCGCCCGCCAGAATTCTTCGCCGCCCTTCCTCCCGGCTTTCGACCAACTGGCGCTCCAGCAGTAACAGATCTAAGCGTTCCCTCTTTCCCATCCTTCATTGCTTCGTTTTCTGCCGCGCCGCGCCATCTGCAATCCCGCCTGGGCGATTGCATCCTTATCGAAACCACAAAGTTTTCTCAGCTCCTCCTGCGTGCCATGAGAAATGAAGCGGTCGGGCACGCCGAGCCGTTTGATCGCGACGCCGGTAATTCCTTCATCGGCCAAAAACTCGATCAAGGCACTGCCGAAACCGCCGGCGATCACATGGTCTTCAACCGTGATGAGCCGCGGCACTCGAAGCAACAGATCATGGAACAAATCGCGATCGAGTGGCTTCACAAAACGCGAGTTCACCACCGCGGCATCGATGCCGAGCGGGGCCAAGTCTTCTGCAGCTTGCAAGGCCGGAAGCACCGTCTGGCCAATCGCCGCGATCACTACGTCTTTGCCATCGCGCAAAAGTTCCCCCTTGCCGATTTCAAGCGGTCGCATCTCAGCATCGATGGTCACGCCCCAACCCTCGCCTCTGGGGTAGCGGAACGAAATCGGCCCGTTATGATCGATGGCGGTTTTGAGCATGTGCTGCAACTCGTTTTCGTCCTTCGGGGCCATGATGACAATGTTCGGGATCGACCGCATATATGCAAAATCGAACACACCATGGTGGGTCGGCCCATCCGCACCGACCAAGCCGCCACGATCGAGGGCGAATACCACGTGAAGATTCTGCAAACAGACGTCGTGCAGAATTTCGTCATAGCCACGCTGCAAGAAGGTCGAATAGATCGCCACCACAGGAATATAACCTTCGGTCGCCATCCCGCCGGCGAAGGTCACGGCGTGCTGCTCGGCGATGCCGACATCGTAGGTGCGATCAGGAATCTCCCGCGCCAGCTTGTCAATGCCTGTGCCGCTGCCCATCGCTGCGGTGATGCCGACGACCTTGGGATGATTCTTCGCGATGCGCAGAAGCGACTGACCGAAAACTTCTGTATAAGTCGGAATCGGCCCCTTCTCTTTTTTTGCCTTGCCGGTGAGCACGTGAAACGGCGTCACGCCGTGAAACTTGATCGGATCGGCTTCCGCAGGCCCATAACCCTTGCCTTTTTTGGTCAGTACGTGCACCAAGGTCGGACCCTCGATCTTCTTGACGTTCTCCAATGTAGCGATCATTTCGCCGATATTGTGACCATCGATGGGACCGACGTATTGAAAACCGAGACTCTCGAAGAGAAAACCGGGCGTCACCAGGCTTAAAAACGAATCGCGAAATTTCCGCGCCGCAAGCTTCAGATTTTCACCACTGGGCAGGCTCTTCAGCAGGTTTGACAGATTTTTTTGCATGCGCACGCCGAAATTGGTGGTGAGCTGCTTGCTCAAAAACGATGAAACGGCGCCGACCCGCGGGTCGATAAAATGCTCGTTGTCGTTGAGCACGACGATCAGATCGCGATCAAGATGACCCGCGGAATTGAGTCCTTCATACGTCAAGCCCGCGCTCAAGCCGCCGTCGCTGATCACCGCGACCACTTTACGGTCGGAGCCTTCAAGGACTTTGGCTTCGACCATGCCGAGGGCAGCTGAAATGGATGTGCCAGCGTGGCCGGCGCCAAAAACATCGTACTCGCTCTCTTCCCGGCTCAGAAATCCGCTTAAGCCGCCAAACTGACGAATCGTCGAGAGCCGATCACGGCGACCGCAGATCAGTTTGTGAGCGTAGGCCTGGTGACCCGTATCCCAAATGATGCGATCCTCGGGCGTGCGAAATACATAGTGAAGCGCCAACGTGAGCTCGACCGCGCCGAGAGTCGAGGCGAAGTGCCCGCCCACTTCCGAAACCACTGAAATGACTTCGTCGCGAATCTCCGCGGCGAGCTGATTCAGCTCTTCAATAGTAAAACCCCGGATGTCTGCCGGATCTTCGACCCGTTCCAACAAGCGTTTCGGATTAGGCATAGACCTCCTCAGTGCGACCGTGCGTCATCGAGATGAATTGCGCGACCTGCGATGTAGCGGGCAATTGCGACAAGGGGCTGGCCACGTAATTCAAAACAATCAAGCTCACGAAGCGAAAGTTGCAGTAGCTCTGCGAGTCGCTCTCGCGCAATCACCAGGCCGACCACGGATGGATAGGTGGCTTTTTTTCGCTCCATCCGGCTGGACTCGGCGCGCTCTTCGACGGCAACGCCGGCGTTCGCATCCAAAAGATCGTCGGCAATCTGAAACGCCAGGCCGAGGTATTCACCGTATCGCGAGAGGCTCGCAAGATTACCGTCCGAAGCCCCGGCAAGCCGCGCACCGATCCGCACCGAGGCCAGAATCAACGCTCCGGTCTTGCGCACGTGGATCATCTCCACGATCGGCAAATCGACATCCGTTTCCTCGGCCTCCAAGTCAAGGGCCTGTCCGCCGACGAGCCCCAGAGCACCCGCCGCCTGAGCGAGCTCCCGGATCGCGTCGAGAACAAGCTCCGGCGCCAAGTAACGTGTTATTTGGGCGTCAGACATGATGCGAAAAGCTTCCGTTAATAGCGCATCGCCCCCCAGCAATGCCATGCCTTCGCCATATACCTTGTGAGCAGTGGGCTTGCCGCGCCGCAGATCGTCGTTGTCCAAGGCTGGAAGATCGTCATGGATCAATGAGTAGGCGTGAATCAGCTCCACCGCGCAAGCAAACGGCAAAATGTGTTTGGCATCAGCGCCAAAAATCTCCGCCGCAGCGATGGTCAGAATAGGTCGAATCCGCTTTCCTCCGGAGAACACACCATAGCGGAGCACTTGAAAAAGCGTCTGCGACTCGCCGGGATAGCGCGCTAGCTGCATCTCCAGGGCCTGGTCAATGATGCTCGATTGACGGCGCAGGTAGCCCTCAATATCGAAAGCGGATGCTGAGTTTGACTCCATCAGGATCGCAGCACAAGCGCGGTCATAGTCTAACATCGAGGCGAAGCTTTCTTCAAATTCTTTAATGAACAGCGATCAATTTCGCTGTGACAACGCGCCGTCGATAGCCGTGAGACTGTCCGGGGTATGCTGGACGAGGGCGCCAGAGCTTAATAACCGAGTCGCCAGCACCCAGACCACTGCGATCGCCGCCGGTGCAGCAAAGGCAGCGAGCCAATATCCGTTCAGGATACAAAAGCCCAGCGGTAGGCTGAAATTAACTAAATAGACCGAGAGCGAAAACGACAGCCTTCCGCGCGGATTCGGCACGATCTTGCTCAGAATGATGAACAGCACCAAACCGGTCACACCCCAGCCGACCAGATTCATCAAGGGCATATCGTAATAGGTGCCACGTTCAGCCCAAACCCAATAGCTGGTCACTTTGCTCATCGCAGGATCGAGCAAAAGATCCCAGGCGAGTAACAAGGCTGCCGCCAGCAACACCGCTCGTAAGCCGCGACTTCGCTGCCGGGCGATCACCCAGCACGCCCAGCTCATGGTAAACCAGCTGAGCGGGATCAAAAGCGGTACACGGTCGAACCACTTGGTTCCCAAAAGCGCAGTGTAAGCATAGGCGCCGAATGGAATGCCATAGGTAGTGCCGATCAACTCGCTCAGCAAACTCACGAGATAAACCGCCATGAATGCCCAGAGCGCTTTTAACCGATCCGTCCGAAGCGCATTCGCAAGCACGGCGAGTCCGCCGAAAAGCATATTGCCGATGGCGAACCCCTGAAACGCCCAGACAAAAAACTTTGCTTGGGGATCAACTTGGACGAGCAGGTCCGGACGAGCCGTAAAAATCCCATAGCCGAGCAGGCTGCCAATCACGATCGCCGCCTGAATGCCGAGAAAGAACCAGCCGATGATTAACATACTTTAGCCTCCGATAAATTCATTTTCACAACTGTCCCGCAGGACTACTGGACATTGGAAGCTTTCCACACGATGCTCAGTGGAGCGGGCGACCATGGGCGGATCGAGCGCGCCGGCACGGAACGAATCAGACGCGCAATCGCGCCGAACACCAGCCAGATTTTTCTCACGCCGGTAACATAAGTGCGCTCGTCCCAAGCGCGCGCCCCCTTGGCCGCTAATCGTCGGCCGATCTCCGAGTAGACCGAGCAGGCGGCCGCTACGGCACAAGCGGAGCGAAACGAAAGCTGCCACAAACCTTGGTCGCCTGAACGGTAGTAGCGTTCGGCCTCGTGCAGCAGGCGCAGCGTCAAGATGGCAAGTTTTTCGCGATGCTGCGGCGCGGCAATCTCGCCCGGCTCGATTTCCGCCTCACGCAGCCAAGCCAGCGGAAGATAGACCCGCCCGAGCGCGGCGTCTTCGATAATGTCGCGCGCGATGTTGGTCAGTTGCATAGCGATGCCAAGATCTGCCGCGTTTCTTAATGCGCGCTCGTCGCGCACTCCCATGACGTGCGTCATCATCAATCCGACCGTGCCGGCGACGCGGTAGCAATAGAGCAAAAGCTCCTCTAGCGTCGTATAACGCATGCCGCGCGCATCCATCGCCATTCCTTCGATCAGCTCCAGCGCGTAGTGCGCGGGAATCGCGTAACGATGCGCGATGTATTGCAACGCGATGAACACCGGCTCGTTTTGCGGGATGAAACCAAAAGCTGCCGCCGTGCGTTCCTTTAAAGTCTTGACCCGTTCCATCAAAATCTCGGGCGTTTCGCTCTTGCCTACAGCATCGACTTGATCATCACAGTAGCGGCACCAGCCATAGAGAAAAAATGCTGCATCCTGGGTCGCCGGATCGAACAGCCGGGCCGCCAGAGAAAAACTTTTCGAACCTTTGCGAATGATCCCACGGCACTCATCGAGCGCGGCTTTGATTTCCGCGGTCATTTCCTCACGCATAAGAAAACTCCCTGGCGGTAGGCCGTTGAACCGTCAGCTTGGCGGCGAAATCCTGCAGAATGACTCCCGCGGTCGCCTTCGCCGAATTGACGACACCGGGAATACCAGCGCCCGGATGCGTGCCCGCACCGACGAAGTAAAGCCCGCTCAGCGCAGCATCTCGATTGTGGACGCGGAAATAGGCGCTTTGCAGTAGCCGCGGCTCGAGGGAAAATGCCGAGCCCAAATGGGAATTCAGCTCCACCTGAAAATCCCGCGGTGTAAAGATGCGCTGCGTGACGATCTCGCGATGCAAGTTGGGCATGTAATGGCGTTCGAGATAGGTGAGAATGCGCTCGGCATAGCGCGGTCCTTCGACGCTCCAGTCGAGATCGAGCTTACCCAGATGCGGCACTGGCGAAAGCACATAAAACGTTTCGCCACCGGGCGGTGCCAGATTGGGATCCGATTGGCTGGGAGCATGCAAATAGAGCGAGAAATCATCCGCCAAGCGGCCGCGCCTGAATATGTCGCGCAGCAATTCCCTGTAACGCGGCCCGAACAGAATATTGTGGTGCAGCAGATTGGGATATTTTCGCCGTGTACCGAAGTAGATAAGAAACAACGACATGCTGTAATTCATTTTAGCTAACCTTCGGCTCATGCGCCGGGCCTGGGGCGCGCCCTTGAGAAGCTGATCGTAGGTACGAAACACGTCGGCATTGCTCGCCACCAATGAAAAATGTTCTTTTCTTCCGTTCGCCTGGATGATCCCCGTTACTTCATCGTTCTCAGTCATAATTTCGGCGATCTCGGCGTTGAAATGAATTTCGCCCCCGAGCTCTTTAAACAGCTTGACGAGCGCACTGATTAACGAGCCAGTGCCGCCTTTGGGAAAATAGACACCCCACTTGCGCTCGAGACAATGGATCAGAGTATAGATCGATGTCGTGGTAAACGGATTGCCGCCGACGAGCAGTGAATGAAAGCTGAAGAGCTGGCGCAGCTGCGGATCGCGAATGTATTTGGCGACCATCCCATAAACCGATCGGTATGCTTTTAGCCGGATCAGTTGGGGCGCGACCGACACCATCCTCGACCAATTGAGAAACGGCACGTCAGCAAGCTTCTCGTAGCCCTCGTGAAAAACTTCTTCCGAGTACTGCAAAAACTCTCTGTAGCCCGCCAGATCGCCTGGTGACTTTGCCGCGATCTGCGCCTCGATCAGCTCCGCGTCATCGGAATAGTCGAACTGGTAGCCATCCTGCCAAAACAAGCGATAAAACGGCCTCACTGGCAGGAGTTCGACATAATCGTCCAGAGATCGTCCGGCAACAGCGAACAGCTCGCGCAAACAATCCGGCGCGGTGATCACCGTCGGCCCAGCATCGAAAGTAAACCCTTCGTCGCGATAAACATACGCCCGACCGCCGGCTTGGTCGCGTTTCTCAAACACAACTGTCTGAAAGCCCGAGGCTTGTAGTCGAATCGCCAATGCGAGACCGCCGAATCCACTGCCGACCACTGCCGCGCGCATTTTGTTATCCATAGGCCACGGCTATTTCTTCGCCGAGCGCGTACAATTCATCGAGCACCTGCGGCGACCAGCGGACGTGTTGGGCAGTTAGCCGATTCTTGAGATCTTCGAAGCTGAGATCAAGATGCGTGCGTGCGCTGCGACGGGTTCGCCGCACCAATTCGTGGCGTTCCATCCAGCATTCAAGCGCGGCCGCGTCCGGCAGTTTACGGGTTGCGACGACGAACTCTCGATAATCCGCTGGGCTGCTGCTCTGCGCCGCGCACGCCCACAGCCATGATGGCCGCGAGAGCGTTAAATCTTCGTAATGCTTCGTGGGTTCGCATTTACCAACCGCGTTTCCCAGGTCATCGAACATCTGCAGGGCGACGCCCAAGTCGCGGCCGAATTGCTCGATCGACGAAAGCAGTTGCTCCGAAGCATCGGCCAACGCGGCACCGAGTACTGCGGCAAACCCCATCAGGGCGCCGGTTTTAAGCCGCATCGATGCGAGGCATACTTCCGTGACAGCGTCTTGTGCAAGGGTATCAATGCGGGTACCCAAATCGAGCGCCTGTCCGAAGTGGGCGCGTAACAGAGTACTGTGATAATTCTCGTAGACCAGCAGTAAATCGTCATCGCTCAAGCCCGTTTGCTTGAGCAACTCGGTCGGCCAGAAATAAAGCCAATTTCCGGCATTGAGAGCAAGTGGCACGCCATAGACTCGATGCAGCGCAGGACGGCCACGACGAACCGTACTGCCGTCCTCGATATCGTCGACGATCAGCGATCCGGCGTGCAGCAATTCAATGGCTTCGGCGCATGACCGGTGGCGCTTCATCGCGGCGTACGAAAGTGGGCGATCTGCAGACAGCAGACGATAGCTAAACGAGACCAGCTGCGCGCGGACCCGCTTTCCGGGGTTGGCCGCAAGCTCAGCGACCGGCCGAATCAAAACGTCGGCGAGAATATTACTCACGACGGGAGCGGCATCGAAGCCGATCAATTCGGTTAAATAGCGCTGATCGGCAATCGGGCAAACCGAACCGTCGTTCTCGCTATTTTCATACCGGTTCGGCTGCTGGTTTGTCCCAAAGTGTTTTCTGATTTCCATGGCGGCAGCCATCTCCTCTACGACTGAGGTTTTCATGCATTCTTCCTTGAGAGCCTTGGGAAGCTCGCTTCGCTTGACAACAAAACATCGGGCGGAACGCTCAGAGCATTGGCCAAGCGGATCAGTATATCCATCGAAACATTTTGTTTGCCGCCCTCGATAGCGACGATGCAAATTCGCGTGACGCGCGTCGCCTCGGCCAGCTTCTCTTGGGTCCAACCTCTGTTCGTACGAAGTTCGCGCACCCGCCGTGCCAATGTCAGCAGGTACTCCCTCAGCATCGCCTTGGGTCGATCCGATCTCAGGAGCCTGGCCATCAGGTCAATACCCTCATCGGCGTCACGCGCGACTGTGCAGCCGCTCGGCAGTCGGGCAGGCAGAGACTTGGACGCGAACAGCTGCCCGCCGACAACAACGCTGGGTGCCGGCGATAACGTTCCGATGTCGTTCAGCAGACGGCGTACGTGCTTCATGCCTTCTGCCATGGTCAGCGACAACGCGATTAAATTCGCATGACGCCGCCTAGCCATTTCGATCACGGCACTCGATGGCGTATTTGCGCCGAGGAAATCCACCGACCAGCCTTTCAACAAGCAGAGATCGGCGAGCATCCGAGCGCCGACAGAATGCTGTTCGCCCTCGACGCAGGCGACCAGCACACGATGAGGCGAGCGTGGCTCTGGGGTGATGAACAATGCGCGCAGGCGATCCATCTGCTGCACGACGATTTGGGTCGCCAGGTGCTCATCTCCCACACCGATTTCCCCCGTGCGCCAGCAATCGCCGATGCTCGCGAGCGCCGGTGCAATGATTCCGAGATAGACTTCCGGAAGCGAGGTCTCGATCTTGAGCAAATCCTCAATCACCTGAGACGCGGCCTCGCTGTCGCCGTGAGTTAAAGCTGTAGTGAAGCGTTGGCACCCGGCGGGGAAAGCATCGGACAACCTTGGATTCGCTGAATTCATTTCATTTCTGCTGTTATCTATAGGTGAAGTGATCTCAAAGCTTCGGCCAGCGCTGGATATTTGAAAACGTAGCCTAACTTAACCGCCGCATCTGGCACCGCCCGCTGACCGTTGAGCAGCATCTCCGACATCTCTCCGAGCATGAGCGCCAAGACCGACGGCGGCACTCGAGCCCACGATGGTCGGTTGAGCACATCGCCGAGGGTTTTGGAAAATTCGTTCATCGTTACAGGATTTGGCGCCGTTCCATTGAAAGGGCCCCGGGCCTCGGCATTTTCGATCAAATAGGTGATCAGACCGATTTCATCCTCGATGTGAATCCATGGCATCCATTGCTGCCCCCGACCCAACGGTCCACCAAAAAAGATCTTGAAAGGGGGTACCATTTTGGCCAGAGCGCCTTTGCCTTTGGCGAGTACGATGCCGGTACGCAGCAGTGCCACTCGAACACCCGAGGCTTCGGCTAGCTTCGCCTCGTTTTCCCAGTCGACGCAAAGACGCGCGAGAAAATCTTGACCGGAGCCGGCGTTCTCGGTGATGAGCTCGTCGCCACGTGCGCCGTAGTAGCCCACAGCTGACGCGTTGATTAGAAATTTGGGCTTCAGCTTGGCTTTGGCGATGGCGTTGACCAGGGACTTAGTCGCGGCGAGTCGGCTCAAGCGAAGTCGTTCTTTTTGCACCTCGTTCCAACGCTTCGCTGCGATCGGCTCGCCCGCCAAGTTAATGATGCCATCGGCGCCATCCACCGCGCTCTCCCATTCGCCGCTAAAACCCGGCTGCCACGCGAACCATCGCCGCTTGGGAATGTCGGTTTCCGCCGGCGGTCGGCGGCTGAGAAGCGTCAAATCGTGATACTGATTCGACAGGCGATCCGTGAGGATTGCGCCAATAAGGCCCGTGGCACCGACAATGATAATTTTCATGACACGCCTCGCGACAGGTTAGTGTCTAACAAAGACATTGAGCTGAGTCAAGTATAGTTGACAAAATTATTAAAAATGTTATCCATTTTAGACATGGAAGCCGCTCCCGTTGAGGCTGAACCGAAGGTAGGAATCAGCGCCTGCCTCCTCGGCCAGATGGTTCGTTATGATGGCGGTCATAAGCGCGATTTCTTTCTCACGGAAATTTTTGGCCGCTTTGTCGATTGGGTTCCTGTCTGTCCTGAGGTCGAAATCGGCATGGGGATTCCGCGTGAAAGCGTGCACCTGGTGGGCACATCCGGGCGAGCCCGAATGATTGCAGAAAAATCGGGGAAAGATTGGACTTCGGCGATGCGCCGCTTTGCCGGGACTCGGACCAGTGAACTGACCGCGCTGAATTTATCGGGCTATATCTTCAAGAAAAATTCGCCAAGCTGCGGCACCGAAAAGGTACGCGTTTACAGTTCGAGTGGCATGCCGGCACGGAACGGCCGCGGGTTATTTGCAGCGGCGGTGATGAGCAAATTTGCTCTGATGCCTGTCGAGGAGGAAGGCCGTTTGAACGATCCGGCCCTGCGCGAGAATTATATCGAGCGGGTCTTTGCCTATGCCCGTTGGCAACAGACCTCGGCCAAAACAAAGTCGCTCGGGCTTCTTGGGCAATTTCACACGGTTCATAAATTTTTGCTGCTTGCCCACAGTGAGCGCTGCTATCGACAGTTGGGTCGCCTGGTCGCGGACGGAAAAAAACAGTCGCTCGGAAGCCTTTACGACCAATACGGCGCCGTCTTCATGCAAGCTCTCGCAGTCCGGGCGAGCGTTAAAAAGCACGCCAACGTTCTCGAACATATGACGGGATATTTTTCTCAGCGGCTCTCACCTTCCGAGCGCGCCGAATTGGTGGAGTTGATCCGCGATTATCGAGAGCAGCTCGTGCCGCTGATCGCGCCGATCACGCTGATCCGTCACTATGTGAAGAAATACGCCGTCGACTATTTGAATCAGCAGATCTACCTATGCCCAAGTCCGAAGGAGTTGATGCTGCGCAATCACGTCTAGCGAGCGGGAAAAGAGCTTTTCATGAAAACACACCGATTTGAGACCCAAATTTGGCTGCCGCATCGGCGCGAACAGGTATTCAAATTTTTCGCCGATCCGATTAATTTGAACCACCTCACGCCAGCGTGGCTCCATTTTGAAATTCTTACGCCGCCCGCGGAAATTCGCCAGGGAACCTTGCTCGATTATCGGCTCCGTCTGCGTGGCATCCCGCTTCGTTGGCAGAGCGAAATCGAGATCTGGGAACCACCCAGCCGTTTTGTCGATCGACAGACGCGCGGCCCCTATTCGCTTTGGGTGCACGAGCACACGTTTGTCGAGGAAAACGGCGGGACCGTCGTCGGCGATCGCGTCGACTACGCCGTACGGGGCGGTTCGCTTGTGCAGAAATTTTTCGTCGCTCCCGATCTGCGGCAGATCTTTCAGTATCGGCAGTCTGTGCTCCAGGAAATTTTTGCGCCTGCGGCGGCGTCGCTGTGAAATCACGAAATTTTCTCGATAATGCGTGTTTCACGGCGAAAACTGAAAACTCAAGCTCGGCCCTTTTCGAGAGCGGCGATCCGCGTGATATACGCTTTCGCATCGAATTTGCGCGAAGTGCTTTCGCGGGACATATAGCGGATTTTGCCATACACCGGACGCTCGGGGCCCCAGGCGCGATCGTGTTTACCGACAATGGCCCACGCAATCCCGGCGTATCCATTGGGATCGCGGCCATCGAGCTCATAACGGTCGTTGAGGCGCACGGCGATGTCGAACGCTTCGGTCGGCGATGGAGTCCATTCCAGAATTTTTTTCGCCCAGTACATGCGCAAGTAGCCGTGCATCCAGCCGGTCAGCACCATTTGTTTTTGCGCCGCGTTCCAGAGCGGATCGTGGGTTTCCGCGTGCTCGAGCTGTTTTTCGTTGTAGATCTGTTTCCGTGGATCACCGAGATGCAGACGCAAGCTTCGGTCGGCCCACGGTTCGCACGCGTCGAAGCGGCCATAGCTCGAATTATACCTGACAAAATTCACCGCGAGCTCGCGTCGAACGATCAACTCTTCGAGAAATGCTTTCTTATCCGCCGCGGGCGCATCGGTGTTTTTAACCGCGAGGGCTACCGACAGCGAGTCGATCTGGCCAAAATGCAGGTACGGCGAAAGCTGGCTCGTGCCTTCGAGGTCGGGTTGATTGCGCCGGGCCGCATATCCCGCAAGCCTGTCACGGAGGAAGCGCCCAAGGATCTTTCGCGCGGCCGCGGCGCCCCCAGTAAAAGCCGATATTGGTCCCACCGAGCGGTCGAGTGGAATTTGGTCCAGAAGGTTTACCGTTGGAATGAGGGTGGCGACTCTGCCCCGCCACTTTACCTTAGCGACGCGATTCGGCGATGGCTGCAAAAACTTCGGCAAAAGCGCATGGATTTTCGGCCGAATCGTACGCGCCGCATAATGTTCCTTGCCGAGCAACCGCGTTGGCACAACGACATCCGCGTCCACCGTCCAGAATGGCACCCGCAACTCTGCCGCAATTCGCGATTTAGCTCGTTCAGCGCTACGCAACGGATTTTCATCGCCGATCACCAGGCAGGGATCGACTTCAGCGCAAAATCGCAAAATATTTTCCTCAGGATCGGCGCGCAAAACGAAGCCAATGTTCCGCTTCTCCAAGGCGCCGGGCAACTCCCTCAAGCCGCTCAGCATAAACTGGTAGTGACGCAGGTTGGCGTGGTACGCGCGCGCCGAGAGCTGGAAAAATGTCACTACCGGTTTTCCCAGCGCATTGCCCATCCTGATGGCGATATCCAACGCGGCATTGTCGGTGGCGCGTTGGGCCCGTTGCATCCAGTAAACGACGCACGTGCCATTCAGGTTGAGCGCGCCCGATCGGCGGCGGAAAACGCGCGGGTCAAACCCGAGTTGTTCAAGATCTGCCATAAGTTATTCGTGCACCAGCCGTCGGTGTCCTGATCGACCTACAAACCGACCAGAGAAAATACGGCGTAACAATCTATGTTCAAAATTTTTTTCCGCCGGGGTCAAGATCGATGCCTAATTTATTGCCAATTATTGCAAAACCAATCCAGATTTGGATCGCGTTTATCGTAGCGGTCGCGAGTTTTTTCTGTTGTGAGTCCATGTCGGGGGCCCAACAGGAAGACGCTCTGCCGCCCGGGAAGTACCGCCTGGAAATGATCATGGCTTCGACGACTAGGATCCCCTTCTTCGGCTCCTCGAAATCTGCCTCAAAATCCGTTTCGTTAGTAGAGATCCGCCGAGAGGGCAACGAACTAATACAAAGTCATCAGGTGTGCGATTTTCGTGTGCTCGAAGACTCAAAATTGATTAAGATGATTTTTCCGGAAAAATTCATCGCGGCGCTTGCCAGCCATACCTATCCGATTCAACTTGAAAAACAGAGTCAAGGATGGCGCTACCGCGCCGATCTCGGTGTGGAACGCATCGGTTATCACAATACCGGCGCGGAAGATAAACTGCCGGGTAAAATCGATGATCCCGCCGTGTTCGACTGGGACAACGATGGTCATCCGGGAGCCACGCTGCAGTTATCGATTCCGCTGTTGCCGAGCGGCGAGCTCTACATCGTGCAGCGCGGGCAATCGATTCTCACGGGCGAAATCGTCGAGCCGGGGAGGGTTGAGGGAAAAATCCAAGTGCAGAGTTTCGAGCAAAGGGTGCTTGGCGCTCGACCGAGTTTTCTGGCGAAATCACCCGAGATCGAACCGGATCCTAACGAGAGTCGCTTTCGCTTGACGCCAATTTCTGCCGCCGCTACCTGCGCCGCTGTGCGCGAGAAACCGTAATTATGACCAAAAAACGATCGGGCCGGAAAATCCACAGGCTAACTCCCAAACGGATCGAAGCCGTCGCCACAGCGAGCCCTGAGTCCGTCACTGTCCTCTTACCCGTACTCAACGAATCGATGCGGATTGCCGCCTGCCTTGCCGGATTAACTGCCCAAACCGGAGAAGTCAAAGAAATTGTCGTCATCGACGGCGGCTCCACCGATGGCACACAGGCGATCGTCAAAGATTTTCATCGAACAGACCCGCGTGTACGCCTGCTCGATGCTCCGCCCGCTCCCCATTGGACGGGCAAGGCTTGGGGGCTTTATGTCGGCCTGGAACACTCAGATCCCCGCTGGCCTTGGATTCTCTGCGTTGATGCGGATGTTTACGTCGCTCCGGTACTGGTTCGATCGTTGCTGGCTCACGCGAAGAAAACTGGCGTTTCGAGTTATTCCGTTGCGACACAGCAAAGACTTTCCGGCGGGCTCGCAGGTCTGATTCATCCGCCGATGTTGACGACTTTGGTCTATCGCTTCGGCGCGCCGGGATACGCAACGAAAAAACTTTCCAGAGTGCAGGCCAATGGCCAATGCTTTCTCAGTCGCCGGGAAACGTTGCTCCGCACCCAAGCTTTGAGCGCGGCGCGTGCGTCGCTTTGCGAAGATGTCACTATTGCGCGCCGCTTGGTCGAATGCGGCGAGACCGTCGGCTTTTATGAAGCTGAACCGGGCTTGATCACAGTCGGCATGTACGCCACTGCCAAGGAAACGTGGGATAATTGGCCGCGTTCCTTGCCGCTGCGCGACCGATACTTTGACTGGCGCCACGGTCTCGGTTTGTGCGCCGCTTTGCTGTTGCAGGCCTTCCCATTGCCGGCGCTGATCATCGGTGTCGGCACAAGCGCTCCGCTAGCGTTTCTGCTACTTGCCGGGTCACTGCTGGCACTCCGCATTGGCATTTTGATCGGTACGGCGCGCGCATACCCGGCGAGGCCTTGGACCTATTGGCTCTCGCCAATCTGCGATCTTCCCGTGGTTGTGCGGATCTTACAATTCGCACTGCGACGGCGGCACAGCTGGCGTGGACGAGCATACACTCGCCAGCCGGGCGGTCGCTTTGAGCCGGTCCGATAGCCGCATGCTTAAGCACTTGATGGGCGACGTCGTGCCCCGGCGCGGCGAATTTCTCATTGAAAAGGCCATGCGCGCGATCGCGGCGATTCTTGCTGCGGGTCGCCTAAAGACCCAGGCCACCGGCATGGGAAACGTCCCCGCGCAGGGGCCGGCGCTCATTGTCGCGCGCCATTATCACCATCTCTATGATGGCCTCGCGCTATTTGCCGCCATGCCGCGGCAATTTCACATTGTCGTTGCGATCGATTGGGTGAAAAACCGACGCGTGCAGTGGTTCATGCAAACCGTCAACTGGATCGCCCGCTGGCCGACCTTGCTCCGCGCCGACGCGGTCGCACGTTGCAACTATTCGACGGGACTATTTTCTCGGGCTGATGTGGCGCGCTATCGACGTTCAGCCTTGGGCGACGCAGCCGAACTGCTGGTGCAAAATAGAGTCGTGGTCATTTTTCCCGAGAGCTACCCTAATATTGATCCCAACTATACTCCGAAAAGGAATCTCGACGAGTTTCTCCCCTTTAAACCCGGTTTTCTAGAAATTCTCGGGGCGGCGGAGAAAAAAACCAATCGAGCGATACCGATCATACCGGCGGGCCTACGTTACCGCCCGGGAGCATGTTGGGAAGCCTTTCTGAAATTAGGCGAGCCTGTATGCCGCGAACATTTCAGCGACCCAGTTCAGCTGCTTCGGCTTCTAGAGGAACGAGTTAGAGAGCTCTCAGCCGAATAGGCACTGCGCCACTCCCATTCGACCAAGAATAATTGCCGGATATTAAGCGTGTCTTGGCGTGCGCTGGCAGGTAACCTACGAACTGTCGGTTTTTCTCTTCTTAGTTCGGCGATTCACTTCCTGCGCCGAGAAGCCAACAACGCTTTTGCAAAAAAAATCCGCGAATTACTGATGGCATGTTGCTTGCGCTAGCACCCGGCGGAAGGAGGACGAGCTATGAAAATTTTAAAGAATCAACGAGGGGCGATGGGCTGGGCACTTCTATGGCTGCTTGGTATACCGATACCAATTCTCGTGATCCTGTTTCTTGTGCGCGGTTGCACATGACAACGTTGGAGTGATGGAATACTGGATTAGGGATCAACCCAGAACCAGCATTCCACCACTCCCTTCACTACCCCTCTTGTGTGTCCCTGCCATCAATCGTCGTAGTAGTCTCGATCTCGCCTATGCGCCCCGAATATATCGTAGGCCGCACCTGCAGTGCCGCCTACACCAGCACCGATGGCAGCGCTTTTGCCAACGTTGGAGTGGGTCGCTGCGCCGATTCCCGCCCCGGTTGCCCCACCAAGTGTCGCACCAGTCAAAGTTCCACAACCACCCGCCACGAAGCTCACAAGCGAAATACCGAGGTACAATGCACGCACCTTTTTGTTTTTCATCGATCTCACCTCCTATCTATTGAACAGATTCCGCAAAACGCGTTCCAATAGACGCAGGCCAGTCCAAAAAAATCGTTTCCAAAAAGTTCGTGTTGTAGGAGGCTTAGCGCGCTTTTAAACGGAACTGGCCAGCTCTCACTGATTCTGGCGGAAAAATTCTACGTCTGGCGTGGGCGATAGCGGGCGCGGGGTATGGGTTTCTCTAACTTTGATCGTTCAGTGAAACTGCGGACTCTTGACCTGGAGCCAAGTGATGCATTCGTTTTCGTGTTGAGCTACGCAGTTTCCGCACAGGCTGGCGGAGCAATACTCGCAGTCGAATTCCTCGCCGTGGAGAATTTCGTTCCGGCATTCACCGCATTCGATGGTTCCATTGATGAGCTGAAACATAAACCCGCTGCGCAGCGAAATGCGGCAACAAAATTGTTGATCTCTAAACTTGGCCGCTCAGACTTGCCGCTTAGCACGGTTATCCGTGTCTGAGCAATGAAAAACTTCAACAGCCGTGCGCCGAGCTGACAAAGCCCTATGGATCGAAAATTACACGCTGACGTGAAACAATCGATCGCAGATGCGTATCGTTGCGCATATCGACATGGATGCGTTCTATGCCGCGGTCGAGGAGCAACTCAATCCGGCGTTCAGAGCGTTGCCGCTCGTGGTCGGCGCAGACCCGAAGGAAGGCACGGGCCGGGGCGTCGTAATGACCGCGAGCTACGCTGCACGCCGTTTCGGCATCCGTTCCGCATTGCCCATCTCGCGGGCATGGCGCCTAGCGGAGACCGCTCGCAATCATGGTGCGCCCGCAACTTTGTTCGTGCGCCCGAATATGGCGCTCTATCGCGCGGTTTCCGAACGCATCATGGATATTGTCAAATGTTACGGTGATGCCTTCGAGGAAGCGAGCATCGATGAAGCCTATCTCGAGATTTCTTCACCCGGAGATTTTTCTACCGCGACGGAAACAATGAACTCTCTGAAAGCCGAGATCCGCAATCGAGAAGGAATCGGCTGTTCTATCGGAATCGGTCCCAATAAACTGATCGCCAAAATCGCCTCCGGCGAGCAAAAGCCCGATGGGCTGACGGTGATCGCGCCTGAGGTCGTTCAAAGCTTTCTCGATCCGCTGCCGATACGAAAAATTCCCGGAATTGGCCCCAAGAGCGAACGTTTCCTTCACGAGCAGAATCTTCGGACGATCGGCGAGCTCCGCTGCGTGCCGGCCAGCACGCTGGTCGACTGGTTCGGCAAATGGGGCGAGCGGCTGTTCGAGAAATGCCGCGGAATTGACGCTTCGCCGGTCACGAACGAATGGACCCGAAAGTCGCTCGGCGAACAGGAGACTTTTGAGCGAGACACCCGGACGCAATCCCTAGTCCGAGAACGGCTTGATGTAATGGCCGAGCGGATTGTCGCCAAGCTCCGCGCCAAGGACTTCAAGCGCCTTCACACTGTGACCCTCACGGTTCGTTTCGGCGATTTTCAGACGAGCAATCGTTCGCGGACGATTAAGGACGGTATCGCGATAGACGAGAATGCGCTAGCCCGGCTGCGTGACGAAGCCGCAGCCCTGCTCGCACCGTTCTTCGACGAGCGCGAAAATCCCCGCGACAAAGCATTTCGCTTGATCGGTTTGCGCGTGGAAAAACTGTTTTAGGGAGAACCATAAATTTACCGCGAAGACGCGAAGCACACGAAGGTGGGATTTCCTTCCGAGCAAGAGAAAAACCTTCCCGTCCTTCGCGCCGTCGTGGTGAACTTTCTTTTGAGAACTGCGCGAATTCCGAAGCCGATCTCGTTGAACATCGGCGTCCCTCTTTCTATACTTTCGTAATGCTCAAGATCGCCACCTGGAACGTGAACGGCATCCGCGCCAGACAGACGCAAGTTCTCGAGTGGATCGAACGCGAGCGACCTGATGTGATTTGCCTGCAGGAGCTTAAATCAACCGTCGCCCAAGTGCCCGCCGCGTTGTGCGAGCTGCAGGGATATCGCTGTTACTGGCACGGCGAGCGCGCCTACTCCGGCGTTGGCCTTCATATTCGCCGCGAAGCTTTTGCCGAAGAGCCGGTTTTTAATCATCCCAGTTTCGATTTCGAAACTCGGGTCGTGACGGCGCAACTCGCTGATTTTTTGTTCGCATCGGTCTATGTACCGAACGGCGGTAAGGATTTCTCCGCGAAGATGCAATTTTTGCGGCAGATGGAGGAGTTCGTCACGGCCGCGCGAGCCGGCAATCTGCGCCTTGTCCTTTGCGGCGATCTGAACATCGCCCGCACCGAACGCGACGTCCACCCCAAGGAGCGCAATCCGATTGCGGTCGGACAACGACCGGAGGAACGAGAAATTTTTGAGCGTATCCTGGCGCAAGGGCTTACTGATGTGGGCCGGGCGCTTGACCCTGACAATGACAATCTATTCACTTGGTGGGCGCCCTGGCGCAACATGCGCGCGCGCAACATTGGCTGGCGGCTTGATTACATTCTGGCGAGCGAAGCGCTGGCTGCCAATGCAATTCGCTGTGCGGCATTCCGGGAGATAGGCACGAGCGACCATGCTCCCGTCATCGCAGAGTTCGATGTAAGTCAAGCCGTTCCGGCAAATGAAAAATGAGTGTTTGGAATCCGATTAAGCAAACCGACTGCTCTTTCCGATGAAATGAAACCGACGAAAAAAAAATCTCGCTCAACGACCACCGATCCTGACTCCGTGAGTCGTCTGGACGAATACAATCGCAAACGCCGCTTCGATATAACGCCGGAACCCGCCGGAAAGCCTCGGCGCACGAGAAAGAAAGCACTTCAATTCGTCATTCAGAAACATCGCGCGACCAGCTTGCATTATGACTTTCGGCTTGAGCATGACGGCGTCATGCTCTCTTGGGCAGTTCCCAAAGGGCCGTCACTCGATCCCGCCACCAAACGCTTTGCCATGCAAACCGAAGATCACCCGATCGAATACAATCGCTTTGAAGGCGTGATTCCCGAAGGAGAGTACGGCGGCGGAACCGTGATGATTTGGGATCGCGGCACGTGGGAGCCAGAAGTTGCGGATGTCGACGCGGCGCTGGCTAAAGGAGATGTCAAATTCACACTATACGGCAAGAAACTCCGCGGTTCCTGGGTGCTGGTGCGAATGCGGCAGCGCCAGTGGCTTCTCATCAAGCACCGCGACCAAGCCGCTGCGAACTCGGACATCACTGCCGTCGAGTTTCGCTCCGCTGCATCGGGCCGCACCTTGGCTGAGATTGCGCGCCGTGACGGCGCCAGCGCGCGCCAGCTCAAACAAGCCGAGGACGCGGATCGTACCGCAGCATCGCCCGGCGCTGCTTGACGCCTGCGCAAATTTGCTCTGGACGCAAAAATCGTCCGCGCGTCCGCCCTTATGCTGCTTGCA
>Ga0070670_100000308_pt1 | contig 42012 bp, 38 predicted proteins | sample KBSS63metaG_FD_64665 | JGI IMG/M metagenome (GOLD analysis project Ga0070670, IMG submission 64665) | Switchgrass rhizosphere microbial communities from Kellogg Biological Station, Michigan, USA - KBS S6-3 metaG | ecosystem: Host-associated > Plants > Roots > Rhizosphere > Soil ... | reverse complement strand
GCGAACGCCTGCGCGATTTCGGCAACCGCGGGTCCGCGAATCTCGACCCCGGTATCGCGCCACGGCTCCATGTCGCGCTCCGGATCGCCGAGCCACTTCTGGCTGACGCACAAACCCGAAACGAACGCGATCTTGCCGTCGACCACGAGCGTCTTGCGGTGGTCCCGCGTCACCCAGCCGAGCGGGCTGTCGAGGCGCGGCCGGTTGAACGCCTGTACTTTGGCACCCGCGTCCGCGAGCAGCGGCCACAACGAGCGAGCACGGTACGACCCGAGCCAATCGTAGACGATTCGAACGTCGACACCCGCGCGCGCTCTCGCCGCCAGCGCCTCCGTGAACTCGCGTCCGACCGCATCGTCGTCGACGATGTAGTTCTCGAACAGGATCCGATGTTGCGCTTGCTCGATGGCGGCGAGCCACGCCGGATAGTTCTCAACGGCATCCTGCAGCAGGCGCACTGCGTTCCCATCGATCGGCATCGATCCTGCGGCCCGCGCGAACGCGCGCTCCGCAAGCGCCAGATCGGGTGTCGCCTCGGCCTTGGGCACCGCTGTCAACCGGCAATCCGCGCGCGAGCGAGGGTCACGCGCAACCGCTCGGTCAGCACGCAGATACAAACGCAAAGGCAGCGGGGCGATGCGGCATGCTCGCGCAAGGCGGAAGAACGATGAACGCTTGCTGTGAACGCGGCTAGCCGGGAGCCCTCACCTTGCGCGCGAGGACGACCAACGCGACCAGCAGCATGCCTGCGTATCCGCCGATCAGGAACGACCAGACAATCCACCAAATCGAGACCATGATGCGGACCTGACCCTTTCGGAAAACGAGACGCAGGCTTGCGTGGGTTGCTTATGCAAGACCCGTGCCTCGACCCGAAGCGAACGTCCAAGCCGTTGTTTTCGCGAGCGTTGCAGCGACGGCGTGGCGCGTCGCAGAAGTGTCGTGTAAACGTGTCCGACATGGAAGTATGGATTAGGTCGCGATATTATCTGACGGCAAAAACCGCGACCCGGTCATGAATCGGCGGAGCAACATTCGGGCAATCAGGGGGCGCCAATGCAAAACATTCTGTTGTGGATCGGTCGCATCGCGGGGATAGCGGGGCTCATATTGAGCGTGTGGGCTGCAATCGCCCGCTTGCGGGGCGCGTACTTCGCGAGCGGTTTTCAGATCGGCACACTGTTGCTGGTGGGAATGACCGGCATGATCATCGCGTGCTTCTGCTTTCTCTTCGTGCTCACGATGAGGCCGCGGCACTAGCTGGGCGCTTCTCGCCAAGGCGATCCCTCTCAATTCATCTCGGGCGCCGTACCGGGGGCCGGCGTAAATCCCAAGTCGCCGCGCGCGAGCGCGGCTTCGCGTCCGCCGAAGCTCGCCAGCAGTTCCGCCTGGCGTCGCTTGGCGCGTGCATCGACGGCTTCAGGATCCAGCACGGCACGTAGCCGCCGGTCGCCTTCGCGCACGACGTCGGTGTACCGCGGATCTCCGGCGAGATCCATCAGCTCCTCGGGATCGCTTTCGAGATCGAAGAGCTGCGGCCGATAGGCCACATAGTGGCAGTATTTCCATTTGCCGAAGCGCAGCATGAACGCGCCGGCGACGGCGCTGATCGCGTGGTACTCCGATATCACCGGCCGTGCGGGAGCGGCGCCTTCGGCCACCGCGAACAGCGAAGCGCCCGGCAGCGCCTTTCCGCCGATCTCCGCCTTGGCGCCGGCCGCTTCCAGGATCGTCGGTGCGCAATCGATGTGCGAAACCGGCGTGGCGATGACCCTTCCCGCCTCAACGCCGGGCCCGGCGACGATCAGCGGCACGCCTGCGCTTTCCTCGTAGAAGGTCGACTTGCCCCACAGTCCGCGCGCACCGGCATTGTCACCGTGATCGCTCGTGTAGATGACGCGCGTGCTGTCTTCCAACCCGGCGGCGCGCAGCGCCTCAAGCACGTCGCCGACGTTCTCATCCATCGAAGAGACGAGGCCGCTGTAGCCCGCGATCGCGCGCTTCACGTCCTGCGGCGACTTGAAGTGCGAATCGTAGTCGACCGTCCGCGCGTAATCGTCGATGAACGGATGATGCGGGCGCGCTTGTCGAGCGTACTGCTTCGGCAGTGGCAAGTCCTGGCCGTAGTAGCGATAGAACCAGCGCGCGGGTGCGGTCAAGGGAAAGTGCGGCGCAACGAACGACACGAACAGCACCCATGGCCGGTCGCGCCACTTCGCGGCTTCCTCGTGCAGCCAGATCTGCGCGCGCGCCGCGATTTCGCGGTCGTAGACCGTGTACGGAGACTCGCCGGGGCCGGCCCGCTTCGCCATCTTGTCGCCGCCGTGGCGGGTCGGAATCCGGTCCCGGATCAGTCCCTTCACGTCGCCGATGCCGTCGATGATGTGCATCGGCACGATCTCTTCGGAGAAGCCGTGGTCGTCGCCTTTGCGGCCGCGAAAGTGGAGCTTGCCGATCGACACGACGCGATGACCCGCCTCGCGCAGCGCGTGATGCCAGCTCGGGATCGCGCCCTCGTAGGCATCCGCATTGTCCCAGTAGCCGATCTCGTGCACGTAGCGGCCCACGGCAAAGCTCGCACGCGCCGGCACGCAGATCGGACAAGCCGTGTATGCCGCGCTGAAGCGCGTCCCGCGGGCGGCAAGCGCGTCGAGATTGGGCGTCTCGACGAACGGATGGCCGGCCGCTCCGATGAATTTCGGATTGTGCTCGTCCGACATCAGCACGAGGAGATTGGTGGGCGTCATGGCGAGGTGCAGAGCCAGTATGATTGTACGTCGGGGCGCGGCCCCGCTGTGTCAGCCTCGCGCGCGAGTTCGCGCAGACCGCCAACGCCCTTTCGGAGATGACATGAAGACACTGTCGCGCCTGCGTATTTCACTCTTCGTCTTTGCGCTGATGGGGTTCGTTGGCGGCGCCGGCGCACAGCCCTTTCCCAACAAGCCGATTCGCCTCGTGGTCGCCGACGCTCCAGGCGGTGCGCCCGACCAGCTCGCGCGCCTGCTGGCCCAGCGGCTGTCGGAACAGCTTGGCCAACAGGTCGTCGTCGACAATCGTGCCGGTGCTGGAGGCGCGGTCGGCGCCGACTATGCTGCCAAATCGGCGCCGGACGGCTACACGCTGCTGCTGACGACGACGGCGATCTATGCGCTGCTTCCGAACCTGCGAAAGGACCTGCCGTACGATCCCGTGAAAAGTTTCGTGCCCGTCTCGCGCATTGCGACGGCCTCGAACGTGCTGGTGGTCAACGTGTCGGTGCCTGCGAATTCCGTCGCGGAGCTCGTGAAGCTCGCGAAGGACAAGCCCGGCGTCCTCAACTACGCCTCCGCCGGTGTCGGGACGCCCGCGCACCTCGCCGGCGAAATGCTCAACCTGCTCGCCGACATCAGGGTGACGCACATACCGTACAAGGGCGCCGCGCCGGCGCTGACCGATGTCATCGCGGGTAATGCGCAGTTCATCATCACGTCGCCGATCGCCGCAGGCGCACACATGAGCGGCGGCCGCGTGCGCGCGCTGGCCACGACGGGCGCGGAGCGGAATCCCGCGCTGCCTGACCTGCCGACGATCGGCAGCACGATCCCGGGTTACGAGATTTCGCAGACTTGGGGCATCGTCGCCCCCTCCGGAACGCCGCCCGATGTCGTCAAACGCCTGAGCGACGAGATCGTCAAGGCCATGAGCGCGCCGGACATGAAGGAGCGCGTGCTCAAGACCGGCGCGGTGCCGGTCGGCGATCGGCCCGCCGATTTCGAAGCGTTCATGGCGAACGAACGGCAACGGCTCGGCGACGTGATCGCCAGATCGCACATCGTGCTGACCGAGTGAACCGAACATTCGGGGCGGAGTTCGCGCGTCAATAGTTGCGCAGGATCCACTCCGCCACCAGAACCGGCTTGTCGCCGCCTTCGCGCTCGACGACGACGTTCCAGATGTGCTGCACACCGCCGTCGGCGAGCGACTCGCACTTCAAAAGCATGAACCTCCCGCGAACGCGCGCGCCGGCGAGCAACGGTGCGGTGAAGCGCACTTTGTTGAGGCCGCAGTTGATTCCCATGCGGCGGTCTTCGAACGCGAACGTCGTCGCGAAGAGACGCGACAGCAGCGATAGGGTGAGAAAGCCGTGCGCGATCGTCGCGCCGAACGGCCCTTCGCGTGCGCGCCCGGGATCGACGTGAATCCATTGTCGGTCCTCGATCGCATCGGCGAAGCGATCGATTCGCGCCTGATCGACGACGAGCCACGGCGACACGCCCACCTCCTCGCCTTGGCGTGCGGCGAGAACTTCCAAGCGCAAGGTGATCGGGGTCATTCGACGATTCGCCGTAGTGCCCGGCTCCGCAGGGGCCGGGCCTCGCGACGGTATGGTACATTTTCGAGAGGACAGCCATGAACGCGCCCGAATCGAACCGGCTATCGGCCGCCTCGCTCGAGATGATCCGCCAGCTCGTATCGTTCGACACGACGAGCCGCGAATCGAACATGGCCCTGATCGACTGGGTCCGCGGCTATTTGCGCGATCACGGCATCGAATCCCGCCTCACGTTCGACGACACGCGCAAGAAAGCGAACCTCTTCGCGACCGTGGGACCGCCGGTCGACGGCGGCATCGTCATTTCAGGCCACACGGATGTGGTGCCGGTCGACGGCCAGCCGTGGACATCGGATCCCTGGCGCGCGACGGAGGTCGGTGATCGGCTCGTCGGTCGCGGCGTCTGCGACATGAAAAGCTTCATCGCCATCGCGCTGGCGCTGGTGCCCGACATGCTGGCGCGCGAGCTCGCGCGCCCCCTGCACTTCGCGCTGTCATACGACGAGGAAGTGGGCTGCATCGGCGTGCGCCGCCTCATCGCCGATCTCGCCAACGTCGAGTACAAGCCCGGCGGCTGCATCGTCGGCGAGCCGACGGGCATGGAGCTCGTCGTCGCGCACAAGGGCAAGCGCTCCTATGCGTGCCGCGTCCGCGGCTTCGAAGCGCACTCGGCGCTTACGCCGAAAGGCGTCAACGCCGTGGAGATCGCCTGCGAGATCGTCACCCATTTGCGCGGCATGGCGAAGCGGTTTCGCGACAGGGGACGGCACGACCGGGACTACGACGTGCCGTTCACGACCGTTCACGTCGGCACGATCAAGGGCGGAACGGCGCTCAACATCGTGCCGCGCGATTGCGAGTTCAAGTTCGAGTTCCGCCACATGCCGTTCGACGATCCCGAAGCACTTTACCGCGAGATCACCGACTACGCCGCGCGCTTCCTGCCCGAAATGCACGCCGTGGCTGCCGACACGGGCATCGTGTTCGAAGAGCTCTCCAACCTGCCCGGATTCGATACCGGTGCCGACAGCGACATCGCGGCGCTCGGCCGGTGCTGCAACCACGGAACGCAGTTCAACAAGGTGTCGTTCGGCGCCGAAGCCTCGCTGTTCCACGACGCGGGCATTCCGTCGATTCTTTGCGGTCCCGGCCACATCGCGCAAGCCCACCAGCCGAACGAATGGGTGACGCTCGAGCAGGTCGCGCAGTGCGAAGCGTTCCTGCGGCGGCTGATCGATCAGGTGAGCGCCAAGGCGGCGTGACGACCACGCCCACGGCGCGGTGCCGCGAGCTGCTGCTTGCCGGCCGCCGTGTCGAAGCCGAGCTTGCGGTTGCAGAGCTCATTGCGAGTCAATTCGGGTTGAGCGTCACGCACGCCTCCATTGGAGCCGACTGGACCAGCCTCAACTCCGTGAACGGCGTCGTCGACGTGGAAGGCGGCGACCGCTGGTTCTTCAAGTTCCACCAGGAGGAAGGCGAAGAAGCGACCGTCGGCGAGTACTATCGTGCCGAGATCCTGCAGCGCGCCGGCCTGCCGGTCGACGTTCCCGTCAGGGCGTCGCGCGAGCCGGGGCGCCAGGTGCTGCTGTACGCATTCCGGCATGATCGCCGGCTTGCCGACGTCTGCCTCGATATCGAGCGCAGCGAAGATCGTGCCCTGGAACGTCACATCGTCGCGTTGCAGCGCGACCTCGATCGCCGGGTGGGGCAAACCTATCTCGCAACGCTCCATGCGTCGAATGCCAGGCGGTCGACGGACGAAGCAGTTCACCAGCTCTTCCATCATCGGCTGCGCACACCGTCCGACCCGCGGCACGTCGTGGGGCGGGTCGCGCGCTTCTACGAGTCGCAGACGGTTCGCTTGCCCGGCAGCGAGCTTCGGTGGGAAGAATTCAGGGCGCTACGCTGGCGCATCAACGGCGTCATTTACCGCCACACGATCGGGCAGCTGTTCGAAGAGTCGCTGGTGCGGCTCGAACCCGCGTCGTTGGGCGGATCGGGAGCGGTGACCGCGCACGGCGACGCTCACAACGCCAACATCTGGGTCGAAGACCACGGCGGTAGCCCACGCCTCGTCCTCTTCGACCCCGCGTTCGCGGGCGAGCACGTGCCGGCGCTGCTCGCCGACGTCAAGGCCACGTTCCACAACGTCTACGCGCATCGGTTGTGGCTGTACCACCCGAACGAAGCGCAGAACCTCTTCGCAGTCGACGTCGTCGTGAAAGACGGTTGGATCGACGTCGCGCACGATTGGGTGCTGACCCCGCTGCGGGAGGCATTTCTGTCGAGCAAGATCGAAAACGTCTGGAAGCCGTTGCTCGGGGCGCTCTGCGAACGCCGCCTCCTTCCCGGCGAGTGGGAGCGGATCGCTCGCTGCGCGCTCTTCTGCTGCCCGACGCTCGTCACGAATCTGCGCGCGGGCGAGTCACAGGGTCCGATCCCAGGACGCTCGCCCGCTATGTCGGCCCTTTCGTTCGCCGTCGCCGTGATGGCCGGAAGCGAGCCTTACGGCAACGGCGAGGACGCGTTCACCCCCTTCATCGCCGCGATTTCGCCGGCGCTGTAGTCCGGCACAACGGTAAAGGGCTTATTCGCCGGAGCTCGGCAGGATCGGCTCGACGAACTCCCGGAACGCGCCCGCCGCGATCATCGCCTTGATTGCGGCGATGTCCCCGACAAAGGGCCGATCCTGGTCGAAGCGCGCGACTTTTTCGCGAATCCGGTTTCGCGCGAGAGCGAGCGCGGTCGACGTCTCGTGCGGACCCGAGTATTCGAGCGCCTGTGCGGCAGAGATGAGCTCGATCGCGACGATGCCACGGACGTTGTCGGCGATCTCGGCAACGCGCCGCGCGGCGAAAGTCGCCATGCTGACGTGATCTTCCTGGTTCGCAGCCGTCGGAATGCTGTCGACGCTCGCGGGGTGCGCGAGCAACTTGTTCTCGGACGCGAGCGCCGCTGCCGAGATCTGCGCGACCATGAAGCCGGAGTTGAGTCCGCTCGACTGTACGAGGAACGGCGGCAAGCCGCTCAAGCTCGCGTCGACGAGAAAGGCGATGCGCCGCTCCGAGAGCGCGCCGATCTCCGCGAGGGCGATCGCGAGAATGTCGGCGCCGATCGCCACCGGCTCGGCGTGAAAGTTGCCGCCCGACAGCACGTCGCCATCCTCGGCGAACATGATCGGGTTGTCGGACACGGCGTTCGCCTCGATCTCGAGCGTTCGTGCGACGAAGCGCATCGCATCGAGGCACGCGCCCATCACCTGCGGCTGGCAGCGCAGCGAATACGGATCCTGCACGCGCGTGCGATTGCCGTGCGCGGCCATGATGCCGCTGCCGTCGAGCAGCCGGCGGAACGCCGCCGCGACGTCGGTCTGTCCCGCGTGTCCGCGGACGTCGTGCAGCCGAGAATCGAACGGGACGCTGCTGCCCTTCGCGCCTTCCAGCGACAGCGCGCCGGCGACCACCGCCGCGGCGAACACGTCTTCGGCGCCGAACAAGCCCGACAACGCGAGCGCCGTCGACACTTGCGTGCCGTTGATGAGCGCAAGCCCCTCTTTCGGTGCGAGCTCGATCGGTGCATGACCCGCGGCGGCGAGTGCCTTCGCTGCCGGCATGCGGCGGCCGCGATGCGAAGCTTCGCCGACGCCAATCAGGATCGCCGAGAGATGGGCGAGCGGCGTCAAATCACCGGACGCGCCCACCGAGCCTTTTGCGGGAACGCACGGATAGACCTGGTGCGCGAGCAGATCGCGCAGCATCTCGACGATGACCGGACGCACGCCGGAATGTCCGCGCCCCAAGCCGATCACCTTGAGCGCGAGCGTCAGCCGGATGACTTCGTCGGCGAGGTCGGGCCCCGACCCTGAGCAATGCGACAGGATCAGGTTTCGCTGCAGCGTCCTGAGGTCGGCTTCACCGATCCGCGTGCTCGCGAGCTTGCCGAACCCGGTGTTAACGCCGTAGATGGTCCGGCCCTCGGCGAGCGCTTTGTCGAGCAGCGCATGGCACGCCTCGACCGTCTTCCACGCCCGAGCATCGAGATCGATCGCTGCGTCGCTCCGCGCGAGCGTGCGCAGCATCGACAGGCGCACGTGCCCCGGGGTCAGCGGAATTGCGTTCCCGCCACCACTCATGCCCGGCGCCGGCGGGGCGATTCCTTCGCTTTCGATCCGCCGTCGCCAGCGGGTGCGGACCCGCCCGCATTGTCGGGCCGATAGAGCTCGCCGGATTGCATCGAGCCCAGCACCGGGTGGTCAGCCTCGCCCATCACCTTGTAGCGTCCGCCAAGGCTGTAGCGCCCGCCGGGATAGATGAACAGGCTGCGCGTCGCCGCGATCGATCCGGCCCACGTGCGACGGGCGAGCAGGAGGCACGGTTCGTCGGCGGTGATCTTCAGGATTTCCCGCACGCGCGCGTCGGGCCGTATGGCATGGAGCACGTGCTCGACCTCCGTGATTGCCGCGCACATGATGAGGTAGCGATAAGGGGTGCGCGCGGTGAAGTCCTGATCGAGGTAGCCGGGAGCGACAACGGGATTGATCCACCGCTCCTCGAACTGCACGGGATCGCCGTTCTCCTCGTGCACGATCGCGGAGTGGAATACGGTGTCGCCGACCTTGACTCCGAGCGCGGAAGCGATGTCCTTGTCGGCCTGCGCCTTATCCAGCGCAATCACGCGGCAACGGTAGCTCGCGCCGCGGCCGCGGATCTCCTCGGCGATGTCGCGCGACTCGAGAAGCGTCGACCGCGGCTTTTCAGCGGATACGAACGTGCCCCGCCCGGGAACGCGAACGATCACGCCTTCGGACTTGAGCTCGCGCAATGCTCGGTGCACCGTCATGCGCGAGACGTTGAGCTGGAGGACGAGGAAGTTCTCGGAGGGCAGGCGCTTCGAGTTGCCCCACTCGCCCGAACGGATCCCGTCGATGACGAATTGCTTGACCTGCTGATACAGCGGCTCCGGCGCCTCCGGCCGCAGCGAAAGCGAATCTCGAACCATCAAGTTCCTCGAACGCACGGAGTGATGTGGACTACCCTTCGCGCCGTTGCACGTCGGGGGCCGTTTGCGCTCGGGGGCGGCGCTTGGCGCTCACCCACCGACGACCACAGGAAGGCACGCAGGACCCGCAGGCTCATACGTCTTGTAGGTTAGCACGAACTCCTGATGCCCCAGCGCCTCCGACTTCGTTCGTTGGCCTGCGGCGGTCGCGAGCACGGCGTCGACGATCTCGTCGCCGACGTCGTCCAGGCTCGCGGCGCCTTCGAGAATGCGCCCTGCATCGATGTCCATGTCGCCTTCCATCCGGCGGAACGTATCAGGATTGGCGCAGATCTTCAGCACCGGCGCGACCGCGGCGCCGATGACGCTTCCGCGGCCGGTGGAGAAAAGGATGAGATGCGCGCCCGAAGCGGCAAGCTCGGCGAGCTTCGTCGAATCGTTGAGCTGCGCGAAGCCATGACGCGGCACGCCGTCGGACGTGTCGTCGATGAGGTACAAGCCGCCGCGCGGCGGCAACATTCCCGGCTGCAGAAGGCCGGCGATCGGCGCGCTGCCGCTTTTCGTGTAGGCGCCAAGGGACTTTTCCTCCTGCGTCGTGAGGCCGCCTTCCGCATTGCCGGGCGCGAAGCTGCCGTGCCCGAACGCGTGGTCCGAGCGCGCCGCCTTGCCGACGGCGCGCACGATCTCGGCGCCCAGTTGCGGTGTCGCCGCGCGCGACGCCATGAACGTTTCACAGCCGATCATTTCGGCGTTCTCGCCGAAAAGGCAGGCCGCGCCATCGCCGACGAGCCGGTCGAATGCCTTGCCGATCGCCGGATTGGCCGTGAGCCCGCTCGTTCCGTCCGAACCGCCGCATACGGTGCCGACGACGAGATCGGAAGACGTGATGGGTGCGGTCGGCGTCGAGGCGAGGCTCGGCAGCGTTGCCTCGATCCATGCCTTACCCGCGGCCAGTGCGCGAGCGGTGCCCCCCGCTTTCTGGATAACCACCGTCTCCACGCTGCGCCCCGAAAGAGCGATGAAGTCGCGCAACCGATAGCGATCGAAGCCTTCGCAGCCGAGGGAAACCAGGAGCACGGCGCCGACGTTGGGGTGCGTGCACAGGCGCTGGAAAACGGTCTGCGCATAGTCGCTGGGATAGCACCCCGTGAAACCGATCACCTGGACGTCACGGCCCCGGAACCCGAGCGCGATCTCGCGGGCCACGAAGTGCGCGCACTCGACGAGATAGACGACGAGGACGACGTTGCGGATCCCTTTGCGGCCGTCGCTGCGCAGGTAGCCCTTCATGCTGCGTCCTCCGACCGCTCGCGCGTGAAAGTGACCATTGGATTATCGCATGTTGACCCGCGGGTTCGAACGCTGCCTAATGCCTTCCTCTATGCATCGATGACGCCGGATCGAATAGTGGCTTCTCTCAATTTGAACGCACCCGATCACGTGAACACCCCGATTGCACAGGGGCCCCTGGCGGGCGTCGTCGTCGTCGACTTTTCACGCGTGCTCGCAGGGCCCTATGCAACTGCCTTGCTTGCCGACCTCGGCGCACGCGTGATCAAGGTCGAGCCGCGCGACGGCGACGACTATCGGCACGTCGGGCCATGGCTCGGTGAAGAGAGCGCACTGTTCGCGTCCGTCAATCGCGGCAAGGAGAGCATCGTTCTCGACTTGAAGCAGGCGACCGACCTCGAGCTCGCACTCGCCCTCTGCGATCGCGCGGACGTCGTGGTCGAGAACTTCCGGCCGGGAGTCGCGGCGAAGCTCGGCATCGGCGCGGAAACGCTGCTGGCGCGCAACCCCCGCCTCGTCTACGCGAGCATCTCCGGCTTCGGCCAGTCGAGCCCCATGCGCGAGCGCCCCGCGTACGACATCATCGTGCAGGCACTGACGGGGCTCATGACGATCAACGGCGACCCCGCCGGTCCCCCGACGCTGGTGGGAGAGTCGATCGGCGACGTCGCCGCCGGACTCTACGGCTCTTGGGCCATGCTCGCGGCGCTCTACCAGCGTGAGCGCACCGGCGCCGGCTGCCGAATCGATCTCGCGATGTTCGACGCGCTGCTCGCAATGATGCCGCTTGCGACCACGCGCTATCTCGCCACCGGCAAGGTTCCACAGCGCGTCGGCAATCGGCATGCGTTGTCCGCACCCTTCGGCGCGTTCCGCACGGGAGACGGTCACGTGGTGGTCGCCGTGCTCAATACGAAACTGTTTGAAAAGTTCGCCGCCGTGATCGGACGCGCCGAGCTCGCGCACGACGACCGTTTCGCCTCCGACAGCTCGCGCAAGGCTCATGAAGAGCTGCTGCGCGCGGCGTTCGAGGACTGGTCGATGGCGCGGTCGACGACTGAAGTGGTGGCGACTCTAAGCGCGGCGGGCGTGCCGGCCACGCGCATCATGGATGTCGGCGAAGCGGTCGACTCCGAGCACGCGAAAACCCGTGGACTGTTCCGGGAGCCCGCGCAGGGCTCGCTCGACCTGCCCGTGCCTGAGCAGCCGGCCGGCTTCTCGACGATGCAGCGAGGTCGGCCCGCGGCGGCGCCGAGGCTCGACGAGCACGGCGCGGCGATCCGCGCGTGGATCGGCAAACGCTAGCGCGAACGCATTCCCGGCCGCGCAAGGGCGGCGCCGGCTTACGCCTTCGCGCCCAGGACGTGCCGCGCAATGATGTTGCGCTGGATTTCCGACGAGCCTTCGAACAGCCGGAGGATGCGCGCATCGCGGACGTAGCGCTCGAGCGGCAACGCGCGCGTATAGCCGAACCCGCCGTGGATCTGCAGAGCGAGATCGGTGATCTTGCCGGCGGCCTCCGATGCGAAGAGCTTCGCCATCGCGGCTTCGCTCGTGAAGCGGCCGCCTTTTGCGCGCGCCCACGCGGCTTTGTACGTAAGCAGACGCGCCGCCTCGAGCGTCACCGCCATGTCGGCGAGCATCCATTGGATGCCCTGGTACTCGGCGATCTTGTGCGAGAACGCCGTCCGCTCCTGCGCCCACGCCGTGGCGGCGTCCAGCGCGACGCGAGACAACCCGATGCCCATCGCGGCGACATCCACCCGTCCTCGATCGAGCACCGCCATCGCGATCCTGAAGCCGCTGCCCGGCGTTCCCAGAAGATTGGCGGCGGGCACGCGGCAATCGAAGCTTACTTCGTAGATCCGGCTGCCGCGAATGCCCATGGTCGGTTCGGGTGGCGAGACCGTGACACCACCCGCTGCCGGTTCCACGACGAATGCGCAAACGCCGCGACTGCCGGGCTCTTCGCTCGAGCGCGCGAACACCACGAGGAAATCGGCTTCGCCTGCATTCGTAATGAAGTGCTTCGTGCCCGTGATGCGGAACGCATCGCCCTCCTGGTGCGCCCGTGTCGTCATGCCCGCCGGATCGGAGCCGGAGCGGGGTTCGGTCAACGCATAAGCGCCCAGCGCATTGCCGGACGCCGCCGCAGGCAGCAGTCGACGCTTCTGTTCTTCCGTTCCGCCGATGAGGATTGCGTCGGTGGCGAGATAATGCGCCCCGACGGCCGACGCCGTCGCCGCGCAACCCATCGTGATGCTCTCCATCACGAGCGCGATGCCGAGCGCCGACGCGCCGACGCCGCCGTACTCCGCCGGAATGTTGACGCCCAGCACGCCGAGTTGCGCGAGGTCGCGGATGTTGTCGTCGGGAAAGCGGCCCGCGGTGTCGATCGCCGCCGCGCGGCCGGCAAGCACGTTGCGCGCATACCGCGCGATCTCGTCGGCGAGCGCCTGTTCGTCCGGGGGAATGGCGAAGTCCATTTGTTTTTAATGGTCAGCGGGAGAGTCGGGATTGTCTATACAGGTGTTGTCAATAGGTTCCCACGAGTAGTAAGCTGCCGCAATGCCCCTGACCGAAGTCGAGGCGCGCATCAGCGACCATGTCGATCGGCGCGCCGACGAGATGATCGGGTTCCTGCGCACGGTCGTGTCGACGCGCTCGCTGTGGGGCGACGTCGGGCAGCTCGCCATGATGGGGAAGATTCTCGGCGAGCGGATGGCGGGCGCCGGCGTCGAGGTGAGCTATCCGGACTCCGGTACGCCCGGTGCTCCGAACGTGCTCGCGTGGACCGGCAACAGGGCGAGCCCTCGCACGCTGCTCTTCAACGGGCACTTCGACGTTTACCCGCCGTCCGAATCGTGGAGCTTCGACCCGTTCAGCACGCCGTTGCGGGACGGCAAGCTGTTCGGCCCCGGATCGTCGGACATGAAGGGCGGCACGACGGCGATGGTGGTCGCCACCACGGTGCTCTCGGCGCTCGGCCTCCCGAAGAACGGTAAAGTCGCCCTCCTCGCCGTTCCCAATCACTTCGAGGGCGGCGAGGGCACGCGCCGCGCGCTCGATGCGGGGCTCAAGGCCGAGGCGGCGATCATCTGCGAGCCGACCGACCTCGACATCTGCTCGGCCCAACGCGGAATCCTCTACATGCTGGTGCACGTGCACGGTGTGTCGGCGCACACGACGCACACCGAAGTTGGTGTGAACGCGATCGAAAAATCGATCCCTTTCATGCAGGCGCTGCGCTCGCCCGAGTTCCTGAAGCCCGATTACGATCAGGCCGGGCCGCAGAAAATCCTCAACATCGCGATGATCGAGGGCGGGCTCCGCCGTTGCCTCATTCCCGAGCGGTGCACGATTACGCTCGACGTCCGCTTCTCTCCCTCGACGACGGCGGAGGACGTGCTCTCCGACGTGCAGAAGGTCATCGACCAATGCGCGCGCCGCGACCCGAAGTTTCGTGCGACGCTCGAGCCGCACGACACATGCGTGCGCAATCCGCGCAGCCCCATGGACTGGATCAAGCATCCGATCAACGATGCGCTCGCCACGGCGCACAATGCATTCGTAGGAACTGCGGTGAAGCATGCCTGCCACCCGGCCTGGCCCGATACGCCGGTGTTCAACGAGCGGGGTATTCCGGCGGTAACCTATGGGCCTGGCTCGAAGCACTGCTACTGGGACGACGAGTACGTGCGCACGGACGAGTATCTGAATGCGATCAAGGTGTACGCGGCGACGGCCGCCCGCTGGTTCGATAAGTAGGGTCAGAGACGATTTTCATATCGGCGCTGCGGAGAAGCAATGATCATGAAATTCGTCTCTGACCCTACTTTCTAGATGCCGATGCAACCCGACGACGCGAAGTCATCGCAACAGGGCGAATCCTTCAAGGACGCGAACACGCCCGGGTTCCAGATAGGTCGAGGCCCCGAGCTTCGCTGCCGCGGCTGGCGCCAGGAAGGCCTGTTGCGCATGCTCGAGAACACGCTCGCCAACGGCGAGCGTCCGCAGGATCTCGTGGTCTACGCGGGCACAGGCAAGGTCGCGCGCAACTGGGATTGCTTCCACGCGATCGTGCGCGCGCTCAAGTCGCTCGCCGACGACGAGACGCTCGTGATCCAGTCGGGCAAGCCGGTGGCCGTGTTCCGCACGAGCGAGCGCGCGCCGCGGGTGCTCGCCGCGAATACGAACCTCGTCGGCAAGTGGGCGACGTGGGAGCACTTTCGCGAGCTGGAAGGCCGTGGCCTCATCATGTATGGCCAGTACACCGCGGGCACGTGGGCCTACATCGGTACGCAAGGCATTCTGCAAGGCACGTACGAGACGTTCGCAGCTGCCGGCGCTCGGCTCCCAGGAGGATCCCTCGCCGGGCACATCGTGCTGACCGCAGGCCTGGGCGGCATGGGCGGCGCACAGCCGCTGGCCGTCAAGATGGCGGGCGGCGTCTGTGTCGCCGTGGAAGTCGACCGCGCGCGGGCAGAGCGTCGCTTCCAATCCGGCTACTGCGAAGTGATCGTCGACGAGCCGGTGCAGGCGATCCGGCTCGCGCACAGCGCTGCCGAGAAGAAACAGCCTCTCGGCATCGCCCTCATCGGCAATGCGGCAGACCTTTTCGGCCGCTTGCGCGATCTCGGCCTCGCGCCAAGCGTCGTCACCGACCAGACGTCCGCGCACGATCCGCTCAACGGATACGTCCCCGTCGGTGTTTCGTCCGCCGATGCCGAAACCGTTCGGGCGCGCGATCCGAAGCGCTACATCGCGCGCAGCCTCGCGAGCATGGCACGGCAGGTCGAGGCGATGCTCGGCTTCCAAGCCGACGGCGCGATCACCTTCGAGTACGGCAACTACATCCGCGGCCACGCGCAGGAAGCCGGCGTGGCGAACGCCAACGACATCCAGGGGTTCGTGCCGCTCTTCGTCCGTCCGGGCTTCTGCCGCGGACGCGGTCCGTTCCGCTGGGTGTGCCTCTCCGGCGATCCCGCCGATCTCAGGGCCACGGATGCCGCCGTGCAGCGGATGCTCCCCGACGACGTGCTGTTGTCCACGTGGATGAAGATGGCGGAAACCCACGTGCCCATCCAGGGCCTGCCGGCGCGCACGTGCTGGCTCGCGCTCGGCGAGCGCGACAAGGCCGGCCTCATGTTCAACGACATGGTGAAGCGCGGCGAGCTTCGCGGGCCCATTGCGATGTCGCGCGATCACCTCGACGCGGGGTCGGTCGCGCAACCGAGCCGCGAGACCGAAGGCATGCAGGACGGCAGCGACGCGATCGCCGATTGGCCGCTGCTCAACGCGCTCCTCAATACCGCGAACGGCGCCGATCTCGTCACCATCCACCAGGGCGCCGGCAGCGGCATGGGCGGCTCCATTTCCGCGGGCATGACCATCATTGCCGATGGCACGGAATCGGCCGCACAGAGGATCTCGCGTGCGCTCCACACCGATCCGGCGATCGGTGTCGTCCGCCACGCGGATGCCGGTTACGAGATCGCGCAGAACGTGCGGAAAGCCGCGGGCCTCGTCGACCCGATGGCGCGAGATTAGAGTGCAGGTAATGGCCGGATCGAAACGCGCTGTGGCCGGCGCGCGCTCGCGCAGCGTTATGGACAACGAGGGGCGACCCGCCTTAAGCTAAACCGGCCGCGCGGAGCGCTCGAGCGGCCATCGAGGGAGATCGGAATGACCCGCAATTGTGGCTTTCGGCAATTTCAATTTCGCCGCTGTCAGTTTCGTGCGCTGGCGGCCGCCGTCGTCGCGCTGATCGCGTTGTCGCCAGTCGGGTCCGCCTTGGCGCAGAAGAACATCACCGTGCTCGCGAATTACACGTTCCACGGCCGCCACTCGCCGTTCTTCGTGGCCGTCGACAAGGGTTATTTCACCGAGGCAGGATTCAAGGCGGATGTGCAGCCCGCGACCGGCAGCGGCTTCGTCATCTCGGCGATCGAGAGCGGCAAGGCCGACTACGGCCTCGCCGACGCAAGCACGACGGTCCAGGCGATCGCCAAGGGCTCGAAGGTGAAGGGCTTCCAGGTGTACATGGACATCTCGACCAACGGCCTCGCGTCGATGACGCCCATCCCCACGCCCGAGTCCGCGCTCGGCAAGACGATCGCCGTTTCGCCGACGGATTCCACGCGGGTCATCTATCCGATCATTCTGAAGCAGAAAGGACTCGACCCCTCGAAGATCAACTGGGTCGCGGCCACGCCGGCGACCTACATCACGTTGCTCCTGAGTGGCCAGGCGGACCTGATTGCGGCGACGGTCGACGGCGACATGCCGCCGCTCATGGAAACGGCCGCGAAGCAGAACAAGAAGGTCTACTTCTCGAGCTTCGGCAGCTGGGGCTACGACGTGCTGGGGTTCATCTTCATCGCCTCGGCCGATGCCCTCCAGAAGGATCCCGACGGTGCCCGGCGCTTCGCGGCCGCGATGAAAAAGGCGGTCGAGTTTTCGATGGCGAATCCGGAGGAAGCCGCGAAGATCATGGTGAAGTACAACCCGACGCTCAACTACGACATCACGCTCGCGCAGTGGAAGCAGTCGATGACCGCGATCAACACCGACTACATGAAGGCCAACGGCTACGGTGTCGCGACGCCCGATCGCGTCAACCGCACCGTCAACCTGCTCAAGGACGCGTTTCAGCTCAATATCGCCCTGAAGCCTGAAGACGTGTGGCTCTTCGGCGCTGCGACGCGCTGATCGTTGACCATCCCGGCGGCAGCCCCCGTAGTCGTCCGGGGCCTTTCCAAATCGTTCAAGAGCGTTGTCGCGCTGCAGGATGTCTCGCTCACCGTGGGTGACCGGCAATTCGTCACCATCGTGGGCCCGAGCGGTTGCGGCAAATCGACGCTGCTCCGGTTGATCTCGGGGTTGATCCCGGCCACGTCCGGCGAGGTCGACGTGCGCGGCCGACGCGTGACCGCGCCGATCACGGACGTCGGCATGGTCTTCCAGTCGCCGGTGCTGATGCCTTGGCGCACCACGCTCGACAACATCCTGTTCGTCGCCGAGATGCGCGGGGAATCGGGCAGCCAGTACAAGGCCCGCGCCTTGGAATTGATCGGCCTCGCCGGGCTTGCGGGGTTCGAGCAGCGGCGTCCGCACGAGCTGTCGGGCGGCATGCAGCAGCGGGTGGCGATCTGCCGGGCGCTGCTGCTCAATCCGCCGCTGATTCTGATGGACGAGCCGTTCGGCGCGCTCGACGTCATCACCCGGGAGCGGATGGGGTTCGAGCTCGAGAAGATCTGGAACGTGACCAAGACGACGGTGATCTTCGTCACGCACAGCATCTCGGAATCCGTGCTGCTGTCGGACCGAATCATCGTGATGAGCGCACGGCCGGGACGCATCGTCCAGACCTTCGACGTCGACCTCCCGCGTCCGCGCGGCCGCGAGCTGCTTTCGCATCCCGCGTTCGTACGGCTGTCGGCGGAAGTGCGCGCATGCATCGAAGACGCATCGACGGCGTCCGTCCAGTAGCGCATCGCCGATGAAGCTCATGGACAATCCGGCGGTGGCGAACGTCGTCAAGTCGACGATCGCATTCGCGATCCTGATCGCGCTGTGGCAAGTCGTCGGGCAGTTGACGCACGCGCCCGAGCACATCGTTCCGCTGCCGTCGAAGATCGGCGAGGTGTTCGTGCGTACGTTCACGAGCCAGCTCCACCATCTCGGGGCCACCGGCTTCGCCACCGTCTGCGGCCTCGCACTGGCGCTCGTCGTCGGGGTGCTGCTCGCGATCGCGGTCATCTACTTCGCGTCGATCAAAGGCGCCGTGCTGACGGTGCTCGCGGCGTTCAACAGCATTCCAAAGATCGCCGTGGCCCCCCTGTTCGTCATCTGGTTCGGCCTCGGCATCGAATCGAAGATCCTGCTCGCTTTCCTGCTGGCGATCTTTCCCGTGTTCGTCAATTCGGTCACAGGCCTGGGCGAGATCGAGAAGGACATGATCGATCTCTCGAAGATCTCAGGCGGGAACGAGTGGCGGATCTTCACCAAGGTGCGGCTGATGCACGCCCTGCCCTACATCGCCGATTCGCTGAAGGTCGCGTTTCCTCTGGCGCTCGTGGGCGCTATCGTCGGTGAATTCATCGGCGGCAATCGCGGGATCGGGTATCTCATCCTGTCGGCGCAGTTCAACATGGACACGGCGCTCGTGTTCGCAGCGCTCCTGTCCATCACGATCTTCACGACGCTGGGAGTCGGCGTCGTGGTGCTGTTCGAATACCTCTTTCTGAGCTGGCGGCCGTCGCAGCGAGCGACGTAGAAGCGTCCGCGGCTGCGCCATCCATCCATTGCGCTCAGTTCCCGTACATTCAGTGGCGTAAATTATGGCGGACGCGCCGACGCGTCCGCATGGAGATCCGAAATGCGCGATTTCATGGCAGCCCTGGACGCCCGCGGCGATCTCATTCACGTCTACCGCGAGGTCGACCCCAAGCACGAGCTCGCCGCCGTTACGCAGGCGGCCATCAAGCTCGGGAAGCCGCTCTTGTTCCACAACGTCAAGGGTACGAAGTTTCCTGTCCTCACGAGCATCTACGCGACGCGCGAGCGGATCGCGGAGGTGCTGGGCATCGAGGCGAAGGACTTCTGCCGGGAATGGAGCAAGCTCGCCAACGCGCCGAAAATCGGCGATGCGCCGCTCTTGCCCGAGATTTCGCCGCCGGACGCCGACTATTTCGACTGCAAGCTTTCCGACCTGCCGCTTCTCACGTACAGCGAGCGCGACGGCGCGCCGTACTTCACGTCGGCGATGTTCTATGCGAAGGAGCCGGAGACCGGTGTGGGCAACCTGTCGTTTCACCGCTCGATGTACATCAGCGACAAGGAACTCCGCTGTCGCCTCGCGCCGCGTCACCATTTGACGCTGTACCACGAGAAAGCGGAGAAAATGGGCAAGTATCTCGAGGCCGCCATGCTGATCGGTCCGCCCGCGACGGCGTTCCTGACCGCCGCCGCGCCGATTCCGTATGACGAAGACGAGCTCGAAGTGGCGGCGCGTCTCGCCGGCAAGCCGATTCCGCTGCGCCGGTGCAAGCACATCGACCTCATGGTTCCCGCCAGCACCGAGATCGTGATCGAGGGCCGCTTCCTTCCGAACGAGCGCCGCGACGAAGGCCCGTTCGGCGAGTTCATGGGCTACTACGTGCCCGTCGGCAAGAACGCCGTATTCGAAGTCTTGGGCGTGACGTGCCGCAGAAATCCCGTCTTCCACAGCATCTTGTGCGGCGCGCCGGAAGAGGTGCTGACGCTCGAGCTGTCCGTGTCGGCGAAAATCTACGAGCGGGTGAACAGCGTGCTGCCCGGCATCATCGACGTCACGTGTCAGCCGTTCGTGCTGCACTCGGTCGTGAAGATACGCCAGCAGTACGAAGGGCACGCACGCCAGGTGCTGATCGCCGTCATGGGCGCCGAGCCGACGTGGGCCAAAATGGTCACCGTCGTCGACGAGGACGTGGACATCTACAATATGGACGACGTGATGTGGGCGATACTCACCCGCTCGCGGCCGGACAAGGATTTCATCACGATTCCCGAGACGCCGACTTTCTATCGCGACCCGCAGAAGGATCATTGGGGCCGGATGGGGATCGATGCGACGGCGCCGTTCGCTCGCCGCGACGAGTTCGTCCGCAAGCGCATTCCCGGCGCCGCGACCGTGGATCTTTCGCAGTACATCGAGCCGCGCCAATGACGCGCCGGCTGATCGTCGCGCTGACGGGCGCGTCCGGCGTCATCTACGGCGTCCGCGCGCTCGAGGTGTTGCGGTCCGTGCCCGAGATCGAGACGCATGCGGTCATCTCGCCTTCGGCGCTGCAGACGCTGGTGGCGGAGACCGATCACACGCCCGAGTACGTGCGCGACCTCGCGCACACGGTGCACAACTTCCGCGACATCGGCGCCCCGATCGCGTCGGGCTCCTTCCGCACGCTCGGAATGCTGATCGCGCCCTGCTCGGTGAAGACGCTCGCGGGAATCGCCACGGGTTACAGCGACGAGCTGATCGTGCGCGCCGCGGACGTGTGTCTCAAGGAACGCCGGCGGCTCGTGCTGCTGTTTCGCGAGACGCCGCTGCACGCCGGTCACATCGAAGCGATGGGACAGGTTACGCGCAACGGCGCGATCGTCATGCCCCCGGTGCCGGCGTTCTACCACCGGCCGGCGTCCGTCGACGACATCGTCACGCAAACGGTCGGCCGGGCTCTCGACCTGTTCGGCATCGACGTCGGCATCAAGCGGTGGAAGGAGAATGTCGCGTCCGACCCTCCGGTCTTGCCCAGCTGACGCAGCGGAAGAACTATTCGCTGTAGGGTTTAACCGACACCGATTTAGTCCTGCAGCGAGCAGACAAACATGATCGGTTCCCGCATCCTTACGCTGTGCGGGCGATGCGTGCGGGAGGGTGCTCAACCTCTCGGACGCGTCCGCGTAACTAAAAGGATAGGGACATGAACTTCCGCAAATCTTTGCTGGTAGGGCTGTGTGCCGCTTCGCTGGGTGGACTGTCTGCGCCGATGACGGCAAGTGCCGCGGTTGAGGTGTACCTCAACACGCCTCCGCCGCCACTGCGCACGGAAGTGGTCCCCGCCCCGCGGCACGGCTACCTCTGGGTTCCGGGCAACTGGGAAGCGCATAACCATCGGTACGTGTGGCGTGCCGGCCACTGGGAACGCGAGCGCCATGGCTACTATTACACGACGCCGCGTTGGGAACAGCGTGAGAATCGCTGGTACTACAACCGCGGCGGTTGGGCTCGGGGTGACCGCGACCACGACGGGATCCCGAACCAGGCGGACCGCCATCCGAACGATCCGAATCGCGGCTGATAGCGCCTCGATCCGTCGAAAAGGCCCGGAGTCCCGGGCCTTTTCTTTTGCCGCCGTCTAAACGCGTCGCGTCTAGGACTTCCTTTCTCCGTCGCGGCGCCGATCGCGCCACGCCAGCGCAGCGCCCAGGCCCTGCTCACGGCGCAGCCGGTCGAACTCGGCACGCTCGGCCCCGCCGGAAGCCTCGATGAAGATGTCCAGCTCGAGCGCAGATTTGAGCGCGGCGCGCAGTCCCATCGCGTCGAGCGTGCGATTGATCGCAAGCTTGGTCAGCCGTACCGCGTCGGGCGCCGCGTTCGCCATCGCCCGCGCGAGCGCCAGCGCACGTCCCGTCTCTTCGCCGTCGGGAACCACGTGATTGACGATGCCGAGCGCGAGCGCGCGGTCGGCCGTCAGCTGATCGTTTCCCGTCAGCAGCAATTCCTTGGCCGCTTTCGGACCGGCGATCCACGGCAGCAGCAGCGCCACCGCACCCGACCCGAACTTGACTTCGGGCGCGCCGAATTTCGTCGATTGCGCAGCGACCGTGACGTCGCACGCGAGCGACAGCTCGAAGGCGCCGCCGATGCAATGGCCATGAACGGCGGCGATCGTCGGCTTGGGGCAATCCCAGAACTGCATGATGAAGTCGAAGTCCGCTTCGAGCGCCTTCCGCCACTCGTGAGGTCCGCGCTGACCGGCAGTCGCCGCTCCGGCCTTGAGGTCGAAGCCGGCGGAGAACGCGCGTCCCGCGCCGCGCACGACGATCGCCGCGACTTCCGCATCGGCAGCCAACGCCGACATCGCCCTCATCGTTTCCTCGATGAGCGTCGGGTCGAACGCGTTGAGGACCTTCGGCCGGTTGAAGGTGAGGGATGCAATGCGGTCGTCGATCGCAACGTCGAGCGTGTCGTAGATCACTGGGACGCTTCCTCGTTTGTCGGGCGCCGCATCAGGCGAAGCCGAGGCGATCCATCGCGCGATAGGCGGCGACCGCCGTGGCGACACCGAAGGCTTTCAGGGGATGCAGCGGTATCGGCTGGACAGGCGAAAACGGCAAGACCGGATCGTACCGCGGACCGATCACGACGCGCGCGAGCTCCGCGCCAATGGCCGTCTGCCACGCGATGCCACGCCCCTGGCAGCCAATCGCGGCAAGAAGCTGCGGATGCGGTCGGTGCAGCCGGGGCATGTAGTCGGTGTGGATGGCGACGCGACCACCCCACCGGTGCGTGAAAGGAACATCGCGCAGCGTCGGAAAGAGCTTGCGCACGTCGCGCGCCAGGTGGCTCCATGCGTGCGCAGCCTCGGTATCGCGGTACGGGCCGCGACCGCCCATCAACAGACGGCCCGCGTCGTCGAGCCGCCAGTACCGGATGACCCGCCGGGTGTCGGAAAGCGTTTCGCCGCCGGGCAGCAACGATCCGCGCAGAGCCGCCGGGATCGGCGCCGTGGCGATCTGCAAGGAGCTGAGCGCCACGATCGAGTTCGCAAGTCCGGGCACGAGCCCGTCGGAGTAGGCGTTGGTTGCCACGATCACCGTGTCGGCACGCACGCTTTCGCCGGTCGCGCTCGTCGCTCGCCATCGGTCTTCCTGGGCGGCGAGCTTCACGATGCGCGCGTGCGACCGGAGGCGTGCGCCGGCCTCGATCGCGGCACGCGCCAATTCGCGCGCGTACGACAGCGGCTGCAGCGCACCCGCACGGTGATCGGCGAAGCCGCCGAGATAAACGTCGGTGCCGGCGACAGCGGCGACCTGTGCACGGTCGAGATACGCGACCGCGGCGCCGCGCTTCGCCCAGTCGTCGACGCGCTGCCGTGCTCGTGCTTCCGCCTTGGGCGAATGAATCCCCTGAATCCATGTCGCCCGTCGGGCGCTGCAATCGAGCTTGCGCCGCGCAACGAGATCGAACAAGAAGTCGGCCGCTCCGCCGGCGAATCGCCAGACGCGTTCACCACGCTCCTGGCCGAGCATGGCTTCGAGCTCCGACGGATCGTATTTGAGCCCCGGAATCACCTGGCCGCCATTGCGGCCCGACGCACCCCAACCCGGCTGCTCCGCGTCGACGACGAGTACGTCGACCCCCGCTTCGGCGAGATGCAGCGCCGCAGAGAGTCCAAGGTATCCGGCACCGATGACGAGGACGCTCGCAACCTCGGAACCGGCCAGTGGCCGCACGGCGGGCGGTGCGACCGCCGTTTCCTCCCAGACGTTCGCGTGCCGCGTACCGGCGAGCATCGCTACCGCGACCTGTTCATACGATGGCGGCCATCGGAACGGGCGGGACTTGATACCGGGGAGGCGTGATCGCCCGTATCACTTCGGCTTCACGTAAGATTCTGCCCAGTATAGTTGGGCTGAGGTTTGTTCGGCAATCAAAAGGCGACGGTATCCGCGATGTCCGAGCGCTACGACGCGATCATCCTGGGGGGCGGCCACAACGGACTCACGTGCGGCGCGTATCTCGCGCGCTCCGGGCTCTCGACGCTCGTCCTCGAGCGCCGTCACGTCGTCGGCGGAGCCGCCGTCACCGAGGAGATCATCCCGGGTTTCCGCTTTTCGGTGTTCAGCTATCTCATGAGCCTGCTGCACCCGAAGGTGATCGCGGACTTCGAGTTGCGCAGCCACGGCTTCGAAGTGCTGCCGGCGACCGACATGTTCGGCCCCATTCACGGCCGCAACCACATCGTCTTCAGCGATTCGGTGCAAAAGACGCAGGAGAGCTTCGCGCGGTTCTCGCGCAAGGACGCCGACGTCTATCCCGAGTTCGAACGGTACCTGATGGAATCGGTCGTGATCCTGCGCAAGGTGCTGCTCGAGACGCCGCCCGATCCGTCGTGCCGCGACTGGAAGTCGTTCAAGCAGACGCTTGGTTTTCTGTGGAAGTACCGACGCGTGCGCGGCAAGCTGTTCCGGCTCATCGACCTTTTCACGATGAGCGCAGACGACTATCTGTCCGAGTGGTTCGAGAGCACGCACGTCAAGGCCGTGCTCGCGTACTACTGCGGCATCGGAACATTCGTCGGACCGAAGAGTCCGGGCTCGGCGTACGTCGTGACGCATCACCTGATGGGCGAGCACGCGGGCGCGGGCGGCTGGGGGTTCATTCGCGGTGGCATGGGGACGATCACCCAGGCGATTGCCTCGTACGGTCGCTCGAAGGGTCTCGAGATCCGCACCGACGCCGAGGTGATCGCGATCGACACCACCGATGGCCGCGCGACCGGCGTGACGCTCGCCGACGGGACGAAAGTCGAGGCCCCGGTCGTCGCGAGCAACGTGAGCGCCAAGCTCACCTTCCTCAAGTTCCTGCCGCGGGCTGCGCTGCCCGCCGACTTCGTGCGCGACGTCGAGAGCTATCGCACGTACTCCACCGCCTTCAAGATCAACATCGCCTGCGAGCGCCTGCCGGCGTATGCCGCATTCGACCCGGCGAAATGCGGCTTCGCGTATCCCACGTACACCCACATCGGCCCCACGATCGAGTACCTCGAGAAGGCCTACGTCGACGCGACCCATGGCGACTGGTCGGCCGATCCGTTCGTGACCGTGGTCACGCCGAGCTTCGTCGACGACACCATCAGCCCGCCGGGCAAGCACGTCGTGCATCTCTTCGGCGGCCATGCGCCGTATACGCTGCGCGAAGGCGACTGGAAATCGCGCCGCGCGGATTTCGAAAAGAACGTGCTGCGCGTCGTGGACGAGCATGCGCCGGGCTTTTCCAGCGGCATCATCGGCACGCAGGTGCTCACCCCGCCGGACATCGAATCGATCATCGGCTCACCCCACGGCCATATCTTTCACGGCGAGCTGCAGGTCGACCAGCTGTTCTTCGCCCGGCCCGCTCCGCATTACGCGGACTATCGCAGTCCCATTCGCGGCCTGTACCAGTGCGGCTCCTCGGCCCATCCGGGCGGCGGTGTCGGTGCTGTGCCCGGCCACAATGCGGCGCGCGAGATCCTGAAGGACCTCCGGCGATGACCGCGAAGGGCCAATCCCGAGCGCGAATTGCCGCGAAGCGCGCAGGGCTGAGGGCAGTCCAGTGAACGCGATGACTCAGCGGCTCGGCGCCATCGCGCTTCTTGCGCCGGCGGTGCTGATTGCGCTCTTCGCCTTTCTGGTGCCGCTCGCGCGGCTCGTGGGCTTGAGCTTCTCTGCGAAGGCCGGGCCGTTCGTGGCCTATGCGCAGCTGCTCGGCGACGACGTCTACGCCCGCGTGTTCGCGAACACCTTCGTAATTGCCGTCGTCGTGACGGTCGTAGCGCTCCTCATCGCCTTCCCGATTGCGTTCGCGCTCACGCGGCTGTCGCGCGCCTCCCGCCGCATCGTGTTCGCGTGCGTACTGCTGCCGCTGTGGATCAGCGTGCTCGTCCGGACGTTCTCGTGGATGCTCCTGCTCGAGCGGAACGGTCCCATCAACCGCTTTATCGTCGCCACGGGCTTGAGCGATCAACCGCTGTCGATCCTGTTCAATCAGGCCGCGGTGCTGATCGGCATGGTGCACGTGCTCCTCCCGTACGCCGTGCTGCCGATCTACGCGGCGATCGTGCGTATCGAGCCCGCGCTGCTGCGGGCGAGCGAAGGATTGGGCGCATCGCCCGCCACCACGTTTCGCCGGGTGCTGTTTCCGCTGTCGCTCACCGGCGTCGCGACGGCGGCGACGTTCACGTTCCTGCTGGCGCTCGGCTTCTTCGTGACGCCCGCGCTGCTCGGCGGCGCGAGAAGCATCACGCTTTCGATGCTGATCGACGGCTTCGTGACCGATCGCCTCGACTGGCCTCTCGCGGCGGCGGCGTCGGTGCTGCTGCTCGTCGCGGCGCTTGGCGTGGTAGCCGTTGCGTCCCGCTTCGTTCCGGTCGGCGCGATCGCGCGGGTGCATCGATGAACGCCGTATCCGATCACGTCGGTGGGCCTCGCCGATGACCGGGCGTGTGTTGCTCAACGCCTTCGTTGCGCTCGTCGCGGCGTTTCTGGTGCTCCCGATCCTCGCCATCGTGCCCGCAGCATTCAGCGCGCAGAGCTTCATTCGGCTGCCGCCCGATACGTGGTCCGTCCGCTGGTGGCACACGTTCTTCGCCGACGCCTCGTGGCGCGTGACGCTGCTCGCGAGCCTCGAGGTGGCCGCGCTCACGACGTCGATTTCCATCGTGGCGGGAACCGCGGCGGCGCTGGGCATCGCCCGCAGCGGCCCTCGGGCCCGCGCATTCTTCACCGCGCTGTTTTTGGGACCGGTCGTCACACCGGCGATCGTGCTGGCCGTCGCGCTCTACAGCATGGCCCGCGCCACCGGGCTCGTCGGCACGATGACCGCGCTCGTGCTCGCGCATACGACGCTTGCGCTTCCGTTCGTCGTGCTGAACGTCGGCGTCTCGCTCGACGGCCTAGACCGGCGCCTCCTGCTGGCCGCGGCCGGCTTGGGCGCCGACGACTTCCGCATCTTTCGCACGGTCACGCTCCCCTTGATCGCGCCCGGCGTCGTCGGCGGGGCGGTGTTCGCATTCGTGACGTCCTTCGACGAGGTCGTGCTGTCGATCTTTCTTGCCGGTCCCACCGTCAAGACGCTGCCGGTTCGGATCTGGGAAGAGATCCGGCTCGCGTACACCCCGGTGGTCGCCGTGGGCGCGACCGTGATGCTGCTGCTGGCACTGGGTGCGGCGAGCGTGAGCCGCGTCCTCTCCCGGAAATGAAACATGAGCACCGTCCAGTTTGCCGGCATCAGCAAATCGTTCGGGCCTGTGCATGCACTGCATCCAACCGACCTCGAGATTCCGCAGGGACAATTCCTCACGCTCCTCGGGCCATCCGGCTCGGGCAAGACGACGCTGCTCAACATCTGCGCCGGGTACCTCGCGCCTTCGGCCGGCCGCGTGGTCGTGGGCGGTCGCGACATCACGTCCTTGCCGCCACGGCAGCGCAACATGGGGATGGTGTTCCAGAATTACGCGTTGTTTCCGCACATGACGGTGGGCGAGAACGTCGCGTATGGCCTCACAGTGCGCAAGCTCTCCCGCGACGAAATTGCACGCCGCGTCGCCGAGGTGCTCCGCATGACGCAGCTCGAAGGCTACGGCGAGCGCGCGATCCGCGAGCTCTCGGGCGGGCAGCAGCAGCGCGTCGCGCTAGCCCGCGCCATCGTGATCCAGCCGGACATCCTGCTGATGGACGAGCCGCTCGGCGCGCTCGATCGGCAACTGCGCAAAGAGGTACAGTTCGAGATTCGCAGCCTGCACAAGGCCCGCCCCCGCACCACCCTCTACGTGACGCACGACCAGGAAGAAGCCCTCGTAATGTCCGACCGGATCGCGGTGATGCGGGCCGGCCGCGTCGTGCAACTCGGATCCGGCGCGGACATCTACGAGCAGCCGGCGGACACGTTCGTCGCACGCTTCCTCGGCGAATCGAATCTTCTGGAAGGCACGGTGCGCACGCTGGCCGATGGGCGGGCGACGCTCGATGTTCCGGGCTTTTCGCGGTCGCTCGAAGGACGCGCGGCGGGCGGCCTGCGAGCGGGCGCAAAGGCCTCCGCGCTGCTTCGCCCGGAGTCCGTCCGCGCACAGACCGGAGGCCTGCAGGCACGCGTTGGCGAGCGCGTTTATCTTGGCGAGCTCATTGCCGTGAAGCTGACGCTCGACAGCGGCCACGAGCTTTGGTCTCGCCGCCACGCTGCCGAATGGAGCGGGCGCGACGTGGTTGAAATCGGCTGGGATGCGAGCGCAGTCTCGATACTGCCGGATGCTTCGGTGCAGTCCTGAACAGGAGGAAATCATGCTGAAGAAAAGACGGATGCTGTTATCGCTCGGCGCTGCCTCGCTCGTGAGCGGACCTTTAGGGCTCACCGCGGGCCTTCGTTCGGCGCACGCGCAGGGTCGTCCCATGACATTCTGCTCGTGGGGCGGCGCGCTGTCCGAGCTCGAGAAGACGACGATGCTCGATCCCTTCGCCAAGCAGAAGAACATCACGATCGCGCAGGCGTCGCCGACGAATTACGCGAAGATCAAGGCGATGGTGGAGGCCGGCGCACCCGAGTGGGATCTTGTCGACGTGGGCGGCCGCTTCATCGACCAGGGCAAGGACATGCTCGAGACGCTCGACATGAGCCTCATCCCCAACGCGAAGAATCTCGACCCGGGCTGGGTCACGAGCCGCGGCATCTTCACCTCCACCGGCGCGACGGCGATCGCCTGGAACACGAAGACGTTTCCCGAAGACAAGGGTCCGCAGTCGTGGAAGGACTTCTGGGACGTCAAGACGTTTCCCGGTGCGCGCGGCCTCTACAAGCAGCTCTACTACAACTACGAAGCCGCGCTGCTCGCGGCCGGCGTGCCGCGCAACCAGATCTATCCCGTCACCGACGACAAGATCAAGCTCGTGTTCCAGAAGCTGAACGAGATCAAGCCGCACGTGAAGGTCTGGTGGACCGCGGGGGCGCAGCCGCCGCAATTGCTCTCGAGCGGAGAGCTCGCGCTGTGCTCGGCGTGGACCGGCCGCATCCTCGCCGTGATGAAGGAGAAGGCGCCGGTTGCGATGACCTACTCCGACGGCATCGCGTGGGGCAACGCGTGGGTCGTGATCAAGGGATCGCCGCACGCGAAGCTCGCAATGGAAGCCATCAACTATGCGATCTCGGAGGAGGCGCAACTGCGCCTGCTCGACGCCGGCACATACGGTCCCGCGCTGACGAGCGCCGCCGCCAAGGCAACGCCCGAGCAGCAAAAGGCATTGGTCACGGCGCCCGAGAACGCCAAGAAGATGCTCATCATCAACGAGGAGCAGGCGGCACAGTATTCGGCGAAGTACGAGGCCGAGTGGAACCGCTTCCAGCTCGCCTGATGCAGCCGCGGCGCGCGCGCTGACAAAGGCGCGCGCGGTCGCTGCCACTCGTACGCAACTCGTCGCTCCGCCATGCACGGGCACCCGCTGGGTCCGCTGCTCGCTCCGCGTTCGATCGCACTCGTCGGTGCGAGCCAGCGCGCGAACACGCCGGGCCACGACATGGTTCGGGCGCTGGAGCGCGGCGGCTTCCGCGGGACGGTCCACGCAATCAACCCCAGCTACCGGTCGATCGAGCCGTACCCATGCGTGCCCAACCTCGCGGATTTGCCGGGTCCGCCCGACCTCGCCGTATTGTCCGTGCGCAACGACCGGCTCGAAGCAACGCTTGCCGAAGCGATAGCCGTTGGCGCGCGCGCCGCCGTCATTTTCGCGTCGGGCTTCGTCGAAAGCGATCGCTCGCCGCCGTTGTCGAGCCGGCTCGCCGACCTCGCGCGCACGGCGGGAATGCCCATGTGCGGCGCCAACTGCATGGGGTTCTACAACGACCTCGACGGCGTCTGGATCTGCGGCTTTCCGAGTCCACGCGCGCCGCGTGCCGGATCCATCGCCTACATCGCACATTCGGGCAGCGTATTCGGCGCGCTCGCGCACAACGATCCGCGCTTTCGTTTTGCATTGGCGATATCGCCCGGGTCCGAGCTCGTGACGACCGTCGGCGATTACATCGATTACGCGCTCGAGCGTCCCGAGGTCAAAGTCATCGGCCTCTTCCTCGAGGCCGCGCGCGATCCGCAACGCTTTCGGTCTGCGCTGGAAAAGGCGGCTCGGCGCGGCGTTCCCGTGGTTGCTCTGAAAGTGGGTCGCACCGAAGCCGCGGCCGCTGCCGCACTCACGCACACCGGCGCGATCGCTGGCAGCGATCTTGCGTATGACGCGCTGTTCGATCGGTACGGCGTCATCCGCGTCCAAACGCTGGACGAGCTCGCGTGCACACTCCTGCTGCTCGCGCCTGGACGCCGCGCCGGCGCCGGGTCGCTCGTTTCCATTCACGACTCGGGCGGCGAGACGGAGATGCTGATCGATCTTGCGCATCAAGTCGGCGTCGGCTTCGCCCCCATCGCCGACAGCACGAAGCAGGCGATTGCGGCGCGCCTCGATCCCGGTCTCGTCGCCAACAACCCGCTGGATGCGTGGGGAACCGGCGCAGATTTCGCCAACGCGTTCGAGGATTGCTTCCGCACCCTTGTTGCGGACGACAACGCGGCGCTCGGCGTCTTCGCGAACGACATTCGCGACGGCTACTATTTGAGCGAAGGCTTTGCCGCCGCGGCGGCTGCCGTTGCGGCAACAACGCCGAAGCCGGTCGCCTTCCTCACCAACTACACGCAGTTGCGTCACGATGGCATCGCGCTTCGGCTCACCGAAGGCGGCGTGCCGGTGCTCGACGGCACGCTCAACGGACTGGTGGCGATTCGCGGCGCGCTCGCCCATCGCGATTTCCTGGCGCGGCCCGGCGATCCGGTGCCGGAGCTTTGCGCATCGGTCGCGGCCGAGCGCCTGCGTGCGGTGGAAGCGCTAGTCGCCTCCACGGTCGCCGACGAAGCGGAGGGTCTTGCGTTGCTCGCCGCCTACGGGATACCTGTCGCAGCCCACCATCTCGTCGACACTGAGAACGATGCTGTGGCCCGAGCTCAGCGCCTCGGATATCCGGTCGCCCTCAAGACGGCGATGCCCGGCATCGTGCACAAGACGGAGCAGTCCGGCGTTCATCTCGGTCTTTCCGAAGACGCCGCGGTCCGATCGGCATGGCGCGACCTCGAACGCCGCCTTGGCCCGCGTGCCATCGTCGCCCGCATGATGCCGCGCGGCGTCGAGCTCGCGCTCGGCATGGTGCGCGATCCGCAATTTGGTCCCATCGTGGTTGCGGGTGCCGGCGGCGTGCTGATCGAGCTTCTGTCGGACCGGCGGGCGGCGCTCGCGCCATTCGGGCCGGCAACCGCACGCCGTCTGATCGATGCGCTTTCCATTCGCCGGTTGCTGGACGGTCATCGGGGCGCGCCGGCCGTCGATATCGACACGCTTGCAACGATCGTCAGCCGATTTTCGGTGCTCGCCGTCGATGTCTGCGATCGCATTGTGGAAATCGACGTCAATCCGCTCGTCTGCGGCTGCGAGATCGCGGCCGTGGATGCGCTCTTCGTCAAGGATCGAGCAGGACGACCATGGACCTGACACTGCCCGCCGCAGACATCGCCTGGAAGACGCGCGCCAAGGCGTTCGCCGAAAGCGTCCTGTTCCCGCACGAGCTCGAGCTCGAGACGGCGGGCAAGCTCACGCGCGCAACCAAGAATGCATTGCGGCGCGCCGTCGTCGAGCATGGCCTGAACGGCGTCAATCATTCGCGCGAAGTCGGCGGCCAGGGCTGCACGCAAATGCAGCAGACGCTGATCAACGAAGAGCTGGGCAAGGCAACCGGTGCGCTGTGGGCCATCGTCTGGCATCCGGCGGTGCCGCTCAAGCACGGCACGCCGGAGCAGATCCGCGACTTTCTGACGCCAAGCTGCCTCGGCCGCCGACGAGCGTGCGTCGCCGTCACCGAGCCCGACACCGGATCGGACACCAGTCTCATCAGGACGTCGGCAACCCGTCGCGGCGACCGGTACGTGATCAACGGCGAGAAGTGGTTCGTGACGAGCGGCGACGAAGCCGACTACGTGATCGTCCACGCGGTCGTCGACGGCGATCCCGCGCAGCCCACCCTCTTCCTCGTCGACCGGGACACGCCGGGCCTCTCCATCAAGCGCGAGCCGAAGTTCACGCACACGTATGTGTTCGGTCATCCCGAGTTCGTGTTCAACAACGTCGAGGTCGGCGGCGAGCGCATCCTGGGCGGCGTCGGTCAGGGGCTCGAGCTTACGAAGGATTGGTTCGTCGAGGCCCGCTTGCAGATCGCCGCGAACTGTCTCGGCGCGGCCATCCGCGGCTTCGAGCTCGCCAACGATTGGGCGACGCGACGGGTCCAGTTCGGCGCCCCGTTGCGCCGCCATCAGGCGATCGAATTCATGCTGGCGGACATGGCCGTCGAGATCATGGCAGCGAAGAGCATGATCTATCGCGTCGCATGGGAGATCGATCAAGGTATAGACCGCAAGGTTGCGCATGCGCGAGCCAGCGTGATCAAGCTGCATGCGTCCGAGATGGCCGGTCGCGTGCTCGACAACGCGGTGCAGATCTTCGGTGGGCGCGGCTACATGCGCGAGAACCCTGTCGAGCGGCTGAATCGCGACGTCCGAGTGGACCGGATCTGGGAAGGAACGTCGGAAATCCAGCGGATGATCATCGGGGGCCAGCTGGGCAAACGCGGGACCGATCTCTTCACGGGTTGGTATCAGCCGCCGGAAAACTGATCGGGCGACAAAGCTTTCCTGGCGGCAGCCGCGGCCGAATCCAATTTCGCAACGTCGAGGAGCGCACAGGATGGACCTGATCAAGCGGTCGCCTTATCACCACAAGTTCGTCCAGCACGGCGCGACGTTCGTCGACCGCCTCGGGTTCCCGGCGCCGCTCGTGTTCACTTCGACCGAAGAGGAGCACCGCGCGACGCGCGAAGCCGTCGGGGTGTTCGACGTCTACTACCAGGTCGCGGTCGAGATCGCAGGCCGCGATGCGGCGGCGTTTCTCCACCACGTCGTGGTCGCGGATGCCGCGGGCTTGGCGGTCGGTCGCGCGCTCTACACGTCGCTCTGCAACGAAGCCGGCGGCATGATCGACGATTTGACGTGCTTCCGCCTGGCGGCCGATCGATATTGGCTCTTTCCCACGCCGTCGCGCGTCGCTGCCGTGCTCGCCGCGTTGAGCGCCGCCAGGGAAAGCTTCGCCGTCGCGATCACGAACCTGGGTTACAAGAACGCGTACCTCTCGATCCAGGGACCCAATTCGCGGCGACTGTTGAGCGCACTGACCGAAGCGGACCTTTCGACCAAGGCGTTGCCCTACTATTCGTTCACGGAGGCTAAGGTCGCTGACGTTCCCGATACGCTGCTCTCGCGCACGGGCTACTCGGGCGAGCTCGGCTTCGAGCTCGTGTATCCGGTCGAGTATGCCGAGCACATGTGGGAGCGTGTGTTCACGGCCGGCGAGTCGCTTGGCGTCCGTCCGTGCGGCCTTGGCGCACTGCGAACGCTGCGCCTCGAAAAAAAATACGTGCTCTTCGGACTCGATGCGAACGACACGACGACGCCGCTCGAAGCCGGCCTTGCGTGGACGATCAGGTTCGACAAGCCGAGCTTCATCGGCAAGCCCGCCCTCACGAAGCAGCGCGCCGCCGGCGACTATCGGCGCCTCGTGCTCATCGCTTTCGATACGATGGACTTCGTTCCGCCAATCGGCGCCTCGATCGTCGCAGGCGATACGGAGATCGGCGCGATCACCTCCGCCGATCGCGGATACGCCGTTGGCAAGGCATTGGCGCTGGGATACGTCGCGAGCACGTTCGCCAAGGACGGGCAGGCGGTGGTCGTCACAGGGCCGGAAGGCACGATTCCCGGAAAAGTTTACCTGCGCGCCATCTACGATCCGGACGGCACGCGCGCTCGGTCGTAGCTCGCGGCAAGTTTCGATATCCTTGACGGATGCTCCGCCAGCTTGGAACGACGCTGGAGTTCGCGACGCGCGGCCGCGGCCTTGTCGACATCACACGCCCTGTGGTCGAGTGGACGACGCGCAGCGCGTTGCAGGACGGGTTGCTCACGCTTTTCGTCCGCCATACCTCGGCGAGCCTGCTCGTGCAGGAGAATGCCGACCCTGCGGTGCAGCGCGACCTCGACCACTTCTTCGAGCGACTCGTGCCCGACGGCGATCCGCTGTTTCGACATCGCGACGAAGGCGACGACGACATGCCGGCGCACGTCCGCTCGGCGCTGACCGCGGTTCAACTTTCGATTCCACTCGCGAACCGGCGCCTCGCGCTCGGACACTGGCAGGGCATTTACCTGTGGGAGCACCGGCTCAAGGCCCATAAACGGGAAGTCGCGCTGCATCTCATCGGCGAATAGACCGCGCCGCGCGCATGAAGCCCGCGATCAAGATTGCGTCGTACAACGTCAACGGCGTCAACAGTCGACTGCCGCGCCTTCTCGAATGGCTCCGCGAGACGAGTCCCGATGTCGTGTGCCTGCAGGAGATCAGGACGGACGACAGGAAATTCCCCGGGAGCGCCATCGAGGAGGCAGGCTACGGTGCGATCTGGCACGGCCAGCGGTCTCACCATGGCACCGCCATCCTCGCCAAGGGTGAAAAGCCGGTGGAAATCCGCCGTGGGTTGCCCGGCGACCCGGAGGACAAGCAGGCCCGCTACGTGGAGGCGAAGGTCAAAGGACTGATCGTCGCATCCGTTTATCTTCCGAACGGCAATCCCGTGCCGTCACCGAACTTCGATTACAAGCTGCGCTGGTTCGAGCGTTTCATCGGTCACGCAAGCGAGTTGTACGCCTCGGGTGCGCCCATCGTCCTCGCCGGCGATCTCAACGTCGTCCCTACGGATTTCGACATCTACAACGCCGGATGGTGGCGCTTCGACGCGGTGATGCAACCCGAAGCGCGCGACGCCTACAAGCGCCTGCTCGCCCAAGGTTGGGTGGATTCCGCGCGCGCGCTTCATCCCCGGGATCGCATGTACACGTACTGGGTGAACGAGAAAGCGTTCCGCGAGAAGCGTGGCATGCGGCTCGACTTCCTGCTGCTGAGCGCGCCCCTCGAGAAGCGAGCGGTCGCTGCGGGCGTGGATTTCGAACACCGCGGTCGCGAAAAACCTAGCGATCACGCGCCTCTTTGGGTGTCGCTCGAACCGAGCGCGCAAACCGGCTCGTCGACCGGCCGTCACGCAGATTAGGCATGCAGTTGCACATCTCGCTCCAGCGCCTTCGCGGATCGACGGGTGGACGGGCTCCGCCGGTCGCGCTGGTGATGCCGTTGGTCGCCTCTCAGGCACCGATCCCCTTGCCCTCGCGTACTTCCAGGTGCCACTGTAATGATCCTGACTGGGCAACGAGGGAAAATGTATTTCGACTTGATCGATCTCCGAACGGCCCACTCCCCCGCATGGTCCAGTTGAGGCGCACGTGCCCGAATCGTTGATGCTCGCGACGAAGACGGATGTTGCCGCCGCCGCGCCGATTGCCGATCAGCTCAAGCAGGATCTGCGCGTGCGCAGGTTCCTGCTCGCGAGTGCGTTCTCGGTGCTGTACCTCGCCGTGCTGCTCGTGTTCTACAGCCAGGGCAGGATCGACCGGCAGACCCTCCTGGAGGCGCATGGCATCGTCGCCGTGCTGATCGGCGTTTTCTACGGCATCTTCCGATTGCGGCTCAACATCCGGTTCGCCGATCCGAGCCTGACGGCGTGGCAGTTGATGGCCGCAATCTCCACGATGCTGTACGTCATCTACCACGCGCCGGACACGCGGCTCGCGTTCACTCCGTTCTTCTTCGTCGGATTGATGTTCGGCATGCTGCGGCAAAGCGACATGCGGCTCGCGGCGCTCGGCACGATCTCGCTCGCCGGGTATGCGCTCGTGACGCTCGTACGCTACGCGCACGACAACGATCTCGAAATGCTGCAAACGGACGTGCTGCAGTTCGTGGTGGTCGGCGCGACATTCCCCTGGTTCGTCTACATCGGCGGCCGCATTCGCCGGCTCCAGCACCATCTGAGCGAAGTCAGCATCAAGCTCGAGAGCATCGAAGAACGCGCACGACGCGACGACCTGACCGGCGTCTACAATCGCCGGGCGTTGCTCGTCGCGATGGAAGAGTCGAAGCTCAAGGCCGACGCGGCGAAGGAGCCGCTGTCGATCTGCATGATCGATCTCGATCTCTTCAAGCGCTACAACGACGAGTTCGACCACCTGACGGGAGACCACGTGCTCCGGACGTTCGCGCAGTTCGTACAGCAGGGCCTTCGGGCGTCCGATGTCTTCGGGCGCTACGGCGGCGAGGAGTTCGTGCAGATCCTCCGCAACACCACGCAGGCCGGCGCCGTGGCCGACGCCGAGCGATTGCGGGAGCGTGTGAGCGCGCTCGACATTCCGGGCTTGCCCTCGATCGGCCCGCTGACCGTCTCGATCGGCGTTGCGCAGTACGAGCCCGGCGAGGCCATCATCCGTACGTTCGCCCGCGCCGACGAAGCGATGTACAGGGCGAAAGCGCTGGGCCGCAACCGGGTGGAGTGCTAGCCCGTCTTGCTGCGAGATGCCGACCATGAAGCATTCGAGCTCGATCCGCCCGAGCTCGAGGTCGTGATCGAGGTGCCGCGCGGCAGCTTCCTGAAGCGCGGATCGACCGGGCACATCGATTTCGTGTCGCCCCTGCCCTGTCCCTTCAACTACGGCGCAGTGCCCGATCTTCTGGGTCTCGAAGGCGACCTGCTCGACGCCGTCGTGCTCGGACCTCGACTGCCGTTCGGCGCGCGTACGCACGTCAGGGCCTGGGGCTCAATCACGTTGAGGGACCGCGGAATGGTGGACGACAAGCTGATCTGCAGCGCACGTCCTCCTGATGCTTCGCAGCGCCGTCGAGTACTACGATTCTTCCATCTGTACGCAAAGTGCAAAGGGCTGCTGAACCTCTGGCGCGGGCGTCCGGGACGCAACGCTTGCGAAGGATGGGGCGGGGCCCGCGAGGCTCTCGCGCGCGCCCGTCCGAGGGAGGCGTCGTGGAACGGGCCGGCGATCGAGTTCTAGACCGCGGGACGGTTGGGGTGGTATTTTCATCGAGGCACGAACCGTATCGAAGGAGCATCGAATGGCCCGACAGGATCCGCTCCGCGATTTTCTCTTCCGTCTGGAAATCGATGGCATTCAGACTGCGGGCTTCAGCGAAGTGTCGATCCTCGAGACCAGCACGGATGCGATCGACTACCGGGAAGGCACCGACCCTCCGCACGTGCGCAAGCTCTCCGGGCTCACCAAGTACGGGAATATCGTGCTCAAACGCGGGGTCGTAGCGGGCAGCGCCGCCCTGGACCTCTACCACTGGCACGCGAGCGTCGTCGCAGGCGGCGCTCAGGGAAGCCGACGCAACGTAGCCCTCGTCGTGTTGAGCGAGAACGGAAACGATCAGGCGCGTTTCATCGTCAGCGACGCGTGGCCCGTCAAATACGCGGCAGGACCGTTCAATGCCCGCGGGAATGAAGTGCTGATCGAGTTGATCGAGCTCGTCAACGAAGGCATCCAGCGCGTCGAATAGCGACGTCGCTGGTACGCTGAACCCCACCTCTCCAGCGTACAGCGAGCGAGTGCGCATGCGCGAATCCCGGCAGCCGTTCGGCAACATGCGGTTTCGTCTCGAGATCGACAAAATGAGCGAGACGGGTGCGGTGGAGGTCGTCTTTCCCGAGGCGCGACTGACGGTCGTGCCGCGACAGAAGCCGTCGGTCGAGTATGGCGTGCTGACGATCCGCAGAGGCGTGACCGGCTCCCGCGAATGGTACGACTGGTGGGACTTGGCGCGGACCTCTGCGTCCGCGCCCAGAAGATCGGTCACGGTCGTGCTGCTGGACGGTGCAGGCGCCGATGCGATGCGCTGGAGCTTCGACGATACGCGACCCCAGGGCTATCTGCTGTCGCCGCTCGACGCGCTCGGCAGCGCGCCGCTGATCGAGTCACTGGAGCTGGCGGTGGGCGGATTCGCGGCGTCGTTCAAATCGCCGCCGGCTACGCGAAGCAACCGAAAATAGCGCAACGATGTTTGCCGCGCCCGCACGAACGGTGCGCGGGTCACTGCGCATATCGGCGCGGCTAGAGCGAATCGGGCGCGAACGAGCAGCACGCTGAACCAATGTCGGCAAAGTTACGTCACCCAACGCAGCGACGTGGATGTGTGCAGATCCGAGGCGCGGCACCGCCGATCACAAATACTAATCGCACCATATGCTTTCACGATGCCACGACGTGACGCTGTCGAGAATCATTACAGTCGAGAATTTCGCACTCCCGTGTCTTCTGCGAAATCAGAAACTTGCGCTGATGGTTCGGAGCTTGCTTGCAGCTTTCGCCGGGTTCGACGGGCAGAATGCACAACGCAGACAGCACGATGGCAACCGCAAACATGCGCCGTGAACCGCGCAACGTTGTGCCAGCTGACAGTCACTCACCCATGAGCTCTCGCGCGATTCGATGCTCGCCCGTGTTTTGCATAACGACGGCAAAAAGCTGTTTGACACGCGAGTTGCAAGACCTGTAGCCTAAACGTTGTCCGATTCTCTGCGCTGTGTCTGCACAGATGCCGCGTCGTCGATGCAGTACGGTTGCCGCATGTCGAGGCAGCCGAAAAATCGAGGAGATCGGCAACTGGGATCGAGGGAACACGGTCTGTGAAGCTTTTGTGACGCTGCCTGCTGGATTCATCACCGAGCAGGTCTTCTCCTGGAAACAGAAACAATGTAACGGCGCCGTCATCTTCGACGTCGGTGCGGACGTGCTTCTGCGCTTTCAACGGCGCGACAATTTTGCGAAATCTCGAGTGGAGGAATCAAAAATGCATCAACCAAGTCGCCACGATGCGATGCTGACAAAGCGGCAACAAAGCCGGGGGCTGAACGCTTTCCTGGCGCCCGTAGTTTGCTTTTCGTTACTCGCCTTCGCCGGTTCTCTGGCGAGCGCGAATGAGTGGTCGTACCCGGGAGATCCCGGCTTTGTCGCCACGACTCCGCAGCAGCTGCCTGCCGCGAGACTCAGTTGGCAGACGCCGGAATATGGCTTCTACACCGGCCATGATCCTTCCACTCCGGGCACCGCGGTCACTAACCCATGGCAGCTCGTCGCCGTCAACGCGTCCACCGCCTACGCCCTGGGCTATTACGGGCAGGGCGTCACGCTGGGCATAATGGATTCTGGCTACAGGCCGACACACGAAGCATTTCAGACCGCGCTGATCGTTCCGGTTAGGGCGGGGGGTGTCTACGGCACGTCTGGCTTCGGTTATCGCAGCGCCATCCCGGCGAACCCGTTTACTGCGGGCCAGCCGTTCGTTGTGGATGGCGATCAGGCGCGAACAAGTGACTACTCGCACGGTACCGGCATGCTTGGGGTTGCCTCCGCCAAGCGCGATGGTCTGGGCCAGCAGCACGGCATCGCCTTTGGATCGAAGATGGTTGTTGCCAAGACCGGCGGGTCCGATAGCCAGTCCCATGGGCCCTTCCACGATTACGTGTATTGGTATACAGCGAATAAGGCGCTGGTGGACGCAGGCGCCGAGGTCATCAACAGCAGTTGGGGCACTTTTGTTTCGACTCTCGACCGAACCCGTTTTGACGGTTCGGCAAAAGATCTTGGAGCCAACGGCAACCTCGCCAACGGTTATCAACTGCCCGGAAAAGACAGCGTCAGCCCCACGGCGATGGCGACTACCATCCCCGACGAGTTCCTGAAGGATCTGGAGTACCAGTACTTCTTCTTCAAGAAAAGCTATTCTGAAGCGGGCATTCAATACAACCCGAACTTCCCCGGACGTTCGTTCATGGACGCCATCTGGGACGCCATCAAGGTCACCGGCACCGTCAACGTGAGGTCGTCGGGCAACAACGACTGGAGCAACCCGTACTATCGCCCGGCGTATCCCCTCTTCAATCCCTGGGCGGAAAATCAGTTCGTGGCCGTCGGCGGGGTGCAACCGCCCACCGCGGCTAATCCCGAATACACAAAGCAGTTCGCGTTCAACGAGGCGGGCCTCGCCAAATGGTGGACCGTGTCCACGCCTTCGAACAACGTTCGTACCGCGAGCAGCGCGAGTGATATCAGCTATTCGAACTCGAGCGGCACGTCACCGGCTACGCCCGTTGCGACAGCGGTGATGGGCGTTCTGCTGTCCCGCTATCCGAACATGGATGCCAAGCAGGTGCGCGAGGTGATGTTCACCACGGCGAACAACAGGATGTCCGACGGCGTGAGATTCCTCGGCACGGGGCAAACCTCGCCCTCCGGGGCATCCATCGCCTGGACCGCTCCCGATGGTCTTCCGGACGAACGCTGGGGCTGGGGAATTCCTGATCTGAACATCGGCATGTACGGCCCGGGCCAGTTCCTGAGTCCCATGGTGTACAACATGAACAAGGCGCCCCTGGACGTCTGGTCCAACGACATCAGCCAGATCGCGATCAAGCAAAGGGAAAAGGAAGATCGGCAGTGGCTCGCGAGCTATAAGGCTCAAGGCATTGCGTACGCCGGTGAATTCAGCCCCAACGTGCTGAACCTCGACGGCACGCTTAGCAAACAGGCCTTCGTGCTTCAGGGCCTTTTGAATGATCCTGCCGTCCAAGCCATCACCAACGGCCATCCCGAGATGTACGACAAGATCCCCTATCAGGACGCTCTCCGGTGGCGCAAGGAATGGATGGATGCGCGCGCGGCCTACATTCAAAACAAGATCGACAACAACCTCTACACGGCATCTCTCGTGAAGCAGGGCCCCGGCACGCTCGTCATGGCCGGCAACAACACCTACGAGGGCCTCACCACGGTCGAAGGCGGCAAGCTTTCTGTCAATGGCTCGCACGCAAGCTCGATCGACGTTCGGGGCGGGACGCTCGGCGGGAGGGGCGTCGTGGACGGCAGCATCGACGTCGAGGGCGGCGTGCTGCAGCCCGGTTTCTCGGCGGATGAAGCTGCAGACGCGGCGCACGTCAGCCTGGTCGCAGTTGCGCCCGGCAATGTCCTGACCGTCGGTGGCGATGTGTCGATTGGCCGCAACGGCAAGCTCGCCGTGACGGTCAGAAGCGCAAGCGACTACACGAGTGTCGACGCCGGCGGGGACTTGGTGCTGGACGGACAACTCGTCCTTGATGTCCAAGGTGCCTTGGCCCAGGGCACCGTGCTGACGATCATGAAGGGCGCGTCTATCACGGGCAGATTCGACGCGCTGCCAGAGAACCGCGCCTGGCAGACGGGCGGTCATCTGTTCAGAGTTTCATATCTGGACAATAGCGTGACCCTGACAGTGATGCACGCGGTGCCGCCGACCGCGCCGCCCGGAAAAAAATAAGGATAGGATCGATGACGAGAGTCGCCGTCGCCGTATTCGCGGTCGTTCTGCTCGCCGGCGGATCCACGTTGTCTGCGCGCGGCGAGCCAATGCCGACGTTGATCGGGTTCGATCGCGGCACGTACGACGACAGCGGCTCGAGTCAAATCGTTGTGAGGATTACCCGGGTCGACCAGCAGCCGAGCACGGGAGAAAACGAGCAATTCACCGTCGAGTGCGCGATAAGCGGTGGCACCGCAGTGAGGGACGTGGATTATCGTCTCGTCTTCGACGGTACGGTCCAGGGCTTGGGCACGATCACATTTCCGCCCGGCGTGCTCGAGCAGCGATTTACCATTAGCCCATTGAAGGGTGCAGGTACGGAGAAGACGCTCGTGATCGGGCTGACGAATCCTGCAGGCCCATCTCCCGTGGAAACGGGCGAGAACGCCGTAGCTCGTATTACGATCAGGTCGCCTGCGCGCTGAACTGAACCGCCGCCATCAAGCCCGCTTCGGCGGGCTTTTTTCATCATGCGGGTTGAGCGGAATCTGACACACAGACGTTGAGCCACTCTTCGTACGGGGGCGCCGCGATCGTCATGGGTGCACCTGACGAACCCCTTCGAGCTTGAATTCCCGAGTCAATTTCCTAAGCGGTGTGTATTGCATCGAACCACCTATCCAGCCAGTGTTGCTCTGATTGAGGTGTCCATCAGACGTGGGCAACTTCAGTACGGCCATAAGCCGCCGTAGCGAGCGTCGGCGAGTACAGCCGTTCAACGCCTCTCCCATCCCGTTCGAGAC
>Ga0070670_100000304_pt1 | contig 42358 bp, 32 predicted proteins | sample KBSS63metaG_FD_64665 | JGI IMG/M metagenome (GOLD analysis project Ga0070670, IMG submission 64665) | Switchgrass rhizosphere microbial communities from Kellogg Biological Station, Michigan, USA - KBS S6-3 metaG | ecosystem: Host-associated > Plants > Roots > Rhizosphere > Soil ... | reverse complement strand
CTGGTGCGCTTCCGCGACGAGGTCAACGCGACCTGGCCGGCGATGCTCAAGCCGCTGGGCGTGGCGGTGGCGCTGGTCGGCCTGCTGCTGCTGCAGCCGGACTTCGGCTCCTCCACGCTGCTGCTGGCGATCACCGCCGGCATGCTGGTGCTGGGCGGGGTCAACCTGCCGCGCATGTCGATGCCGATCGTGATCGGCCTGCCGGTGTTCGCCTTCATCGCGATCCTGGAACCGTACCGCCTGCGCCGCATCACCTCGTTCCTGGATCCGTGGGCCGACCAGCTCGGTTCCGGCTACCAACTGTCCAACGCACTGATGGCGGTGGGCCGCGGCGAACTGTTCGGGGTCGGCCTGGGCGGCTCGGTGCAGAAACTCAACTACCTGCCCGAAGCGCATACCGACTTCATCTTCTCTGTGATCGCCGAGGAACTGGGCTTCGTCGGCGTGTGCCTGATCGTGGCGCTGTATGCGTTGCTGGTCGGGCGCGCGTTCTGGCTGGGCATGCGCTGCGTGGAGATGAAGCGCCACTTCTCCGGCTACATCGCCTTCGGCATCGGCCTGTGGATCAGCCTGCAGAGCTTCGTCTCGGTCGGCGTGAACCTGGGCATCCTGCCGACCAAGGGCCTGACCCTGCCGCTGATCTCCGCCGGCGGTTCCAGCGTGCTGATGACCTGCGTGGCGATGGGCCTGCTGCTGCGCGTGTCCTACGAATTCAACCGCGCCGAGCGCCAGGTGGCGCTGGTGCGCAGCGATGCGGCGATGCCGGTCAAGCAGACCGTGGACAACGCCGAGGACCTGCGGGCCGCGCGCGAGGCCAGCGCCAGCGCGGTGGCCGCGGCGATCCAGGCCGGCGCGCCGGGCCGCGGCACCAGCCGCATGCAGCCGCGCGTCGAGCCGACCTTCGGGAGGCTGGGATGAGCGCGACGGCGTCCGTCTCCGCAGCCGTCTCCGCGGCGCCGGTGATGATCCTCGCCGGCGGCACCGGCGGGCACATCTTCCCCGCGCTGGCCGTGGCCAAGGTACTGCGCGCGCGCGGCGTGCCGGTGGTGTGGCTGGGCGCGGCCGGGCGGATGGAAACGCAACTGGTGCCGCAGCACGGCATCGAGATCGACACCATCGCCATCGGCGGCCTGCGCGGCAAGGGCGCGCTGGCGCTGCTCGGCGCGCCGGTGCGGGTGCTGCGCGCGGTGCGTGCCGCCGGCTTCGTGCTGCGCCGGCGGGCGCCGCGCGCGGTGATCAGCTTCGGCGGTTTTGCCGCCGGCCCCGGCGGCCTGGCCGCGCGGCTGCTCAAGCTGCCGTTGCTGGTGCACGAACAGAACCGCGCGCCGGGCCTGACCAACAAGGTGCTGGCGCGGCTGGCGCGGCGCGTGCTGACCGGGTTTCCCGGCAGCTTCGCCACGCGCGAGGAAGCGGTGGGCAACCCGGTGCGTGCCGAGATCGCCGCGTTGGCCGCGCCGGCGCAGCGGTTCGCCGCGCGCGATGGCGCGGTGCGCCTGCTGGTGCTCGGCGGCAGCCAGGGCGCGCGGGTGCTGAACCAGGCGCTGCCGCGCGCGCTGGCCGCGCTCGGCGCGCAGGTCGAAGTGCGCCACCAGTGCGGCGAGAAGCTGCGCGACGAAGCGGCGCAGGCCTATGCCGAGGCCGGCGTCGCCGCCAGCGTCGAAGCCTTCATCGGCGACATGGCCTACGCCTACGCCTGGGCCGACCTGGTGGTGTGCCGCGCCGGCGCCTCGACCCTGGCCGAACTGTGCGCGGTCGGCATCGGCAGCGTGCTGGTGCCGTTCGCCGCCGCGGTCGACGACCACCAGACCCGCAACGCCGAATACCTGGTCGAACGCGGTGCCGCGGTGCTGCTCAAGCAGGACGACGCCTTGGCGACCAACCTGCAGGGCGTGTTGCGCGACCTGCTCGGTAACGCCGGCAAGCGCCTGGCGATGGCCGAAGCGGCGCGCACCCTGGCCAAGCCGGACGCGGCCGAACGCATCGCGGACATCGTGCTGGAAGAAGCCGGGAGTCGGGATTCGGGATTGGGGATTGGTAAAACGCAGGAGCACAAGCAGGACACTATGCAGACACCCGTACATCGCGATGCGCGGAGGCAACCGGCCGCCGGCGACGCCGCGAATCCCCATTCCCGATTCCCCAATTCCGGCACCTCCGCAGGAGGTGCCCAATGATCCGCCGTCTCCACGACACCGGCGATCTGGTCCGCGCGTTTCCGCGCGTGCACTTCGTCGGCATCGGCGGCACCGGCATGAGCGGCATCGCCGAGGTCATGCTGACCCTGGGCTATGAGGTTTCCGGCTCGGACAACGCCGACAATGCGGCCACGCGGCGCCTAGTCAAGCTCGGCGCGCGGGTGATGCGCGGGCATTCGGCGGCCAACGTGCTGGGCACCGATTGCGTGGTGGTGTCCAGCGCGATCCGCGAGGACAACCCGGAACTGATGGAGGCGCGCAGCCAACGCATCCCGATCATGCCGCGCGCGGCGATGCTGGCCGAGCTGATGCGCTTCCGCCGCGGCATCGCGGTGGCCGGCACGCACGGCAAGACCACCACCACCAGCCTGGCCGCGGCGGTGCTCAGCGAAGGCGGGCTGGACCCGACCTTCGTGATCGGCGGGCAACTGCTCGCCGCCGGCGCCAACGCCAAGCTCGGCGGCGGCCAGTGGCTGGTGGCCGAGGCCGACGAGAGCGACGGCAGCTTCCTGCGTTTGAATCCGCTGATCTCGGTCATCACCAACATCGATGCCGATCACCTGGAGAACTACGGCAACGACTTCGCCCGGGTCCAGGCCGCGTTCGCCGAGTTCCTGCAGCGCCTGCCGTTCTACGGCCTGGCGGTGCTGTGCATCGACGATCCGGAAGTGGCCGCGCTGGCGGCGAAGACGCCGCGCCACGTGATGAGCTACGGCCTGAGCGAGAACGCCGACGTGCGCGCCGAGGACGTGGTCCAGGACGGCCCGCGCATGCGCTTCACCTTGCGCCTGCCCGAGGGCAGCAGCATCCCGGTGACCCTGGCGCTGCCGGGCCGCCACAACGTGCTCAACGCACTGGCCGCCGCCGCCATCGGCTGGCAGCTCGGCGTGGCCCCGGAGGCGATCGCCAGCGCGCTGCAGAGCTTCGCCGGCATCGGCCGCCGCTTCAACGACCTGGGCGAAGTGACCACCGCCAGCGGCGCGCGCGTGCGCCTGGTCGACGACTACGGCCACCATCCGCGCGAGCTGGCCGCGGTGTTCGCCGCCGCCCGCGGCGGCTGGCCGGACAAGCGCCTGGTGGTCGCGTTCCAGCCGCATCGCTACAGCCGCACCCGCGACCAGTTCGACGCCTTCGCCGCGGTGCTGTCGGAAGTGGACGCGCTGGTGCTCAGCGAGGTCTACCCGGCCGGCGAGGCGCCGATTCCGGGCGCCGACGCGCGTTCGCTGGCGCGTGCGATCCGGGCGCGCGGCCGCAGCGAGCCGGTGGTGGTGGGCCAGGTGGCCGAGTTGGGCACTGTGTTGCCGGACGTGCTGCAGGACGGCGACCTGCTGCTGATGATGGGTGCCGGCGACATCGGCTACGTCGCCCAGCACATCGCCCAGGACGGCTTCGCCGCGGGAGCGGACGCATGAGCGCGCAGGCCCTGCCGCCGCCGCGCGTCACCGACCCGGCCGCGTTCGGCCGCGTCGCCGTGCTGCTCGGCGGCAGCTCCAGCGAACGCGAGGTGTCGCTCAACTCCGGCGCCAACGTGCTCGAGGCGCTGCGCAGCCGCGGCGTCGACGCGCAACCGGTGGACGGCATTCCCGCGCTGCTGGAGCGCATCCGCGCCGGCGCGGTGGACCGCGTGTTCAACATCCTGCATGGCGGCGACGGCGAGAACGGCGTGCTGCAGGGCCTGCTGCGCGCGCTGCAGGTGCCGTTCACCGGTCCCGATGTGCTCGGCAGCGCGCTGACCCTGGACAAGATCCGCACCAAGCAGGTGTGGATCGCCGCCGGCCTGCCGACTCCGGGCTTCGCCCGCATCGACGCCGCGGCCGACCTGGCCGCGGCGGCCGCCGCGCTGGGCTATCCGCTGTTCGTCAAGCCGGCCTGCGAAGGTTCCAGCGTCGGCGTGTTCCGCGTGCTGTCCGAGGCCGACCTGGCGCCGGTGCGCGCCTTCGCCGCCGACTACCGCGGCGAACTGCTGATGGAGCAGATGGTGCAGGGCGAGGAATACACCGTCGGCATCCTCGGCGACGTCGCGTTGCCGTCGATCCGCATCGTCCCCGCCGGCGACTGGTACGACTACCACGCCAAGTACATCGCCGAGGACACCCAGTACCTGTGCCCGGGCATGAGCGGCGAGGACGAGACCCGGATCCGCCAGCTCGCGCTGCAGGCCTTCGCCGCGGCCGGTTGCAGCGGCTGGGGCCGCGTCGACGTGATGCGCGACCGCGTGCGCGGCCTGCAACTGATCGAGGTCAACACCGCGCCGGGCATGACCAGCCATTCGCTGGTGCCCAAGGCCGCGGCGCAGTTGGGCGTGGATTTCGCCGGCCTGTGCTGGCGGATCCTGGAGCAGACGCTGTGAAGCCGGGATTCGGCATTCGGGATTCGGGATTCGCACAGCGGCAGCGTCGCGCTGCCGGTGCGCCCGCGCGCGTGTCTTGTGCAAATCCCCAATGCCGAATCCCGAATCCCGCGGCACGGAGTGCCGCATGAGCGCCCTGCTGCGCATCCTCGCCTGGCTGCTGGCGCTGGCCCTGGTCGCGCTGCCGGTGGTGGCGGTGCTCAACGGCTGGGTCGGCGCCGAGCGCTGGCCGTTGAGCCGGTTGCAGGTCAGCGGCGATTTCAAGCGCGTGCCGGCCGAGCAGTTGCGGCAGGTGGTGCTGCCGTACGCGCGCCGCGGCTTCTTCGCGGTGCGCCTGCAGGATGCGCAGGACGCGATCGAGCGCCTGCCGTGGGTGGAGAGCGCGCGCGTGCGCAAGCGCTGGCCGGACGTGCTGGAAGTGCGCGTCACCGAGCACCGCCCGTTCGCGCGCTGGGGCGCGGACCGCATGCTGTCCGAGCAGGGCCGCATCTTCGCCCTGCCCAGCGAACTGCGCGGCACGGCCCTGCCGCAGTTGGCCGGGCCGGACGCCAAGGCGCAGGAGGTGGTCGCGCTGTACAACGAATCGCGCGCACTGTTCGCGCCGGCCGGGTTGCCGGTCAACGGCGTGGCGATGGACGCGCGCGGCAGCTGGTCGCTGCAACTGGGCGACAACGTGCAGGTGGTGGTGGGCCGCGACGACGCGCGCACCCGCCTGGCCCGCTTCGCCCGCGTGCTGCCGCAGTTGCTGCAAGGCGATCAGGCGCCCCTGGCGCGCGCCGACCTGCGCTACACCAACGGCTTTACGGTTGAACGGCGGGGATTGGAGATTCGGGATTCGGGATCGGGAAAGAAACCGGCTTCGCAACATTCCGCCTCCGCCGATCCACCAACGGTCTCCAGGCGCTCCGCCTTCGCCAATCTCCAATCCCGAATCCCAAATCCCGGCTCCAAGACATGAACCGCAAAGGCGACAAATCCCTCATCGTTGGACTGGACATCGGCACCTCCAAGGTCGTCGCGCTGGTCGGCGAGTACTCGCCCGGCAACCCGATCGAGGTGATCGGCATCGGTTCGCACGAATCGCGCGGGCTCAAGCGCGGCGTGGTGGTGGACATCGAATCCACCGTGCAGTCGATCCAGCGCGCGGTCGAGGAAGCCGAACTGATGGCCGGCTGCGAGATCCGCTCGGTCTATGCGTCGATCTCCGGCAACCACGTGCAGTGCAAGAACTCGCCCGGCATCGTGCCGATCCGCGACGGCGAGGTCACCTGGACCGACCTGGACCGGGTGCTGGAAGCGGCCAAGGCGGTGGCGATCCCGGCCGACCAGCGCATCCTGCACGCGATCCCGCGCGAGTACGTGCTCGACGATTCGCAGGAAGGCATCCGCAATCCGGTCGGCATGACCGGCGTGCGCCTGGAGGTGCACGCGCACCTGGTGGTGTGCGCGCAGTCGGCCGCGGCCAACATTAGCAAGTGCGTGCAGCGCTGCGGCCTGCAGGTGGACGACCTGATCCTGTCCTCGCTGGCGTCCTCGGTGGCGGTGCTGACCGCCGACGAACGCGAGCTGGGCGTGGTGCTGGTGGACATGGGCGCCGGCACCACCGACCTGGCGGTGTTCGTGCAGGGCGCGATCTGCCACACCGCCTCGCTGCCGATCGCCGGCGACCACGTCACCAATGACATCGCGCACATGCTGCGCACGCCGACCCCGGAAGCCGAGCAGATCAAGGTGCGTTATGCCTGCGCGCTGGCGCAGCTGGCCACCGCCGAGGAAAGCATCCAGGTGCCCAGCGTCGGCGATCGTCCGCCGCGGCGCATGCCGCGCCATTCGCTGGCGCAGGCGGTGCAGGGCCGCTACGAGGAAATCTTCGAGATGGTGCAGGCGGAACTGCGCCGCTCCGGCTTCGAGGAACTGGTGCGCGCCGGCATGGTGCTGACCGGCGGCGCCTCGAAGATGGAAGGCGTGGTCGAACTGGCCGAGGAAATGGTGCAGATGCCGGTGCGCGTGGGCATTCCCCAGCACGTCACCGGCCTGGGCGAGGTGGTCGGCAACCCGGTGCACGCCACCGGCGTGGGCCTGCTGCTGATGGGCAGCCAGATCGAACACCCACGCCGCCCGTCGCTGCCGACCGGCCGTGCCGGCAGCTTGTTCAAGAAATTGAAGAACTGGTATCGCGGTGAATTCTGATGGAGCCGGGATTCGGGAGTGGGGATTTGGGATTGGTGGAGCAACAGCGGTCGCGATAGAGAGAGTGGAGAGCGGTAGGTAGGCAGGCGATAGGTTTTTTTGCAGTGATTCCGCTGCGGAGAGGGTTACGGGACTGGAGAGTCGCTTTTGCGAATCCCCAATCCCGAATCCCGAATCCCGGCATCCAAACAACAACACTCGCCGGACGGAGAGGCGGGATGCAGGATCGGAGCGCTTCCGAATCCCCACTCCCGAATCCCGAATCCCGGCTCAAAGAGGACACGGACATGGCGCATTTCGAACTGATTGAAAAGATGGCACCCAACGCGGTAATCAAGGTGGTCGGCGTGGGCGGCGGCGGCGGCAACGCGGTCGCGCACATGGTCAGCAGCAGCGTGGACGGCGTGGAGTTCATCACCGCCAACACCGACTCGCAGGCGATCAAGAACTGCGGCGCCAAGCTGCAGCTGCAGCTCGGCACCAACGTCACCAAGGGCCTGGGCGCGGGCGCGAACCCGGAAGTCGGCCGCCAGGCCGCGCTGGAAGACCGCGAGCGCATCATGGACGCGCTGCAGGGCGCGGACATGGTGTTCATCACCGCCGGCATGGGCGGCGGCACCGGCACCGGCGCCGCGCCGGTGGTGGCCCAGCTGGCCAAGGAGATGGGCATCCTGACCGTGGCCGTGGTCACCAAGCCGTTCCCGTTCGAAGGCCGCCGCCGCATGCAGGTGGCGCTGAAGGGCATCGAGGAACTGAGCCAGCATTGCGACTCGCTGATCACCATTCCCAACGAGAAGTTGATCACCGTGCTCGGCCGCAACGCCACCATGATCCAGGCGTTCCGCGCCGCCAACGACGTGCTGCAGGGCGCGGTGCAGGGCATCGCCGACCTGATCGTGCGTCCGGGCCTGATCAACGTCGACTTCGCCGACGTGCGCACCGTGATGTCGGAAATGGGCCTGGCGATGATGGGCACCGGCTCGGCACGCGGCGACGACCGCGCCCAGGCCGCCGCGGAAGCGGCGATCCAGAACCCGCTGCTGGACGACGTCAACCTGGCCGGCGCCAACGGCATCCTGGTCAACATCACCGCCGGCCCGGACTTCACCATGTCCGAGTTCGACGAGATCGGCCGCACCATCGAAGGCTTCGCCTCCGAGGATGCGACCGTGGTGGTCGGCACCGTGCTGGACCAGGACATGCAGGACGAAGTGCGCGTGACCGTGGTCGCCACCGGCCTGAACCGCGCGGTGTCGCGCCAGGCGCAGCGTCCGGAGCAACGCGCGCCGATCAAGCTGGTGCGCAACGCCACCACCGGGCAGCCGGAGTTCGGCGACTTCGACCACGGCGGCGACGCGGTGTCCAAGGCGGTCGGCGGTGCGATGGGCCTGGGCCTGCGCCGTCCGAGCGGCGATGCGATGGGCGCATCCACGCCGGCGCCGGCGGCGGCCGACCTGCCCAACGACTACCTGGATATCCCGGCGTTCCTGCGCCGCCAGGCCGACTGATGGCGTTCCTGGCGCGACAGTCCGGCGTGCGGATGGCCCAGCCTGGCCATCCGTGGCCAGGTGCGAACCGGTGTGCGACGCGCTGCGTCGCCAGCACGCCGTCCGCCCTGCGCCTCGACGCCGCCTGATCGTGCCGGGCCGGCCCGGTGCCGGCCGTCCTACCGTCGCGCGGGAGTCCGCTTGCGCGGCGTGCCGTGTCCTTGCTGCCGGGTCGCGCCGACCCGGCAGGTTTTTGCGCCCGCAACGCCGGCTTGACCAGCGTTGCGTGGATAGGACACTGTGACCGGATTGTTAAAATTTGGCTAAACGCGTGATATTCTCGATTCCGTTCAGTTCCCGTCTGAGCGGACGTTCCCAGACTGTCTCCCATGACCCAGCAACGCACCCTCAAGAACACGATCCGCGCCACCGGCGTTGGCCTGCATAGCGGCGACAAGGTGTACATGACGCTGCGCCCGGCACCGGCCGACCATGGCATCGTGTTCCGCCGGGTCGACCTGGAACCGGCGGTGGAGGTGCCGGCCGATGCCGAACTGGTCACCGAAACCACGCTGTGCACCGGGCTGAGCCGCGGCGAGGCCAAGATCCAGACGGTGGAACACCTGATGTCGGCGATGGCCGGCCTCGGCGTGGACAATGCCATCGTCGAACTGTCCTCGGCCGAACTGCCGATCATGGATGGTTCCTCGGGTCCGTTCGTGTTCCTGCTGCAGTCCGCGGGCATCGTCGAACAGGGCAAGCCCAAGCGCTTCATCCGCATCAAGCGGCCGGTGGAAGTGCGCGACGGCGACAAGATCGCCCGTTTCGAACCGTACGACGGCTACAAGCTCGGCTTCACCATCCAGTTCGATCACCCGATGATCCCGGCCAAGCAGTCGCGCCAGGAAATCGAGTTCTCGACCATGGCCTACATCAAGGAAATCTCCCGCGCGCGCACCTTCGGTTTCATGCGCGACCTGGAGTACATGCGCGAGCGCAACCTCGGCCTGGGCGGGTCGATGGACAACGCCATCGTGCTCGACGAGTTCCGCGTGCTCAACGACGACGGCCTGCGTTACGCCGACGAGTTCGTGCGGCACAAGATCCTGGATGCGATCGGCGACCTGTACCTGGCCGGCGGCGCCATCCTCGGCGCCTATGAAGGCTACAAATCCGGCCATGCGCTGAACAACAAGCTGGTCCGCGCCCTGCTCGCCGAGCAGGCCGCGTGGGAGTGGGTGAGTTTCGATGCCGGCGCGCAGCCGGCGCCGGTGGCCTACGGGGCCGTGGCTTACGCCTAAAGTTCGGCGCCCCGTTGCCGGGGCCGCCTCCGGTCACGGAACCGGGACGCCATCCCCGATGGCGCACTTTCCTTAACTTCTATTTAACGAATCGGTAACGACCTCGCGCCCGGCGCCCGTTAGGATGCGTCGGGTCGCGTCGTGTCCGTCTACGTACGCAGACCGCCACGGCCGGAGGCCGCGGGTGTTCCGGGCGTCGTGGAATCGACGTCCTGCAAGGATGCCAGCGCGTCGCGCAATCCCTTCTGCGTCGCCGCGGAGACCGGTGCTGGCTTGTTTCTTGCCTGATGCATTGGGGAGTGCGCAGGTGCAGTCGCAATCTTGACGGTCACCCGGGTGGCTTTCAGTCCGAGGGATCGGGCAGCAGCAAGGATGTCGGCCTCGGCCAGCCTCACACGGGCATGCCAGACCGGAGAGTCAACGAGAAAAACGAGCTGTTCGCCGTTCACATTGGCCAACCGGCAACGGGAGGCGAGGTTCGGCGACAGATGGGGGCGCAACTGTCGGTCCAGCGCATCGAGCCACAAGGCACGTCGCAACGGGTCGCCCACCTTGTCCGCCAGTGCCGCGTCCAACGCCGGCATCGGCGCGGTGGTATGGCCCTCGCCGGACTTTCGCTTAGACATGAAAACTCATATGGCGTTTAAGAAGATCGTAATCAATTCGCGTGAAAAGGGGATCAAGGACCTGCCGTGGCGGCTCCGCGAGTTCGCGGACCGGCGTCCCCTGGCCGTGCTGGGCACGGTCCTCGGCGTGGGCATGGTACTCGGCATCGGCGTCAGCGCCGCGACCGGCCTGGCCGGTTCGGCGCAGCTGCGGGCCAAGGTACAGAAGCAGGACGCGGAACTGGCGCAGGTGCGCCGCGACGCGCAGACCCAGGTCAATGCGCTGGCCGCGCGGCTGGGCGAACTGCAGGCGCAGGCCACGCGCCTGAACGCGCTCGGCGAGCGCCTGACCCGGATGGGCAAGCTGCAGGACGGCGAGTTCGACTTCGACCAGCCGGTCGGCGTCGGTGGCGGCGACGACGAACCCAGCCAGGACATGCCGGCGCAGCAACTGGGCAAGGAACTGGACGGGCTGCAGCAGCAGTTCGCCACCTCCGGCCAGCAGCTGTCGGTGCTCGAATCGCTGCTGTTCGACCACCAGCTCGACCAGAACGCGGTGCCGTCGCGGACGCCGATCCGCAACAGCTACATCACCTCCGGTTTCGGCGGCCGCGCCGATCCGTTCGGGCGCGGTGCCGGCAACCACAAGGGCATCGATTTCCATGCCAACGTCGGCGACCCGGTGCTGGCCGTGGCCGACGGCGTGGTCAGCTACTCCGGCGTGCGCGGCGGCTACGGCAACGTGGTCGAGGTCGACCACGGCAACGGCTATGTCACCCGCTACGCGCACAATTCGCGGCTGTCGGTGAAGGTCGGCGACCTGGTGCGGGTCGGCCAGGAAGTGGCCAAGGCCGGCTCCACCGGCCGCTCCACCGGCGCGCACGTGCATTTCGAGGTGTGGAAGGACGGCGTGGTGATGAACCCGGCCAAGTTCCTCGGCGACGGCGCCACCCCGGTGGGCCGCCGCGGGCGCGGCTGAGCGGCGCGGGGCGGCATCGGCGGCGCTTGAATCGCCGGCGGCCGCCCCAAGCTACAATACGCTTTGCCACGACAGGGCGCCTCGCGCCCTGTTTCGTTTGCGGCCCCTCGATTCCCTGGGGGAACGGGCCGTGCTGGCGTTCCTTTCCAACCGGTTCCTTCAATGATCAACAGTCTGCTTACTCGCGTTTTCGGTAGCCGCAACGAGCGCCAGCTGCGCCAGCTCCACCGTATCGTCGCCAAGATCAACGCGCTGGAACCGGAGATGGAGCAGCTCTCCGATGCGCAGCTGCAGGCCAAGACCCCGGAACTGCGCGGGCGCATCGCCGGCGGCGAGACCCTGGACAAGGTGCTGCCGGAAGCGTTCGCGGTGTGCCGCGAGGCCAGCCGCCGCGTGCTGGGCATGCGCCACTACGACGTGCAGTTGATCGGCGGCATGGTCCTGCACCTGGGCAAGATCGCGGAAATGCGCACCGGCGAAGGCAAGACCCTGGTGGCGACGCTGCCGGTGTACCTCAACGCGCTGGAGGACAAGGGCGTGCACGTGGTCACCGTCAACGACTACCTGGCACGCCGCGACGCCGCGCAGATGGGCAAGCTGTACAACTGGCTGGGCCTGAGCGTGGGCGTGGTCTATCCGGGCATGCCGCACAGCGACAAGCACGCCGCCTACGCCGCCGACATCACCTACGGCACCAACAACGAATTCGGCTTCGACTACCTGCGCGACAACATGGCGCTGTCCAAGGCCGACCGCTACCAGCGCGGCCTGAACTACGCCATCGTCGACGAGGTCGACTCGATCCTGATCGACGAGGCGCGCACCCCGCTGATCATTTCCGGCCCGGCCGACGATTCGCCGGAGCTGTACATCCGCGTCAACCGCATCGTGCCGCAGCTGACCAAGCAGGAGTCCGAGGAAGGCGAGGGCGACTTCTGGGTCGACGAGAAGGGCAAGCAGGTGCATCTGTCCGAGGTGGGCATGGAGCACGCCGAAGAGCTGCTGCGCGCGGCCGGGATCCTGGCCAACGAGGAGGACCGCCTGTACGGCGCGCAGAACCTCAGCGTGGTGCACCACCTCAACGCCGCGCTGCGCGCGCACGCGATCTACCAGCGCGACGTGGACTACATCGTGCGCGACGGCGAGGTGGTGATCGTCGACGAATTCACCGGCCGCACCCTGCCGGGCCGGCGCTGGTCCGACGGCCTGCACCAGGCGGTGGAGGCGAAGGAAGGCGTGCCGGTGCAGCGCGAGAACCAGACGCTGGCCAGCATCACCTTCCAGAACCTGTTCCGCATGTACAAGAAGCTGTCCGGCATGACCGGTACGGCCGATACCGAAGCCTACGAATTCCAGAGCATCTACGGCCTGGAAGTGGTGGTGATCCCGACCAACCGCCCGACCATCCGCAAGGACTGGCCGGACCAGGTGTTCCTCAACCGCCAGGGCAAGTTCAACGCGGTGCTCGCCGACATCGAGGACTGCGCCAAGCGCGGCCAGCCGGTGCTGGTCGGCACCACCTCGATCGAGACCTCGGAGATGCTGTCCGAACACCTGCGCAAGGCGGGCGTGAAGCACGAGGTGCTCAACGCCAAGCAGCACGAGCGCGAGGCGCAGATCGTCGCCAACGCCGGCCAGCCGGGCGCGGTGACCATCGCCACCAACATGGCCGGCCGCGGTACCGACATCGTGCTCGGCGGCTCGCTGGAAGCCGAACTGCACGCGCTGGGCGAGGACCTGAGCGACGCCGAGCGCGCGCGCCTGAAGGCGGCGTGGCAGGAACGCCACGACGCGGTCAAGGCCGCCGGCGGCCTGCACATCATCGGTACCGAGCGCCACGAGTCGCGGCGTATCGACAACCAGTTGCGCGGCCGTTCCGGCCGCCAGGGCGACCCGGGTTCCTCGCGCTTCTACCTGTCGCTGGAAGACAACCTGATGCGCATCTTCGCCTCGGACTGGGTGCAGAAGGCGATGCGCATGATGGGCATGAAGGAAGACGACGTCATCGAGGACCGCATGGTCAGCCGCCAGATCGAAAAGGCGCAGCGCAAGGTCGAAGCGCACAACTTCGACATCCGCAAGAACCTGCTCGACTTCGACGACGTCAACAACGACCAGCGCAAGGTGATCTACGCCCAGCGCGACGAACTGCTCGATGCCGAGTCGGTAAAGGAGAACGTCGACGGCATCCGCGACGACGTGATCTACGACCTGGTCGCGCGCTTCGTGCCGCCGAACTCGGTGGACGAGCAGTGGGACCTGGCCGGCCTGGAAGCGACCCTGGCCAGCGACCTGGGCCTGCCGCTGTCGTTGACCGACCTGGTCAAGCGCCACGAGGAACTGGACGCGGCGGGCATCGCCGAGAAGGTCCGCGAGGAAGTCGACCGCCACTTCCAGCACAAGGAATCGGCGATCGGCAGCGAGACCATGCGCGCGCTGGAGAAGCACGTGATGCTGACCGTGCTCGACCAGAGCTGGAAGGAGCATCTGGCGCGCATGGATTACCTGCGCCAGGGCATCCACCTGCGCGGCTATGCGCAGAAGCAGCCCAAGCAGGAGTACAAGAAGGAAGCGTTCGAGCTGTTCTCGGAGATGCTCGAACACGCCAAGCGCGAAGTGGTGACCCTGCTGGCGCGCGTGCGCATCCGCAGCGAGGAAGAGGTGGCGGCGCTGGAAGCGCAGGAACGCCAGCAGATGGAAGCGCAGTTGCGCCAGGCGCAGTTCCAGCATCAGGACGCCGGCGGCTACAGCGCCGACGAGGAAGCCGAGCAGGTGGCGCTGGGCGCCAACCCGCCGCAGGTGGCGCAGGTCACCCGCGAGGCGCCCAAGGTCGGCCGCAACGACCCGTGCCCGTGCGGCAGCGGCAAGAAGTACAAGCATTGCCATGGGCAGTTGAGTTAGCTGTTGCGCATTCGCGCAACAGCCCCACGTTTGGCTTCGCAAAACGCGGGCCCCGGCTCACCAACACCCAAATCCCCGCGCCTGTCGGCGCGCCCCCTTTACTAAAGGGGGTTGTGTCTCCAGACGGGCGTGGTGATTGATTAGAGCCTTGTATCTGCTGCCCCGCCTTGTGCGGGGCGTTTTGTTTTTGGGAAAGGTCCGGATGGAGTGCTTGCCGGTGTGGCGCGTCGCGTGTTCTGCGGGTAGGGTGCCCGGTGTCGCCATTGCCGTTGGATGCATGCCGTGGAGCCTTCCGCCAGCCTTGAATTGAAGGTGTTCGTGCCGGCGCGCGACTTCGCGCTGTCCGTGGAGTTCTATCGCGAGGTGGGCTTCGTGGCGGAGCCGCTTGGCGAGGGGCTCGTCTGTTTTCGCCACGGCGAGCGCTGTGCGTTCCTGTTGCAGGACTTCTACGAGCAGGGGCTGGCGCACAATCTGATGCTGCACCTGACAGTGGCGGACGCGGATGCGTGGTGGCGCCGGCTCGACGCTGCCGATCTGGCCGGCCGCTATGGCGCGCGCCTCGGCGTGCCGGAGGATCGGCCGTGGGGTATGCGTGACTTCACCCTGCACGATCCGGGCGGGGTGCTGTGGCGGATCGGGCACGATTTGCCTGGGTGAGGGAGGCATCGGCGGTTCGCTGTCGTGGTGCCATCTGCCGCTGCGCTTGTGTTGTGCCTGACTCTGACGCTGATCGCGCCCGGCTGGCGCGGGACGCCCGCATAGGCCGATCCGAGCGGGCTGCGGCTTCAGGGCACCTCTCAATAACCCGCTTCGCCACAATCAAGTCAGATGCAGTTTGCCCTGTAGGAGCGGCTTTAGCCGCGACGAGGCGTTCCCGGTACAGCCCGTCGCGGCTAAAGCCGCTCCTACAAGGACATTTCCCGAAGTTGTTAGATGTGCCCTTCAATCGCCACTGTGTGTGTGCGGCTGAGTGCATGCTGTCAGGGGGGGCGCTGTAGCGGTGGCCGCCGCGTTTCTGCCCGGCTTGGCGCCGCTCGCAGTCACTCGGTTCGCCGCCGTTGCGCGCCGCTCGGCGGCGATGTGACTCCGGCTGATTGCGTTGGCACCGCCGGAGACGGCAAGCTTGCGCCATGTCCGAACCGCTCAGATCCATCCACGTCGTCGCCGGGGTCATCACCGATGCCCGCGGCCGCATCCTGTTGGCCCGGCGCACCGAGGGGCGCGATCTGGCCGGGCTGTGGGAGTTTCCCGGCGGCAAGCGCGAGCCGGGCGAGACCTCGGAGCAGGCGCTGGTGCGCGAGCTGCAGGAGGAACTGGGCATCGAGGCGACGGTCGGCACGCAACTGATGGAGGTGCCGCAGCGTTACCCGGACAAGCGGCTGCGCCTGGAAATGCGCCAGGTGCTGGCGTGGAAGGGCGCCGCGCGCGGCCGCGAGGGCCAGGCGCTGACCTGGGTGGCACCGGACAAGCTGGAGCGTTACGCGATGCCGCCGGCCGACCAGCCGGTGGTGGCGATGCTGCGGCAACCCGATCGCTACCTGGTGACGCCGGAGCCGGCTGCGCCCGAGCGCTGGCTGGCGGCGCTGGAGCGGGCGCTGCACGGCGGAGTGCGACGCGTGCAGTTGCGCGCGCGCAGCCTGTCGGCGGCGCAATGGCGGCCGCTGGCGCAGGCCGCCGCGGCGCTGTGCGTGGCGCGCGGTGTGCAGGTGCTGGTCAATCGCGACGTGGGCCTGGCGCAGGAACTTGGCGTCGGCGTGCACCTGGGGGCGGAGCAGTTGTCGCAGTTCGACGCGCGCCCGTTGCCGCCGGGGGTGTGCGTCGGTGCGTCATGCCACAGCGTGGAGGAACTGCAGGCGGCGCAGCGGCTCGGTTGCGACTTCGCGGTGGTCGGTCCGCTGGCGGCCACCGCCAGCCATCCGGACGCGGCGGGCATGGGCTGGGACGCCTTCGAACGCCTGCGCGAGAACGTGGCGCTGCCGCTGTATCCGATCGGCGGCCTGCTGCCGTCGCAGGTCGCCGAAGCGCGCCGCCATGGCGGGCAGGGCATCGCCGCGATCCGTGGGCTGTGGCCGGAGGACGTGGGCGCTGTCTAGCGGGTTGTGTGGTGGCGTGGGCCACCACTATGGATCGGGCAGCATCGAAGCGGATATTGATTGCAGGCCGCGCGCATCGTGTGCCGCTGACATGTGGCGAGCGGTCGCTGGCCATCCGCCGGATTTTCGGAAGTTTGGAGATGATCCGGACTGCACCGACTTCATGGGGCGGTCGCGACGATGGCGGGCTTCGGACCGCCTGGTCGCCGTGCGCTAGAAGCTGATCCAGAAGCAGTTGTACTGCCGGCGCAGACTCAGCACGGTCGAGGTCGGCGTCGCGCCGCCGCCGAGGGTCTGCTCCAGCCGCAGCCCGGTCGCGCGCGCACGCGGTGGCGCGTCGCTGGTGCCGGGGTCGGCTGGCGCGCGTGCCGGCACTGTGTCGGGCGTGGCAGGGTGGATCTGGAGCAGCGCATCGGGCATGGGCGGTGGCAAGGCCGCCGGCTCCGGCACGACCGGCACGATCGCCACCAGCGGCCGCTGGGTGATGGCGTCGAGGCGGTCGAGGATGCGCCGGGCCGCCTCGTCCGAGACGCCGTTCCACCAGTACAGCGTGGACAGGCGATTGACGTCGCGTGCGTCCACCGCGCCGCGGATCTGCTGCGCCAGTTCGCTGAGACGGCGCACGCACTGCGGCCGGTACAGGCCGCTGGCGCCCTCGCTGCCGGCGCTGGGCGCGGCGCGCGGCGGCAGCCGATCGATCGCGCCGAGATCCTCGCAACGGCGGTCGCTGAACACGGTGGAGCCGTCGGCGCCGGTGCACCGGTTGATCTTCTGCGCGGCTGCGGGCGCGGCACACAGGCACAGCAGCAGGAGGATCGACGGCGGTATCTGCATTGCGTCAGCCTAGTCGCAGGGGCCTTGGCTGGGAAGCTTTGGAATGCTCGGCGGGCTGCCTCGCGCGGCTGGGGTGCAGGGTGGGGAGTTTCAGCGTTTTCGCTGGGCCGGGTGAAGGCAGGGGATTGTCGCGATTGGTATCGCTGCGCAGGGGGGCGTGAAGTGAGGCGGCAGAATCTTGGGAGGCGCTTGGTGCCGATCCGCGCCTGGCGGTGATGGCTTCCCACTTCGTTCGTCGCGGCGTAAGCCGCTCCACAGTGGAGCGGCGAGATGGGCGGCCATGTGCTGTGAGCGAGCGGCTTGGACCAGAGCGATGTCCGGCGGTGATGACCTGCTTCGCTTGTCGCGGCTGAAGCCGCTCCTACAGGAGAGCGGGGCGATGTACGAACTCCGGTGGGAGGGACTTCAGTCCCGACCCATTGGGCGATCAGGCGCTTGCCTGTGCGTCCGCTACCGTTGCCGTCCCATTGCGTGCCACGATGCTCACGCCAGGCGCGACAGCACGCTGACCGTGGGCTTGGCTAGGTTGAGCGTGTAGAAGTGCAGCGACGGCGCGCCGCCGGCCAGCAGGCGCTCGCACAGTGCCGCGACCAGGTCGGCGCCGAATTCGCGGATCGCGTCGGCATCGTCGCCCAGGGCCTGCATGTGCTTGCCGATCCAGCGCGGAATCTCCGCACCGCACTGCTCGGAGAACCGCCGCAGCTGGCTGAAGTTGGAGATCGGCATGATCCCCGGCACGATCGGGATCTGCACGCCGAGCTTGCGCACCGCATCGACGAAATGGAAATACGCGTCGGCGTTGTAGAAGTACTGGGTGATCGCGCCATCGGCGCCGGCGTCGACCTTGGCCTTGAAGTGGCGCAGGTCGCTCAGCGCGTCGCTGGCCTGCGGGTGGGTCTCCGGATAGGCGCCGACCTCCAGATGGAAGGCGTCGCCATGCTCGGCGCGGATGAAGGCGATCAGGTCGGCCGCGTAGCGCAGGTCGCCGGGATGGCCCATGCCCGAGGGCAGGTCGCCGCGCAGCGCGACCAGGCGCCTGCAGCCGATCGCGCGGTACAGCTTGAGCAGTTCGCGGATCTCCTCGCGGCTGCCGCCGACGCACGACAGGTGTGGCGCCGCATCGAAGCCGTGATGCTGCTTCAGGTGGCGCACGGTCTCGGAGGTGTAGCTCAGGGTCGAGCCGCCGGCGCCGAAGGTGCACGAGACGTAGTCCGGCGCGTAGGCCGTCAGGCGCGCGGCGGTGCGGTCCAGTTGCGCGCGCTGTTCGTCGGTCTTGGGCGGATAGAACTCGAAGCTGATGGCGGTCATGGGCGGTGCGCGTCAGGGAGTGGGTGGAGTATATCTCTCCATCCGGATGGATGTGCAATCAACGCGTGCCCTGCCGGCGCACGGTTGTGTTGCGAATCGTCCATGCCGGGGGAGTGCTTCCTCGGCGGCCGCTCTTGCAGCAGCTTGCGCTTTGCAGGCGCAACAGCGCCTGCAAAGCGCATCGATTGCGGATTGCGGGTGTCAGTCGCAGTCCCTGCCGCCCTTCATCCCGGGAATGCACCGGCATCGCCGGGCCGCGTCGCGCGCCGCCTCACGCTTTCGACGAGAAGGTGATCCTCCCGTTGGCCTGCGCAGCGCACACGTGCCGGCATCAACGCTTCCACATCCGCGCCTGTCGCGGCGGCAGGGTGAAGGTGTAGCTGCCGCTGGAAATGCGGACCACGTTGCCGGAACCGAGCGCGTCCGTGTAGTCCACGTTCCAGCGCAGGACGCTGCCGTTCATCGCCACCGTGGCGGTGACGGCGTCGCCGCACTTGTTGATGCCGACGATGCCGAGGTCGCCGCGGCGGAACAGCACGTAGCAGGCGCCGTGCGACAGCACCTGCATGTCGCTGCCTTGCGCGGCGTTGTGGAAGCCGATCATGCGCTTGAGGTCGTCGCGCTGGTACGCGTTCACCCAGCGGTTGTCGCCGCTTTCGTTGTTGTCCGAGTACACCATCGGCACGCCGCCGTCGCGGCCGAGCAGGTAGGCGTAGGCCAGGGTCTCGTCGACGGGGTCCAGGATCGCGTAGCGGAAGCCGGCGTTGTTCGGTATGTCGTGGGTGACCGCGAAGGTCACCGCGCGGCTGCCCGGCAGGGCCTGGCCGTAGGCGCCCGGATCGACCAGGCCGTCCATGCTGCCGCCGAACGCGAAGGCGTTGCGGATGCTGTTGAACAGCGGGAAGTCGTAGGCGGCATGCGGCGTGGCCTGCAGGTACGGGGCCAGGAACTGGTCGTAGTCGGCGCTGCCGGCGCCGCCGCCGGTGATGACTTCGCCGAATACGTGCACGCCGGAGCGGATGCCGGCGTCCAGCACGCGATTGAGGTGGTCGAAGGTCATGTGCTTGGCCGCGTCGATGCGAAAACCGGTGACGCCGAGCGTCTTCAAGGCCTGCAGATAGTTGCGCTCCTGCTGCACCACCCAGTCGTTGCCGACCAGGTCGGGCAGGCCGGGATCGCCGCCGCCGCCGCAGATGCGGTAGGTGCGCACCTGGTAGGCGTCGCTGTAGTCGGTGATGCACTGCGCCGGGCCGAAATCGCCGGCGCCGAGCACGTTCACCGAGAGGTCGCCGAACAGCCGCAGCGCGGCGTAGCGCGACGGGTCGGCGGCGTACTGCGCCAGCACCGCGCTGCCCGGGTAGTTGAGATCCGTACGTGTCGCCGCTTCGTTGGCCATGTGGTTGAGCACGACGTCGGCATAGGTTTCCACGCCGACGTCGGCCAGCGCCTGCACCATGCTGGCGAAGTCCTCGGTGTCGCCCAGCGGGTTGTCGATCACGCGCATGTCCTGCGGTTGGTAGCGCGCCCACCACGCGCTGCCTTGCGAGCGATAGGCGGGCGCCACCAGCACCTTGCGGTAGCCGGCCGCGGCGATCTGCGCCGCGCGCGCTTCCACGGTCGCGTAGGGCCAGTTGAAGGCGTGCAGGATGACGTCGGCCTGGGCACTGGCGGTGGTCAGCGCCAGCAGCAGGCCGACCAGGAACATGCGCCAGCGGGGCAGGCGCAGCGGGACGATCGGAGCGGCGGTCGTGTCGCGCATCACAGGTCTCCTCATGGAACGTGCGCAGGCGAACGCGCCTGCGGGGCGGCACCGTCCTCGCCTGGCCGCGCGGGCGGCGCAGGCGATGCGGCGAGCGGCGATGCTAAGCGCGCATCGCGGCGCAACATGCGTGCGCCACATACGTATTCATTGCAGTGCTGTGCGAAACCGGGATCGGTATCCGGTTCTGGTGACAGTGCCCGTCGCCCATCGGCATACCGGCGCGAGGTGATGCGCGCGGACCGCTGCAATGCGGCAACGGCGCCATCATCTGGCGGGCTGCCCGTCCCGTGTGCAGTTGAGCGCATGCGCATGAACGCGCTCCGGCGCACAGCCGCGCCGCCGCGGCGCGCGGTGCTAAAGTCGGTGGCTTCCTTGCAGATGCGGAGCCGCACGATGACACCCGACGCCTTCTATCCGATCGGCACGCCCGGCACGCCGTGGGGCGCCGCGGAAAAGGCCGCCTGGCTGGCCCGGCAGCGGCGCCAGCGCAGCTACCAGGAGGACGTGGAGGCCGTGGTCGAACGCCTGCGCGGACACTGCGACGTGGTGGACTATGGCGTGCTGCGCTATGCGCCGGACGCATACCGGCTGCTGGCGCTGCGCAGCCGCGACTGGCATGACGCGTTGCCGTGCATGCTGGTGACCGGGGGCGTGCACGGCTACGAGACCAGTGGCGTGCACGGCGCGTTGCAGTTCGCCGAGCAGCACATGGGCGCGTATGCGGGCCGCGCCAATGTGCTGGTCGCGCCGTGCGTGAGTCCGTGGGCCTACGAGCGCATCCACCGCTGGAACGCGGAGGCGATCGATCCCAACCGCTCGTTTCGCGAGAACAGCCCGGCGCAGGAATCGGCCGCGCTGCTGCGGCTGGTCGCGCCGCTGCGCGGGCGGATCGCGATGCATATCGATCTGCACGAAACCACCGACAGCGACGAATCGGAGTTCCGCCCGGCGCTGGCCGCGCGCGACGGCGGGATCCACGAACCCGACGGCATTCCGGATGGGTTCTATCTGGTCGGCGACAGCGAGAATCCGCAGCCGGCGTTCCAGCAGGCGGTGATCGCGGCGGTGGCGCAGGTCACGCATATCGCGCCGGCCGATGCCGACGGCAACATCATCGGCTCGCCGGTGGTGGCGCCTGGCGTGATCAACTACCCGGTGAAACACCTTGGCTTGTGCGCGGGTATCAGCGGCGCGCGCTATGTCACCACCACCGAGGTGTATCCGGACAGCGCCACCGCCACGCCTGCGCAATGCAATGCCGCGCAGGTGGCGGCGGTGCGCGCGGCGATCGACTATGCGTTGGCGCATCCAGCGGAGTCGCGTCGCGACTGAAGGGCACCTCTAACAACCTGCTTTCGCCACAATCAAGTCAGATGCAGTTTGCCCTGTAGGAGCGGCTTTAGCCGCGACAGGCTTTACCGGGAACGCCTCGTCGCGGCTAAAGCCGCTCCTACATGGCACTTTCCGAGGTTATTAGAGGTGCCCTGAAGTCGCTCCCACAGAAGGGCCTGCCATGGACGCCGCATGCGGCGGATGGAGCGCGTCTCCGTGTTCGCGATGGCGGGTGCCGCAACGCCACGCCGGCCGTTGGTGAGAGGGATTCCAACTTCGACGCTTTACCGGTAACGCGTCGAAGTTGACACCCCTCCTGCCGCAAGCGCTGGGATCGGGCGCGTTGCGCAATGCCCTGCCATCGCTGCGCGATCGTAGTCGCCCGCAGTGTCCAGCATCCGCCGGGCGCGTTACGCTTGCCCGCTTCCTGCGCCTGATTCCGCCATGTCCATCGTCCTCACCGCCTTCGCCCGCACCCGCCTGTTTCCGCGCGACCGCCGCCGCAACGCGATCCAGGACTGCACCCCCGAGCAGTTCGAACAGCATCTCAACGACAGCGCGCCGCTGCAGGTGCTCGACGGCTACGCGCCGTTCTGCAAGCTGCACGTGCATCGCAACTGGACCTCGACCCGCTGCCTGACCGTGCCGATCACCGAGGCCAATCGGCATCTGTTGCGCTCGGGCTACGAAGCGCGCAGCAGGCAGGAACTGCCGGTGCTGGTGCGCTGGTTCGAGGGCGTCGAACCGCCGGTCGCCGCGTACCTGTTGCCGATCCTCTACAGCCGCGCGCAACTGGCGCAGGAAGGAACCCCGATCGAGGCCGACTGGGGCGTGGTCGGCTGTCTCTACACCGCCGAGCCGCAGGAGATCCCGATGGCGCCGATCACTATGCTGCGCAATGCGCTGGGCGTGGCGGAGGGCGGCTCGGGCGTGGCGCTGGACCGCGAGGCCTACCGGCGCAGTGTGGCGTTCTGGGAATGCAATGCGAATTGGCGGCCGTAGGCAGCCGCCTGCTGGCCTGACAGCAACACCCCGCGCCACCTGTCGTCGCATCCGTCCACAGGCGCGAGCGCGCAGGCGCCATGTGTGGCGTTGCGACCGGCGTGCCCACGACAGCGGGCGCGACCGGGGGGCGCAGCGCAGGTCAGTGCGCTGCCGCGGTGGCCAGCTGCCGTGCGTAGAGCGCGGCGCCGTAGTGCGGCGCGTGCAACGGGGCGCGCAGTTCGAAGCCGTGGTCGGCCGCCGCCAGCGCCTGCCGGAACGGATGCATCAGCAGCTCGCCTGCGCTGAACGCGCCACCGGAGTAGGACACCGGCACCGGCTCGCCGGTCTCGAATCCAAGCGCGACGCGCAACGCGGCGGCGATCGCCGCCAGCTCCTGGCCGGCGCGTTCGAAGATCGTCGCGGCCACCGCGTCGCCGGCCTGCGCGGCGCGCGCGACCAGCGGCGACAGGGCGGCCAGGTCGCCGCGGCTGCCGAGGCCTTCGCCATAGACGTGCGCGCAGAGGTCCAGGTCGTGCGCGCCCAACTGGAAATGGGCGCGCAGCAGCGCGTGCAGCGGGCCGCGCGGCAGGCGCCCATCGCTCATGCGCGAGAAGGCGTTCAGGCCCTGGATCGCGATCCAGTAGGCGGAACCTTCGTCGGAGAACGCCTCGCCCCAGCCGCCGCAGCGCGCGGCGGCCGCGCCGCGGCGGCCGTAGCCCATCGAGCCGGTGCCGGCGATGATGTTGATGCCGTCGGCGCAGGCCAGCGAGCCGGCCCAGCCGCACACCATGTCGTTGTCGCAGGCATAGCGGTGGTGGCCGAGCACCAGCGCCGGGATGTCCTGCAGCGCGGCGGTGGCGCGGCTGTCCTCGCCGTAGGCGGGCAGGCCGAAGAAGGCCTGGGCGACGTCGGCCGGCGTGCGCCGCAACGGCGCGAGCAGTTGGCCGATGCCTGCGGCCAGGGTGGCGCGGACGCCGTCCAGGCCCACCTGCGGATGATAGGTGGTGCCCAGTTGCGCCTCGGCCAGCAGCGCGCCGCTGGCGTCGATCGCGGCGAAGCGGGTCTTGCTGCCGCCGCCGTCGACGCCGAGATAGAGCGCTGCGCTCATGCGTCCAGCGCGTACAGACGCACGCCCTGCACGACGCGATTGACCATGCCGGACGGATTCGGATTGTCCGGGCTCACGCCCAGCGCGCGCGCGCTGAAGAAGGCGAACAGTTGCGCGGCGGCGATGTACGGCCACAGCAGGTCCGCGTCCGCGGCGGTGCGCAGGCCGGGCACCGCCAGCGTGTCCGCGTCCAGGCCCAGGCGCGGTTGCGCGGTGATCTCGACCACCCGCGCGGCGCAGCCGTCGCGGCGCAGTTCGTCGAGCAGGTCGTGATCGTAGCGGCGGGTGTAGGGATCGTTGGACACGAACACCAGCACCAGCGTGCGCGCATTGACGAAGGTCTTGGGCCCATGGCGAAAGCCCAGCGGCGAGTCGTAGCAGGTGGCCACCGCGCCGTTGGTGAGTTCGCCGAGCTTGAGCGTGGCTTCGCGCGCCAGGCCCTGCAGCAGGCCGCTGCCCAGATATACGACACGCTCGACACCGCCGTGCGCCAACGTTTCCAGCAGCGGCCGCGCATGCAGCAGTACCGCATCCACGGCGCGCGCGATCGGCCCGATGCGGCCGTCCAGCGCGCCGGCCGGCAGCAGCGCGGCGAGCGTGGCGTACATCATGCAACTGAAGCTGGAGGTCATCGCGAAGCTGACGTCGTGGGTTTCCGGCGGCAGCAGCAGGGTCATCGCCGCGGCCACCGGCGCCCGCGCCAGCGCGCCGTCGCGGTTGCAGGTCACCACCAGGTGGCGCACGTCGGCCACCAGCGCTTCGGCCAGTTCCACCGCGGCCAGGCTCTCGGGGCTGTTGCCGGAGCGGCCGAAGGACACCAGCAGCAGCGGCTGCGCCGGGTCCAGGTACAACTGCGGCGCGCAGACGATGTCGGTGGTGGGCACCGCGTCCACGCGCGCGGCCAGCGCGCGGTCCAGCAGCGGCGCCAGGCACTGGCCGATGTAGGCCGAGGTCCCGGCGCCGGTGAGGATCACCCGCGCCCGCGGATCGTCGGCGATCGGCGCGGCGAACGCCCGCAGTTGCGCATGCAGCTCGGCCACCAGCGCGTGGGTACGCTCGAGCAGGCGCGGTTGCTGCGCGATCTCGCGCGCGGTCCACAGGGCGCCGCTGGCGTGCAGTTCGGATTCGGCGATGCCGAGGGCATCAGGCGGGGTCATGGGCATGGCATGCATGGTGATAGTCGTCGAGTACGGCGCTGATGTGGGCCATGACCAGGGCCTGCGGATCGCGCGTGGCGGTCCCGGCGCGGATGGCGTGCAAGGCGTGGGGCAGGTATTGGCCGATGAGTGGCAGCGGCGGCGGGTCGGCGCGCAGGTTGTCGAACAGGCGCGTGCACGCCTGCTCGATCTGCGCATCCGGCCAGTAGTAGCGGATGCGGTCGCTGAGGCTGTATTGCAGGTCGATGGCCAGGGCGCGGCCCTGTGCGTGGTAGTAGCGCTGCCAATGGCCGGGCGCGGCCTGCATGCGGCGCACGGTGATCTCGCGCAGGTCCGCGCGCTGCGCGGCGTCGATCCATTCGCGTTCGATCGCGTCCAGCGCCCACAGCGCTTCGCGCAGGGCGAAGGTCAGGCCAGGACCGACCTTGAGGATGGCGAAGTGGTCGCGCACCAGCGCGTCCAGCGCGGCGCGCGTCTGGTAGTCGGTGGAGTGCGCTTCGAACACCATGCCCGGCACCGCGTCCAGCGCCTGGCTCAACGCGCGCGCCTTGCCGCTGTCGTAGTCGACGACCGCGTGGTGGTCGAATTCCACGCCCGGTTGCACCACCGAGGCGATGACCCGCTCCCAGGCGGCGTCCAGCCCGGCCTCGGCGAAGGCGCTGCGGTGCGCGTCGATGGTGGCCAGCGCGGCTTGCGGCGTGGTCAGCGCCAGGCCCTCAATACTTTCGGTGGCGCCGCCGGGCACCGGCACTTCGGTGCCGATCACGTACACCGGCGCTTCGCCGCCGGCCTGCGCCCAGGCGCTTTCGGCGGCGCGGCACAGACGCACCGCGCGGCGCACGATCTCCGCTTCGGGCAGTGGCTCGGGATCGCCACGGCAGGCCATCGAGCAATCCAGGTGGATCTTGCGGAAACCGGCGGCGACGTAGGCGGCCACCATCGTCTCGGCCTTGTCCATCGCCGCGTCCGCATCCAGCGCGGTCCACGGGTTGGGGCCGAGATGGTCGCCGCCCAGCGCGACGCACGCACGGGCGACGCCGACGCGGTCGGCGATGGCGTGGACGAAGGCGACGAAATCGGCCGGGCGCATGCCGGTGTAGCCGCCGTCCTGGTTGACCTGGTTGCAGGTCGCCTCGAACAGCACCAACGCCTGGCCGCTGTGCTGCGCGTGGCGCAATCCGGCTTCGACGACGAGGGGATGGGCCGAGCAGATCGAGGTCACGCCGAGGGCGTGGCCTTGCCGATGCCGCGCGATCAGGTCGAGCAGAGCGTGCATGGAAAATCCAGTCAGGGGGAGGAAGGCGGCGGCGCGCGCTCGGGTTCGAGCACCAGCAGCAGCGAGGCGATCAGCGCCAGCGCCAGGCCGACCGTCTTCAGCGGACCCGGCACGACGCTGGCGAACAGCAGCGCCAGCACCGCGGTGACCAGCGGCGCGCCGGCGTTGCTCAGCGGCGCCACCACGATCGCCTTGCCATAGCGGAAGGCGTAGACCAGGGTCGCCGCGCCCACCGCGTTGAGCAACTGGATGGCGGCGGTCATCCACGGCCCGTCCAGCCCGGTGTTGATCGGTTGCCGCCAGTCGGTCATCGCCAGCGCCACCGGCGCCAGCAGCAGCGCGCCCAGCGTCATGTAGGCGAAGATGCTTTCGGCGCGCACGCTGTCGTTGGCCAGTTTCATGAAGAACGCTTGCACGCCCCAGGCCAGCATGATCAGCAGCGACTGCAGGAACCAGCCCAGGCCGCCGCCGCTGCCGCGGCCGAACGACAGGTCCAGCAGCGGCAGCGCGAGCAGCGCCAGTACGATGCCCAGCGTGCCCTGCCAACCGGTGCGCTCGCGCAGCAGCAGGAACGACAGCGCGATGGTGACCACCGGCGACAGCGAGATGATCGGGAACACGAAGTAGGCCGGGCCGACGGTCAGCGTGTGGAACAGCAGCATCTGCCCGCCGGCGCCGAGCAGGCCGATGGTGAGGCCATAGCCGATCGCCCTGGGCGAGCGTTCCAGCCGCCAGCCGTTGCGCCACAGCACGTACAGCGCCGGCGGCAGCATGGTCAGCGCCCACACGCAGTACACCAGCGTGTCCGGGAAGCCATGCGCGGCCGACAGCGGCGACAGCGCGCCCCACAGGCCCCACAGCAGCACCGTGGTCAGGGCGAAGGCCAACCACGGGCGGCGTTGCGCGGCGGACATCGGCAGCGCGCTCACGCCTGGCTCCCGGCCGGCGTCGCCTGCAGGAACAGGAAGCGTTCGAAGCGCGCCGGCAGCACAGCATGCGCGGCATCGACCACGCCCAGGTCGCGCGCGTTGAACAGGTCGCGCAGCCGCCAGCGGCCGGGTGCCAGGCCGCGCAGTTCGATCCTGCCGTCCCACTGCGGCGCATAGAAGGTGTAGTACTGCGCGCCGTCCTTGCGCACCACGTGCGCTTCGGGCTTGTCGAAACCGATGTCGTACAGCGCGCCCAGGTACTCGCCCTTGGGCAGCATGTGCGTGGTGTACAGCTCCACCCACTTGCGCCACAGCGCTTCGCGCTCGGGCGTCAGCACGAACCCGCCCGGCGGCAGCGGCACCGAGGGATGCTCGGTGTCCTTGGGCCAGGTGAACTTGCTGGAGATCACCGCGCCGATGCCGACGCTGGAGGCGAAATCGTCGTGGTTGTCGGACAGTTCCACGTGGTCGCCGGCATAGCTGCTGCGCGCGCCGATCAGCGCCTTGATCGACTTGCCCTTGCTGCGCACCTGCCACGAGGACAGCGGATCGGAGGAGGGGTACTGGTCGGTGGCGGGCAGGTTGTGGAACGCGAACGCGGTGCCGCACGGGCACAGTTCCACCACCGCCTGCGGATTGGCCTGGTGCGCGGCGCGGTAGATCGCGTCCCAGAACCTGGCCAGGCCCTCGACCGAATCGTTCGGGCTGGCGTGGTGGTGCGCGGGGTTGTAGCAGGGCGCGACGGCGTTGAGGTGCTGGCCGTCGAGCTTGAGGCCCTCGAAGCCCCAGTCGCCGATGGCCTTCTTCACCAGCGCGACGTAGAAGTCGATGGTCGGCTGGTAGGCCGGGCACTGGGTCAGCGCGTTCCACCAGGTCACGGTCTGGAAGGCGCCCTCCTTGTCCAGCAGCAGCATGTCCACGTGGTCGTGCAGCACGTCGCTGCCGGGATCGGCGGCCAGCGGCGCCAGCCACAGGCGCGGGCGCATGCCGTGCTTGCGCACCGCGGCGGTGAACGCGCGCATGTCGGCGTCGCCGCGCGGGAACTTGCGCGGATCGATCCTCCAGTCGCCTTCGTTGGTCTGCCAGCCGTCGTCCAGCACCGCCCACTCGAAGCCCAGCGCGCGCGCCTTGGGCAAGGTGGCGAGGATCTGCGCGACGGTGAAGTCGCGCTCGTAGCCCCAGGCGCACCAGATCGGCGCGAACGCGGAATCCGGCGGGCGCGGGCCCTGGATGCCCTCGGCGCGCATGAATTCGCGGTACTGCTGCAGCGGGGCGAAGAAATCGCCGCGATGCACGGCCAGTAGGGTGCGCTCGGTGACCAGTTCCTGGCCGGGCGCCAGCGTCGTCGCCTGCTGCGATTCGATGGCGATGGCGGCGCCGCCGGCGGTGCGCCGCACCGGCATGTCCAGCGGCCGCGGCACCGGTTCGACGTGGCCCACGGCCAGGCCGACGTCGCGGCGCCAGAGGTTGGTCACCGGGGTGCCGCCGCCGTAGTCGGAGGAGTCCATCGCCAGCGTGTTGCGTTGCGCGAAGCCTTCGCCCAGCGGCTGCACCCAGTCGCGGCGGTCGGTGTGGGTGGCGCCGGAGAAGCTCCAGAATCCGCCGTCGATCGCAGGCAGTTCGTGCGCGGCGTTGCGCCAGCCGGCCACCGCCAGCGTGGTGTCGCCCAGGTTGCGGTAGCGCACCTGCAGCAGGGCCAGGCCGGGCAGGGCGTCGAACATGCTCACCGCCACCTGCTTCTCGATCCCCGCCTGGGCCGCGCGGCCGCTGAACACGGTCTGGCGGCCGCGGCCATGGCGCGGGTCGTCCAGGGCGTGCGTGCGCTGCCCGCTCAGGGCGAAGTCGGCAAGCGCGCGGCCGTCGGCGAGCAGCAGCGTTTCGCTGGGCTGATAGCCGGTCAGGCGCTTGCCGCGTGCGGACAGTTGCGTGTGCATGCGCCGGTCGAAGGCGATGGACAGCACCGCATCGGCGATCGCCGGCGCACCATCGGCGGCCACCGCGGTGTCGGTGGCCGCGGCGCGCGCCCACGGCGCCACGCTCCAGGCGGCGGCGCCGGCCACGCTGCCGGCGACGTACTTCAAGAGATTGCGGCGTCCAATCGGGGGCATGGCAACGGGTCCGGTGGCGTTGCGGCATTCTGCGCACGGCGCCGGGATTGATGCAAGCGTTTTGTTTCGTTATGTTGCTACTTGTTTCGATAGCGCCGAGGTGGGTGATGAAGGCTGTTCTGTTCCGATTCGTGGTGTTGCTGGCCGTCATCTCCCGGGGCTTGGCGCCCGCACACGCGCAGCCGGCCCCGGCCGATGGCGCAGCCGACACGCCTTATGCGATGGAGGACTTCGCCAAGGTCCGCAAGTACGACGCGCATGTCCACGCCAACGGCGCCGACCGCGCCTTCCTCGACCTGGCGCGCGCCGACAACTTCGAACTGCTGTCGATCAATGTCGACTACCCGGATTTCCCCAGCGTCGCCGCGCAGCATCGCGCCGCGCTGCGCCTGGCCAAGGCCGATCCGGCGCGCTTCCACTGGGCGGCCACGTTCTCGATGCAGGGCTATGCCACGCCCGGCTGGGCCGCGCGCGTCGACGCCGGCCTCGACCAGGCGGTGCGCGAAGGCGCGCGCGCGGTGAAGGTGTGGAAGAACATCGGCATGGTGGAGAAGGATGCGCAGGGCCGGCTGATCATGCTCGACGATCCGGGCCTGGCGCCGGTGGCCGAGCACATCCGCGCGCTGGGCGTGCCGCTGATCGCGCACCAGGGCGAGCCCTACAACTGCTGGCTGCCGCTGCAGCAGATGACCACCAACAACGATCGCGAGTACTTCGCCAAGCATCCGCAGTACCACATGTACCTGCATCCGGAGATGCCCTCGCATGCCGCGCTGATGGCCGCGCGCGACCGCTTCGTCGCCGCGCATCCGCAGTTGCGCGTGGTCGGCGCGCACATGGCCAGCCTGGAGTACGACGTCGATCGCCTGGCCGAGTTCCTCGACCGCTTTCCCAACGCCACGGTCGACCTGGCCGCGCGCATGAGCCAGGTGCAGTACCAGTCCAATCGCGACTGGCGCAAGGTGCGCGCGTTCTTCATCCGCTATCAGGACCGGCTGCTCTACGGCACCGACCTGACCTACGCGCCGGGCACCGACCCGGCGCAGTTCCGCGCCGAGGCGCACGGCGTCTGGCGATCCGACTGGCGCTACCTGGCCACCGATGAAACGCAGCGCATCGAGGTGCTGGAGGCCGACGTGCGCGGCCTCGCGCTGCCGCGCGCGGTGATCGACAAGATCTACTACCGCAATGCGGCGCGCGAGTTCGCCGCGCCCACCACCGCGGCGCGGTGAGCCGGGCTCAGGCGCGCACCAGGTCCACGCCCAGCGCCTGGCAGGCGTGGACCACGTCCCCGGGCGCGCCGGTGTCGGTGATCAGCGCGTCCAGCTCGGACACCGGGATGATCCGGTGCAGGCAGATCTTGCCGAACTTGGAGCTGTCGGTGATGGCGATCACCGCGCGCGCCGCCTCCACCATCTTGCGGTTGAGCATCGCCTCGGGCTCGTAGTGGGTGGTGATGCCGCGTTCCAGGTCGAACCCGTCCACGCCCAGGAACAGCAGGTCCACGTGCAGCGCGTCCAGCGCCTCGACGGTGAGTCCGCCGTAGAAGGCCATGTTCTTGCGCCGCAGTTCGCCGCCCAGCATCACCAGGTTGATGTGGGTCTTGGGGCTGAGCGCGGTGAGCACGCCGAAGTCGTTGGTGACCACGGTCATGTCGATGTCCGGCAGCGCCTCGGCCAACTGGATCGCGGTGGTGCCCGAATCGATGGCGATGGTATTGCCCGGCTGCACCAGCGCCGCCGCGCGCAGGCCGATGCGGCGCTTCTCCTCCAGGTGCACGGTGCGCTTGGCGTCGTAATGCGGCTCGACCGGCGCGGCGTTGACCGCGCTGCTGTCGATGCCGCCGCCGTAGGCGCGCGCCATCACTCCGCGCTCGGCGAGGTAGCGCAGGTCCTTGCGCACGGTCTGCAGGCTCACCCCGAACTGCTGCGCCAGCGCGGACACCTGCACGCTGCCGTGCTGGCGGACCAATTCGCTGATCTGGAGGCGGCGCTGGCTGGTGTCGCGGGTGACGGACATGGAGGCTCCTTGCAAACGGCCCAGAGTATGCGACAGTTCGTTACATTTCGCTATTGATACAAAACGAAACCTAATATAGGCTCGGTTTCGTTGCTTATCTGGCCCCCGCACCGCCGTCCCACGCCCGCCAGCCTCAGGAGACCGCCCGTGAATGCCGTTCGTCCGCATCGCCACAGCCTGTTCCACGCCCTCGCCCTCGCCCTGTTGATGCCGGCCACCGCGTGGTCCCAGGAGGCCGCGCCGGTCGCGCCGCAGGCGCAGCCGGCGGGCAACGCCACCGGCAGCGCCGAAGCGAGCCAGAATCCGGTCGACCTGGAGGCGATCCAGGTCACCGGCGTGCGCGCCAGCCTGGCGCGCGCCACCGAACTCAAGCGCGACGCGGCGACGGTGCAGGACTCGATCAGCGCGCTGGAACTGGGCCGCTTCCCCGACGACAACGTGGCCGATTCGCTCAGCCACATCACCGGCGTGTCGATCAGCCGCACCGCCGGTGGCGAGGGGCAGAAGGTGAGCGTGCGCGGCCTGGGCCCGGAGTACACGCTCACCACCTTCAACGGTCGCCTCCTGGCCACCGACGGCGCCGGCCGCGACTTCGCCTACGACGTGCTGCCGGCGGATGTGATCAGCGGCGCCGACGTGGTCAAGGGCGCGCAGGCGGTGCTGAGCGAAGGCGCGATCGGCGGCCTGATCAACCTGCGCTCGGCCAGCCCGTTCGACCAGAAGGGCCAGCACGCGATCGTGCGCGCCGAAGGCGACCGCAACCAGATGTCCGAGCTCAACGGGCGCAAGTTCTCGGCCGCCTACAGCAACACCTTCCTCGACGACACCGTCGGCGTGCTGCTGGGCGTGGTCTACGCCGCGCGCAAGGACCGCACCGACATCGCCGGCAACGATGGCGGCTGGACCCGCAATCCCGACCCGAACGATCCGAGCTGGAGCGGCAACGCCTGGGGCGGCAACATCGATCCCAACGGCAACGGCCAACTGGATCCGGACGAGTACGGGCTGATCGCGCCGGGCCAGTTCCGGGTCGGCTCGACCCTGGAGGACAAGAAGCGTCGCGCCTTTTCCGGCAAGCTCGAATGGCGGCCGAACGACGACGTGCGCATCGTCGTCGACGGGCTCAAGACCCGGCTCGATTCGCCGCAGGTGTCCTATCAGCAGTCGTACTACCCGCTGTTCGCGCCCGGGCGCTGGTCGGACATCACCGTGCAGAACGGCATCGTCACCGGCCTGACCCTGGACAACCCCGATCCGGAGCTGCGGATGAACCCGGAACTGCTCAACCAGACCGAGCACCGCGTGGTGGACACCGACCTGTACGGCATCAACGGGCAATGGAAGGCCAGCGAGGACCTGACCCTGACCGGCGACCTGTACCGCTCCACCTCCAAGCGCTACTCCGGCGGACAGGACACCTACGTGGTGCTGCGCATGAACCAACCCAACACCACCCGCATCACCGTCGGCCGCAACGCCGTGCCCAACGTCGTCACCACCTTCGACGACGGCCGCGACCTGGCCAGCGGCCTGGCCAACGGGCAGTTCGGCGACAGCGACTTCAACACCCACTACATGGAACTGCGCGGCGACAACATCGCCGACGAGATCACCGGCGGCACCATCGGCGGCAAGCTGTATGTGGGCCAGTGGGGCGTGGACAACCTGCACTTCGGCGTGACCCGCACCGAGCGCAGCAAGCGCCGCGATCTGGTCAACAACACGCTCAACGGCGGCGCCGACTACTACTCCGGCGCCAACGCGATCAACGTCGGCGCGCTGGGCGGCGAGGTGCTCGACCACACCTTCGCCCTGACCCATTTCATGGACAAGGTCGGCTCGACCTTCCCGCGCACCTTCCTGGCCTTCGACGTGCCCAACTACCTGGCCCGCTTGCGCGCCTACGACGGCCAGCCGCGCCCGGACGGCGGGACCTACGACTACGCGCTGGCCGCGCCGCGATGGAATCCGCTGGAAAGCTACCGCGTGGAGGAGAAGACCAACGCCTTCTACGTGCAGGCCGACCTGTCCGGCGAGCGCTGGAACGCCGACGTCGGCGTGCGCCTGGTCAAGACCCGCACCCGCGCCCAGGCCTGGGACGCGAAGATCCTCAGCATCACCGAGAACGGCGCGTTCAACTACACCGCCGAGTACGCCGAACCGACGCCGATCGTGCAGGACGGCGATTACACCTTCGTGCTGCCGTCGGGCAACTTCACCTGGCGCTTCAGCGAGGATCTGCTGCTGCGCGTGGGCGCGGCCAAGACCATGGCGCGGCCCTCGGTGGACAAGCTGGCGCCGACCAACACCACCGCCAGCGTGTCGTGGGGCGACTTCACCCAGGTCTACGGCGGCAACGTGAACCTGAAACCCTACAGCGCCAAGCAGGGCGACCTGTCGCTGGAGTGGTACTTCGCCGAGCAGTCCATCGCCAACCTGGCGGTGTTCTACAAGCGCATCGAAAACCAGATCACCACCAGTTGGGAGCCGGGCCAGGACATCGGCGTGCCCGGCCACCTGTTCAACGTGATGCGGCCGATCAACGGCGACTACGCCAAGGTCCGCGGCATCGAGGCCGGCCTGCAGCACTTCTGGGAGAACGGCCTGGGCTTCCGCGCGCAGTACACCCGCAACTGGTCGCGCAGTTGGGTCAACGGCGAGGAGCGGCCGCTGGAAGGCATCGCCCCGGCGGTGTACTCGCTGGGCCTGATGTACGAGAAGGGGCCGTGGTCGATCGGCGCCACCGCCGACCATACCGACGGCTTCGTCAGCGCGGTCAACGTGCTGGGTGCCGGCTACAACGAACAGGCCGACAAGATCACCTGGCTGACCGCGCACGTGTCCTACCAGGTCAACGACATGCTGAGCCTGAGCCTGGAAGGCCAGAACCTGCTGGACGACGAACAGACCTACAGCATCAACGGCAATCCGCTGCTGTCGCAGGGCTACTCGCGCTATGGCCGCGCGTTCACCCTGGGCGTGAGCCTGCGGTTCTGAGGCCGCAATGGCGGAATCCGGGGGAACGGTTTGCGTCCCCGCCGCGAGAGGGTGGGGCGGAACCATGCGGAAAGCGGCTGGTGGCCCGGCTGATCGCTTCGCGGTCGCCGCCGAAGCCATGCTGCGTGGACAGCGTGCGTGCCGATAGCGCAAGCGGCAGCCGAGCCGTGAACGCGCCTATCGACCGCCATTGCGCACGCCACTGCGGGTCCGGCGTTGACTGTGACCTCCATCATGATTGAGAATAATTCTCATTGATCTCGGGGCGAGCCACGCGTGTCGAAGCGGCCCCACGCTTCCGCACATGGGCCCTTCATGCATCTCATGCATCCGCACCGGGATACGCTCGGCACGCTCTATCACGACCATCAGCCCTGGTTGCAGCGCTGGCTGGCCGGCCGCCTGGGGTGCCGCGAAATCGCCGCCGACCTGACCCAGGACACGTTCGCGCGCCTGCTCGGCGGGCGCGACCTGAGCTGCGTGCAGGAGCCGCGCGCCTACCTCACCACGATCGCCAAGGGGCTGATGGCCAACTGGTGCCGGCGGCAGTCGCTGGAACGCGCCTACCTGCAGACACTGGCCGCCGCGCCCGAGGCGGTGGCGGCGTCGGCCGAGCAGCAGGCGCTGGTGCGCGAGGCGCTGCATCTGATCGATGCGATGCTCGACGGGCTGCCGGCACAGGCGCGGCGGGTGTTCCTGCTGGCGCAGTTCGACGGGCTCGGCTATGCGGAGATCGCCGCACTGCTCGGCCTGTCGCTCAGCACGGTCAAGCGGCACATGAAGCGCGCCCTGCTCGGTTGCCTGCTGCATGCGCCCTGAGCCGCCCGGCGCCGAGGCGGCGCTCGATCCGCATGTGCTGGAACAGGCGGCGGAGTGGCTGTTGCGGCTCGGCGAGCGCGATGCCAGCGATGCCGACCGTGCCGCGTGCCGGCACTGGTGCGACCAGCATCCCGACCACGCGCGTGCCTGGGCGCGCGCGGAGCGGTTGCGCGAGTTGATCGCGGTGGTGCCGGCGGCCTTGGCGCGGCCGGTGCTGGAGCGGCCGGCGCGCGCGGATCGCCGCGCCGCGGTCAAGCGCCTGGGCGGCCTGCTGGTGCTGGCGCCGGGCGCGTGGCTGGGATGGCGGCTATGGGAGCGATCGCACGGCGAAGCGATCCTGCGCACGGCCGTGGGCGAACGCCGCCGCTCCTCGCTGGCGGACGCCAGCACGGTCGACCTGGACACCGATTCGGCGCTGGAGATCGCCTTCGACCCCCGGCAGCGTCTTCTGCGCCTGCAGCGTGGGCAGGTGCTGGTCGCCACCGCGGCGGACCCGCAGCGTCCGCCGCGCGCGTTCCGCGTGGCCACCCGGCACGGCTGCCTGCAGGCGCTGGGCACGCGCTTCAATGTGCGCGTCGGCGCGGACGCCACCCGCGTGGATGTGCTGGACGGCGCCGTGCGCGCGCAGCCGGCCGCCGCGGGGGCGCTGGCCTGCCGCGTGGAGGCGGGACAGACGCTGCGGTTCGATGCACGCCGCTGCGGCGCGGTCGCGGCCACCGGCAGCGGTGTGGCCACGTGGACGCAGGGCATGTTCAGCGCCGATGCGCTGCCGCTGTCCGAACTGCTCGACGCGCTCGCGCGCTATCGGCGCGGCGTCCTGCGCTGCGACCCCGCGATCGCGGCGCTGCCGGTGTCCGGCGCCTTTCCGCTGGACGACAGCGAGCGCAGCCTGGCGATGCTGGCGGCGACCTATCCGGTGGCGATCGAGCGGCGCGCGGACGGCTGGTGGACCACCGTGGTCGCCCGTCGCGACCACGGCCCCGCACCGAGGCGTTGAGTGCGGCGCGATCGCGGAAGGCGGGGCTGACCCTTTTTCGGCGTTCGCGTGGCAAGGCTCACGACCCTCTCCACTACCGAGCCTTTCCACCCATGCGCAGCTTCCAGCCCCCCTTGCGTGCCAGCCTGCTGGCCGCCGCGCTCGCCGCGGCGCAGTTGTCCACGGTCTCCGCGCTCGCCCAGAGCGCCGCGGTCGATCAGCCGGCCGGCCCACTGGGCCGGGCACTGACCCACTTCGCCGCGCAGCGCGGCATCGCCTTGTCGTTCGACCCGGCGCTCACCGACGGCCGCCAGGCGCCGCCGTTGCGCGGCCAGGTCGCGGATCGCGACGGCCTGGAACAGTTGCTGGCGGGATCCGGCCTGCGCCTGATCGCGCGCTCCGACGGCAGCTACACCCTGGCACCGGCGCCGGCTGCCGGCAGCGGCGCACTGCCGTTCGCGCCGCTGCGCATCGGCGCCCAGCGCAGCCTTCCCTACTCCGAAGGCGTTGCACTGGACCAGGCCTACGTCGAGGGCGCGGCACGCGGCGATGGCGACATCGCCACCTTGCTGCGGATCAATCCAGCGGTCCAGTTCAGCGACACCGCACGCAGCTCGCGCACCATGGGCGAGATCCGTCCCGCCGACGTCAGCATCAACGGCGCGCCGTTCTATCAGAACCTGTTCCTGCTGGACGGGGCGAGCTTCAACAACGACATCGATCCGACCGCCGACGCGCCCAATCACGTCGCCGACGTTCCCAGCCGCGCGCAGGGCATCGCGGTGGACACCGACCTGCTGGAGAGCGTGACCGTCTACGACAGCAATGTGCCGGTGGCGTTCGGCAACTTCACCGGCGGCGTGGTCGATGCGCGCACGCGCAAGGCCGGCGATACCCTGCACGGCAAGCTCTGGTTGCGCATGGCGCGGTCGGCGTGGGACGAGATCATCGTGCCACGCGGCCAGGCGGAGGAGTTCGAACAGTCGGCGACCGCGTCCTACCAGCCGGCCTACGACAAGTCCAAGCTCGGGCTGCGGCTGGAGGGCCGCACCGCACGCGGCATCGGCCTGATCGGCACTTTGGTGCGCACGCGCTCGGAGATCCCGCTGCGCGGCTACACCGCCGGCAACGTCAGCGGCAGCGACAGCAACCGCAAGACGCAACGGCGCGAGAACAGCGCCGCCACGCTGGCGCTGGACTGGAACAACGGGCAGGGCCTGGAGCTGGGCGCCAACCTCGCCTACGCCCCGACCGACGACCGCTATTTCATCCAGAACGCCAAGAACGCCTGGTTCGATCTGAAATCCGGCGGGCCGGTGCTGAGCGTGCGCGCCAACCTCGAGCGCGGCCCGTGGAGCCTTCGCAATACACTCAACTACAGCGACCTGCAAAGCTCGCGGCGCAGCCAGGTGGATTACTGGAAGGCCTGGGCGAAATCGGCGGCCTACGATTGGGGCGTCAACAACAGCAGCTTCGAGGGCAGTTGGGGCAACGTCGACCAGCACGACCGCAAGCTCGGTTACCAGGTCCAGCTCGACCGCGCGGCGTTCGATTGGGGGCCGACCCGCCACGATCTGCAGGTCGGCGCGTCCTACCAGCGCCGCGAAGCGAACTACGAGCGCCTCAACGACCACCCTTCCTATCTGCAGCCCTACGCCACGACCAGTTGCACGACCGCCGACGGCCGCGTGGACGCGGACAGTTGCTCGCTGTCGCCGGTATCGGCCACCGCCGGCAGTCTCGTCGCCGGGCGCGGGCAGTACTTCCGGCGCCTGACGCTCTACCGGGCGGGCGCGTTCAAGGTCAGCGGCAACGAATGGGCCGCCTGGTTGCAGGACGATATCCGCATCGGCGACCTGAGCCTGCGCCCCGGCGTACGCATGGACGACGACAGCATCTGGAACAAGACCACGTGGGCGCCGCGCCTGGCCGCGTCGTGGGACGTGCTCGGCGACACGCGCACCGTGCTGACCGCCGGCGTCAACCGCTACTACGGCCGCAATTTCTTCAGCTACCTGCTGCGCGAGGGCCGCGAACGCCTGGCCCTGACCAAGCTCCGCACCAGCAGCCGCACGGCCTGGGACAGCGTGGTGGGAACCACCGGCACGTCCAGCAACCGCCTGTCCGACGTGGACATTCCCTACACCAACGAATGGACCGCGGGCCTGGACCAGCGCTGGGCCGGGCTGGACATCAGCCTGAAGTACGTCGACCGCGACAACCGCGACGAGGTGCTGCGGCAATCCGTGCGCAGCAACGACGGCACCGGCTACTACGCGAGCAACGTGTACGAGTACGTCAACAAGGGCCGCAGCCGCAGTGAGGTCTACACGCTCAGCGTCGCGCCGGAACGGACGTTGCGGTGGGGCAGGAGCGCCACCCAGCTGCAGTTCGCGTACGACTACACCGACACCCGCCGCAACTACTCCGATTACCAGTCCAGTTGGAACGACGCCAGCGATGCGCTGGTGCTGTACAAGGGCCAGCCGATCTGGCTGTACGACTTGCCGGCCACCGACTTCGCGCGCAAGTGGACCGCACGCCTGTCCACGCAGACGCGCCTGGGCCTGGGACCCGGCGAGTTGCTGTGGAGCAACTTCCTGCGCTATCGAGCCGGTTTCCGCGACATCGTGCAGAACGGCACGGTCGATTACCAAGGCCAGACCCTCGACGTCTACCGCGACGTGGTCTACCCGCGCGCCTTCACCTTCGACACCACGCTGGAATACAGCCTCGACCTGCCGCGCGAGCAGCAGGCCTATGTTCGTATCGAGGCCATGAACGTACTCAACCGTGCCAACAAGATCTCCGCATCGACCACCGCGTCGGCGTACTACGAGACCGGGCGCAGCTACTGGCTGGAAGCGGGCTACCGCTTCTGATGCGAATGGATCCGACCGATACGCTTCCCTCGGGCGCAGCGCAGCCGCTGGCAACGCGCCGGCGGCGTTTGCCGCGCTGGAGGACGCGGCGCTGCTGCGCCTGGTTGGCGCTGCTGCTCGGCCTCGCCGCCGCGCCGCAGGCGGTTCCGCAGGCGCCGACGGCGGGCGCCGCCAGCGATTCCGCGGGGTTGGCCCGCTGCCGCGAACGGATCGCGGCCAGCGCCCCGGCCATCGACTACGCCTGCCTGCGGCAGGTCTATGCCCTGCCGATCGCGCAATGGCCGGCGCCGCAGGTGGCCGACGGCGCGCACTGGAGCGAACTGGCGCCGCTGCCGGCCCGCACGCCCGCGCCAGCCGACAATCCCGGCACGCCGGAGAAGATCGCGCTGGGACGCAAGCTGTTCGAGGACCCGCGGCTGTCGCGCTCCGGGCAGATCGCCTGCGCCAGCTGCCATGACCGGCAGCTGGGCTGGGGCGATGGCCGCAGCGTCCCGTTCGGACACGGCCGCCAGGCCGGCCGGCGCAATGCGATGAGCGTGGCGATGGCCGCGTACGCCCAGCCGTTGTTCTGGGACGGCCGTGCGCAGACGTTGGAGGAGCAGGCCTTGCATCCCATCGAGGACGCAAAGGAGATGCACTTCAGTGCCAGGGCGGTGGCGCGGCGCCTCAACCGCAGCGCGGACTATCCCGAGGCGTTCCGCCGCGTGTTCGGGACGCAGCGGATCGACGCGCGGCAGATCGCGCAGGCGCTGGCCGCCTATCAACGCAGCCTGGTGCCGCGCGCCAATCGCTTCGACCGCTTCCTCGAAGGGCGCCGCGACCTGCTCGACGACCGCCAGCTGTGGGGCCTGCATCTGTTCCGTACGCATGCGCGCTGCATGAATTGCCACAGCGGCGCCGCCCTCACCGACAACCGCTTCCACAATCTCGGCCTGCATTTCTACGGTCGCGCGCGGCAGGACCTCGGGCGCTACGAGGTGACCGGCGATCCCGCCGACAGCGGCAAGTTCCGCACGCCGTCGCTGCGCGGGGTCGGCAGGACAGGGCCATGGATGCATACCGGCGGATTTACCCAACTGCGCGGCGTCGTCAATCTCTACAACGTGGGCATGCCGCGACCGCAGCCGCGGCCGGAGCAACGCGGCGATCCGTTGTTCCCGCAACCCGATCCGCTGCTGCAGCCGCTGGATCTGCACAGAAGCGAACTCGACGCGATCACGGCATTCCTGGAGACGCTATGAGTCCGCGCTAGGCGCGCGACTGCTCGGCGTCGCGTGCGCGGCGCCGCCATCGGGGGAGCGGGCGTGGCCATTCGCACGCCCGTCGAAGGGCGTCCCGCGCGCCACCGCCGCGCGCAACGGCACGGCCATCGGCATCGCGACAGCGCTCAGTGCAGGAAGAACTCCACCGGGATGTCCACGTCCACTGGATCGGGCACGGTCTCCGGCGAGCGCGGCAGCGGCTGCGCGCGCTGGAAGGTGGACAGGGCCGCTTGATCCAGCGCCGCATGGCCGCTGCTGTGGCGGATGCTCGCCGACAGCACGCGTCCCTGGCGATCGAGCCGCGCACGGACGTAGACCACGCCCTCCTGTCGCTGATGCCGTGCCGGCCGCGGGTAGTCGCGGAACCGTTGCAGCCGCGCCAGCACGCGTCCTTCCCAATTCGGGTCGCTGTTGCCGGCTGCGTGCGGCGCTGGCGTGGGCGGCGTGGACGGTGCCGCCGATGGCGTGGCGACGGCCGCGTCCGTGTCCGTGTCCGTGTCCGTGTCCGTGTCGGCGAGCGGGGCGGGAGCCTGGCGGCCTTCCTCCTGCTGCGTTGAGGGATCGAACGCGGCCAATGGCGCCGGTGGCGGCGCCGGCAGCGGACGCAGGCTGGGGCGCTGTGCCGGCAGCGCCGGGGCCGGCTGCTGTCGCGGCGGCGGTGCTGCCCGTTCCGGCGTCGGCTGTGCCGCGTCCTCGGTCGCGATCGGCATCGTTGGCGCGGCGGGCGGCAGCAGCGTCAACCGCATGCGGACCTGCTCCGGTGTCGGAATCCCCCTTGGCGCGGCGGACATGTCGACGACCAGCCAGAACAACAGCAGGTGCGAGGCGAGCACGACAACTCCGGCCGTGATGTTGGGGAGCGCGTCGTAGCCCCACTGCCTGATTGTCCGCGCGGCCGCCGCTGTCCCTGCCATGTCGCAATGTACAAATGATAATGATTATCATGCGATTCTAGCGCATCGACGGCGCGATGCGCGGCGCGCGGGATGCGGGCCAAGCTGCATTTCATGATTTGCACGGCACGCGATGCGGTGCCGGCTGGATCGGAGGCGGTGCGGTGTCGACCCACCGCGCTCTGGACTGCAGCAGCCCGGTGCAGCCTGCCTTATCGCGCGGCGCGCGCGCGTTCCATCAGCAGCGCGCGCCGTCGCTCCAGGCGTTCCGCGTCGCGCAGGAGCGGAACCGGCGCCCAGAGCGCCGCGACCACCGTGGCGGCTTCCGGATCGGACAGCGCGCGCAATGGTTTGGCGTACAGCCGCTGCGACAGTCCGCTCAGGCCGTGGCCGAAGCCGTTGTAGGACAGGCTGCCGTACAGCGCCAGGATCTCGTCCTGCGACAGGTGCAACAGGAGCAGGCGCTCCCATAGCAAGGTGTGCGCATGCCAGGCGAGCATGCCGCCGCGCGACACGCCAAAACGCGCCACCAGCATGCGCGCAACGGCGGCGGAGGGCGGCTGGCCGGACGGGTCCGATGCGAGAAGGTAGCGCCGGATCGACGCCGGCGGCGCACGTTCCTCCGGCGAAGCCTGTTGCAGCAGCGCCTGGAGCTGCGCCCGGCGCGGCTGGAACACCCGCATGTCGTAGGACACGAACGCGGCGAGCGCCACCAGCAGCAGGGCCGCGATCGCCACCAGCACCGATGTCGCGCTACGTCTCATCGAACGCCACGCGCGTGTTGCGGGCCGCCGATGCGCCATGCCGGACGCGAGAGCGCCGCGATACCGCGCAGTCTGCGAGGCCCGGACGCCAGCGACCGATGCGCTGCCGGAAAGGTCGGGAAGGCCGGCAGCCGGCGCGGTTCGGGTACGCGGCCAGGACGTCGCGACGGTCCGCCCGCCTCGCTGCCGTGTTCGCTCATGGTGCCGTCCCTGGTCGCATGCCGATGCGACGCTAGCATTCGCCTTCCTGCCATACAAGCGCTGCCGCCAGCAGCGCCCAGGGGCTACGTCGGTGGCGCGTCCCGCGCGCGGATGTTGCCGCATTCCTGCATCGCGGGCACCCGGCCGTTCATCGGCTCGTTGTGGAATGGCCATCAAGTTCACGGGTGCCGTGACGATAGCGAGGGAGCGGGCCGTGATGCGGCGGCGCCGGGACGCGCGTTCCGGTGCCGCGCCGTGGCCCCGCGGGGAACGGCGCGGGCAGGTCATCGGCAATGGACACGGCGCTCGCGCCGCGTCCATGGCGACCTGCACGTGGCGTCTCGCCGCGCCCGTCCCTTCCCCCCGCCAAGGAATCCGCATGTCCACTCCATCGCCGCATCGCCGCCGAGGTAGCGTCGCCAAACGCCTCATGCTGGGGACCGGCCTGCTCGCGCTGGCCTGTTTCGGCCTGACCGCGCTGATCATCTACTGGCGCAGCAGCGACGCGCTGCTGTCCACCTCGCGCGCCAGCATCGAGAACCTGGCGCAACTGGAAGCGCAGCGCGTCTCGCGCGAGATCGGCGTCGCCTTCGACGCCAGCGAGGCGCTGGCCAACAGCTTCCGCGTGCAGCACGCCGCCGGCGGC